>Ga0335069_10005177_pt1 | contig 19196 bp, 14 predicted proteins | sample Lox_Sample_11_FD_206714 | JGI IMG/M metagenome (GOLD analysis project Ga0335069, IMG submission 206714) | Soil microbial communities from Loxahatchee National Wildlife Refuge, Florida, United States - Lox_Sample_1.1 | ecosystem: Environmental > Terrestrial > Soil > Wetlands | place: USA... | reverse complement strand
CGCTCGGACGGATGATCCTGGGCCTGACCGAGCCGAGCGCCGGTGAGATCCGCCTCGACGGCAAGCCGCTGGCGAGCGTCGGCCGGGGGGGGGGGGGGGGGGGCCGCCCCCCCCCCACAAGCCCCCCGACTCCCCTTCTCCGAAACCGCGCGCTGATTATGCCTTCGCTGTCAGTGCGCCCAGGTCGGCCGCCAGCTTCTCGGTCGAGAAGGCTTCGATCACGTCGCCTTCCTTGAGGTCGCTGAAGTTGGCAATTCCGATTCCGCACTCCATGCCGCTCGTCACCTCGCGCGCATCGTCTTTGAAGCGCTTGAGCGAGCCGATCTTCCCCTTGAAGACCTGTTCGCCGTCGCGCATCACGCGCACTTCGGCATCGCGCCGGATCACGCCATCCTGCACGCGGCAGCCTGCGATGGTTCCCACCTTGGGAATCCGGAAGATATTGAGCACATCGGCTCGGCCCTGGTAATTCTCCTTGAACGCCGGCTCGAGCAGCCCCATCATCGCCAGACGGATCTCGTCCTGCAGTTCGTAGATGATCGAGTGCAGGCGAATCTCCACGTTTTCCTGCGCGGCCAGATCCGCGGCTTTGCGTTCCGGCCGCACGTTGAAGCCGATGATGATGGTATTCGACGCCGTTGCCAGCAGCACATCGCTTTCTGTAATGGAACCAACGCCCGAGTGCAGCACCTTCACCCGCACCTTCTCTGTAGACATGCGTATCAGCGAATCGGCAAGCACCTCCACCGATCCCGTCACGTCGCCCTTGATGATCAGCGGCAGATCCTTGATTCCCGACTGCTTGATCTGCTCCGACAGGCCTTCCAGCGAGACGCGCGAGCTCTTGGCCAGCTGCGCTTCGCGCTCCTTCATCTTGCGGTATTGTGCGATCGACTTGGCCTTGTCGCGGTCGGCGACCACCAGGAACGTATCGCCTGCGTCCGGCATGCTTTCCAGACCCAGCACTTCAACCGGTGTTGATGGTCCAGCTTCTTCGAGCGCCCGTCCACGATCGTCGAACAGCGCGCGCACTTTGCCGAAGGTGTTGCCCACGATGTAGCTCTGGTTCAGGTGCAGCGTTCCGTCCTGCACCAGCACGGTTGCGACCGCCCCGCGGCCGCGATCCAGCTTCGCTTCCAGGACCGAGCCGACAGCGTTTCGTCCCGGAGTCGCCTTCGGCGCCTTGATGTCGCTCACCAGGCAGATCATTTCCAGCAGAAGGTCGAGATTCTTGCGCTTTTTGGCTGAAACCTCGACGAAGACCGTGCCTTCTTGCCCCGCGCCTGCCCACTCCTCCGGAATCAGGCCGCGATCGGCGAGCTGTTTCTTCACGCGATCGGGATTCGCCTCAGGCTTGTCGATCTTGTTCACGGCGACAATGATCGGCACTTCTGCCGCCTTGGCGTGATCGATGGCCTCAAGCGTTTGCGGCATCACTCCGTCATCGGCTGCAACCACAATAACCACAATGTCGGTGACCTTGGCGCCGCGCGCGCGCATTCGAGTGAATGCCTCGTGGCCTGGAGTATCGAGGAAGACGATCTCGCGGCCGTGCGCCGGCGAGCCTTCCTTGGAGAACTTCACCTTGTAGGCGCCGATGTGCTGCGTGATTCCGCCCGCTTCGCCGGCCGCCACATCCGTCTCACGGATGGCGTCGAGCAGCGACGTCTTTCCGTGGTCGACGTGGCCCATCACGGTTACAACCGGAGCGCGCGGCACTTCGACCATGTCCGTTTTCTCGGTGTCGAGCACCTCTTCGATAGCCTGATTCTCCAGCTCCTCTTCGTAGGTGATCACGTTCGCGGCCGCACCGAATTTGGCGGCAACGTCTTTAACCATCTCCGCGTCGAGCGATTGGTTCACCGTGACGAAGATGCTGCCCATCATCAGGGTCGCAATCAGGTCCTTGGCGCGCACGTCGAGCTTCTCAGCCAGGTCCTTTACGCTGATGCCTTCAGTGACGGTGATCTCACGCGTAATCGGCACCGGCTCATTGCTGTATTGCATGCCGCTATAGCGTGGCGGCGGCACAAAGCCCTTCATCGGGCCTTCTTTGGTCTTGGGATACTGCTGCTGGCCCCTTCCGCGGCCGCGCGAACTGGCCCGCTGCGGTCGTGCCGCGCCCTCAGGCGGCGGAGCACCGCCCGCACCCGGACGCGGACCGCCAAATCCCGGACGTGCACCAAAACCTGGCCGCGCTCCAAAACCGGGTCTCGCGCCCGGACCTCCCGGTCCACCGGTCCCAGGAAACCCTCCGGTCGTGGCACGTGTCGGGTGTTTGGGCCGCGGGCCCCCTGCAAACTGCCCGGGAGGGCCTCCGCCTGGCATGCGCTGGCCTGTGCCGGCACCACCGGCCGGCCTGCGATCGAAGATTGGCTTCCCGCGTTGCAGTCCCGAAGCAGCTCCGGCCGCAGGGGCCGTGGGCGGAACGATAGACGCCTTGTAAACCGGACGTGGTCCGGTCTGCGGCATCACCATGCGGCGCTGCGGCGGTGGTGGCGAGGCGGGAGCTTTGTCCCGGCTTGGCGTCGACACCGGCTCGATTGCGCTCGCCGGAGCAGTTACAACAGCGCTTGCGGCAGGAGCAGCCGTTTCTTGAGCGGGGATCTCCGCGACCGGAGGTTCAGTAACTACGGCAGATGCCGTTGCGGCTGGTGTTGCAGGAGGGGCAGCAGTCGGCGTTTTGGCCGGAGCTTTCTCAACGGGGCGCACCTGCTCCTCGCGTGCTGCTGGAGCCGCGACCGGCTTGACAGCCGAGCCCGGCGGGGGCGGCGCCACTACGACAACCGGACGCGTAACCGCAACCGCTCCGGCTGGTGCTTTCCACGCCACGGTCGAAGACCTGTCCGCGGGGGCACCTGGCTTGGCCACGACCGTGCCCGCAGGCGGACGTGAAGCAATTGCCGGGGTGGTTGGCGGCGGAGAGATGATCGGCGGCGCCGAGCGCGGTTGAGGAACGATCTTCCGCGGCTCCGGTCGCGCGGGAGTTGGTGCTGGCTGCACCGCAGGCGCCACGTGAGCAGCTGCGGCAGGACGAGCGGCCGGCACGGCAGGCTTCGTTGGCGCGGTTGCCGCCGGCTTCGTTTGCCCATGCGGATGACGCGCCTCTTCGTCTTCTTCGTGTTTCTTGGCGAGAACTGCTTTCAGCACATCCCCGGGCTTGGAGATGTGCGACAGATCGATTTTGGGAACGATGGCCGGGGCAGCGTGACGTGCGGTTGCGGCGCTCGAGTGTGCAGATGGCTTTGCATCCTGGGCGAAGCGTGCGCGCACCTTTTCTGCTTCGTCCAACTCCAGCGAGCTCGAGTGAGTTTTCACTCCCTCAACGCCGAGTTCCTGAAGGACGTCAATAATCGCGCGAGGCTTTACCTCCAACTCGCGCGCCAGATCATTAATACGAACCTTGCTCATCCGCCTCTTTTCAGCTGCCGCCAATCCCTTAGTTGCTCATAGCTACCTCGTGGCAAAGGCCGCTCGTAATGATTCCTCGATGGTTTGGGTCCATGAGTTCGGCGCCGTACATTCTATGCGCCGTCCTCGCCCTCTTTGTTCTCTTCTGCTTCCAATTCCTTCGTCTGCTCGGCATCTGCAACAGGAACGCTCTCGATCGCGAGTTCAGCCGCAGTCGCGTTCTGTTCTTCAGCATGCTCTTCAGCCAGTGCGTCATTCGTTGCTTCAGCGGCTGCCAGATCATGCGTCGGCGCCTCCGCAGAACGAACCTGCTGGGCTTCCCGATGCACATCCTCGGCGTTTTCCTGTTCTGCCTCCGCGCCCGCCGCGGCAGATTCTGGCGTCGCCACTTCCAATGCCCCCTCAGCAACTTCGCCGGGAGCAGCGGCAGACGAGCCTTCTTCGCCCTCTTCAAAATGACCGAAGTAGTGACGCACAGCGACGGAGATCTTTTCCAAGGTCTTCTCGCCAATACCGGGAATCTCCTCGAGCTGCTCTGGCGTCATGTCGGCCAATGCTTCGACTGTGGTCACCCCGGCGGCAACCAGCTTCTGGATGATGGCTTCACCCAGTTCGCTCACTTGCTCGATTGGAGTCGTAGGCGCGCCGGCCAGAGCCTGCATCTGTTGCTCCACTTCCTGGCGCTTCTCTTCTTCGCTCTTGATGTCAATCTTCCAGCCCAGCAGCTTTGCCGCTAGCCGCACGTTCTGGCCCTTCTTGCCGATAGCGAGCGAAAGCTGCGTGTCGTCAACGATGACTTCGAGCTGTTTCTCGGTAAGGTCGGTGATCGAAACACGGCTCACCTTGGCCGGTTGCAGCGCCTTCTCTGCGAATGTCGTGATCTCGTCGGAGAATTCGATAATGTCGATCTTTTCGCCGCGCAATTCCCGGATGATCGATTGCACGCGCATGCCCTTCATGCCCACGCAAGCGCCTACCGGGTCCACGTCTTTGTCGCGGGATTGAACGGCAATCTTCGTGCGCTCGCCCGCTTCGCGGGCAATGGCCTTGATCACGACAGTGTTGTCGTAAATCTCGGGAACCTCCGACTGAAACAGGTTCTGCACCAATTCCGGAGCCGCACGCGAGACGATGACCTGAGGACCCTTGGCAGCGCGGTCTACCTTCAACAGCACCACGCGGACCCGTTCACCCACGCTGAACTGCTCGAGCCTCGACTGCTCGCGCTTTGGGCAGCGCGCTTCGGCTTTGCCCAGGTCGTAGATCACGTCCTGGCCCTCGAGGCGCTTGACTGTCGCATTCAGCACTTCCTTCTCGCGGTGCGCGTACTCCTGGAAGACCGTGTCGCGTTCGGCTTCGCGCACCTTCTGGAAGATGATCTGCTTCGCAAGCTGCGCGGCAATGCGGCCCAGAGGGCTGGTGTCGCGGTAAATCCGGATCTCACTGCCAACCTCTACTCCTGGAGCTAGTTCATTAGCCTCCTCCAGCGTGATCTGGTTGACCGGATCCTCGACTTCGTCATCGGTGGCGACCACCGTCTTGTAAATGTAGGCGGCAATCTCGCCGGTTTCCTTGTTCAGTTCCCCGCGCATGTTTTCCTGGGTTTTGTAATACTTGCGCGTGGCCAGAGCGATGGCTTCCTCGACCGCTCCGACGACGATGCCGGGGTCGATGCCCTTCTCCTGGCTTAGGAGCTCGATACTTTGATACAAAGCGCTGGTTGCCATTACTGCTCGTTTCTCATTCGCTGCGCGGTGGGTGTTCAACTGCGACCGCGCGTCGTTGTTAATTCGTGTCTGCAGGAATCGGAAACTCTCCGTCCCCGCATGCCAGGCTGCTAACAGCTAGTAGCCGACAGCTCGCACTTCAAATCTCCGGAACCAATTGGGCCTGCTCGATGTTGCCAAGCACAATCTCCACTTGATTTACGCCGGTCTTGCGGGTCTTGCTGTTCTGTTTCACTGACGCCAGATCGACCGTTATCTTTCCCTTCGATGCCAAAGCTCCGGGCCCCGCTACCAGCCTCCCCTGCCAATGCCGGTTATTGCGAATCGGTTCGAAGGTACGAACTTTAACGAGGCAACCTGCAAACCGATCGAAATCCTCAGGCCGGCTCAACTTTCGGTCCAGGCCGGGTGAACTCGCCTCCAACGTGTATTCCGCACCAGGAACCAGGTCTTCCATATCGAGCAGAACACCAAAGTCGCGGCTGAAGGCTGCGCAGTCGTCGTGTGTTACGCCAGAAAGCTGCTCGACGCTTAACCTTCCTTCTCGCAGCCGTTCCGGCAGATTCTCAACTCTTTCGCCACTTTTCCCCGCGGCAATTGTCGCCCTCAACTGTGCCCGACCCTCTGCATTCTTCTCCAGATAAACCCGAAGAGTGCGTTGTTTCGCCGGGCCCGCGAACTCGATGTCGACGATATCGAGCCCGTGCGAAGCACCTACCCGTTCCGCCGCCGACCGGATTTCGTCTAAATTGACTGCCATTTCTTGCCTGTTCCGGCATGCCCCCAAGAAACGCCCGCCGGAATCCGTACCTTGACTTCGGCCATCGCAGTCACTTCGGCGATGGCCATAACCTTTGCCGCTTCAAGGCAATGATTCCAATAGGTTTATGAAGGGCATCGCTCCAGTGCGCACTCCAGAGGTTTACCCCAAATAAAAAGTGGGCTGTGAGCCCACTCATCTCTCCGCCAGCCGGTGCACACACGGTAAAAGCAAGCGGACAAACTCGTCTGCTCTTACAGAATACGGCGAAATGCTGGGAAATTCAACCACCTGCGCGTGGGCAGGCTGCCGTGGCTTTCGGGACTCGCTCGGGTTGAGCGTTGCCTGAGATCGGGTCCGGTGCGATACTCACGGCCATGAACCCGAAAATGCTGGCTTGTGCCGTGCTGATTGCCGGTGCATCCGCGGTTTGTTCACCGCTCGCGGGCTGGACAGACGATTCGGCGTCGTCGATTGCTGCGGGCGGACTTGTGTCGCGCCGGGAGACGCGGATCGTCATGGCCAAAGAGATGCTCGAAATCAGCCCGACAAAGGTTGTTGTCGATTACGACTTCCGCAACGACACCGACCAGGACGTGACGACGGAGGTCGCGTTTCCCGTGCCGCCGTATAGTTACGAATTTGATGGCCCTCTGATTCCCGACGAGTCTTTCTCCAGTTTCCAGCTCTTTGTCGATGGAAAGCGCGTGGCGTTTCAGTCGGAGGCGAAGGCAACGCTTGATGGGAAAGACGTCACCGGCGTTCTGACCGCCGACGGGATTGACATACCAACGATTGGCCATCTCCGCGAAACCGACAGGCCCGAAGTGGAGTTGCATTCCCCCGATCTGGAGCGCCTGCCTGAGGCTGAACAGAAACGCCTAATCAACCTCGGTCTCTTCGGCGCCGACAGACCGTGGGGCACTTGGACCGTACATCTCCAGTACCACTGGACACAAAGCTTTCCGGCGCACTCCACGGTCCATATCCGTCACGAATACACGCCGGTCGAAGGCGATGAATTGATGCCGCTCGAAACTGTTCAGAATGTTGTTGAGCACACGCGATCAACCGGGAGTGCCGACACAGCGAGCTACGAAGCCGAAGATATGCAGCGACTCGAATCGCTCTGTCCTGACCCCGGCTTTCTAAGCAGCCTGCTGGGGCAGATGAACGCCAGTGGCCCGGGCTACGGCCAATATGCACATCCTCGCTGGGTCGACTTCATTCTGACCAGCGCCAACACCTGGAGGCAGCCTATCGAGGATTTCACTCTGATCGTCAGTCGCGGCAAGCCAATGGAGGACGACACGCAGGTGTTTGTCAGCTTCTGCTCTCCGCAGGACGAAGCCGTCGAGAAGCTCGATCCGGACCACTTTCGGATTCACGTGACTCATTTCGTCCCGAAGAAAGAACTGCGTATTGGATACTTCGATGTGCCCAAAGCGAATCCTGCGCCCAAGCGATAGCCCACCAAGAAGCCGAGGCGAGAGCTAGTTAACTGGGGTCAACCTGAGCGAATTCTGGTGCTTTGGTGCCAAATAAGCCGAAGGAACTGCATTTCGACTCCGTCGCGCTGTCTAATCAAGGAATGGAGCTGACCTCGAGCGCAGGCAGCGAATTCGTCACCCGCAGCGACCTCGAGTCGCTGCTCGCTGCGGTGGAGTCTCGGTCGGCCGACAGGAACGCCGGCATCTTCGGCCCGGATTCGGTCACCTGGCGCATCAATCGCGAATCGGCTCTCTTCCTGGGCGCGGGCCGGGCAGCTCTGTTGCAGTTGGCGCATCCATGGGTCGCCGCTGCGCTCGCCGAGCACTCCAATCTACTCAGCGACCCTATAAGACGTTTCCATGGCACATTCCGCGTCGTCTTCACCATGGTCTTCGGCTCGCTCCACCAGGCGCTGGCTGCCGCGCGATCACTCCACACCCTGCATGTACGGATTCGCGGCGAACTGATCGAGGATGTTGCCGGATGGCATCGGGGGACAAACTACGAAGCGAACGAAATCGCCGGGCTCCGTTGGGTCTACGCAACGCTTGTGGAGAGTGCCGTGCTGGCGTACGAATGCGCGCTGGGGCCCCTCGATCAGGAAGCGCGGGAGCAGTATTACCAGGAAAGCCGCACCTTCGCTTCGCTGTTCGGAATCCCTGCTGACGCGTTGCCTTCAGGCTGGAATTCCTTCGCCGCTTACAACCAGGAGATGCGCGCGTCCAGCGTGCTCGGGGTCAGCCAGGGTGCGCGCGCGATGGCGCACAGCCTGCTCGCCGGCTCCGAGACTAAACCGCAATGGATCAAGCCGCCGCATTGGTATCGAGCCTTGACAACAGAGTGGCTGCCGGAAAGGTTCCGCGCCGAATTCGAATTGCCGTTCGATGCGCCCGAGCAGCGAGCGGCGGAACGGGCCCGGCGGCGGCTTCCCGGAATCTATCGCAGGCTGCCGCGCGTGGTGCGTTTCACGGGCCCGTGGCGCGAAGCCCAGGCACGAATTGTAGGACGTTGTCCCGGAAAACTGACGCAGTGGAGCAACCGTTTCTGGATCGGCCAGCCGATGCTGCCGTTCGCCTGAGCCAGGTACGTAGCCGTCGGTCGCCTCTCCGCCGGCTGAGGGAAGCTGCCGAGGATAACCGGGAATTCTTGCTGATTCTCTTGGCGATGCGCGTGTCGAAGCGAGACAATAGCGGAATGAAATCCCTCCGCCTTCTTGCTTTGGGTTTACTCCTGGCAGGTCCAGCATGGTCACCGCTGCGGGCGTTCGACAAGCAGCCCGCAAGCACTTACCGGGCGCGTCGCGTTGCGCTGGCAGGGAAGCTGCATGGCGGCGTGGCGATTCTCTTTGCCGCGGAGGAGCCGCAGCTTGATTTCACGCCCTACCGCCAGGATTCGAACTTCTACTATCTCACCGGATGGACCGAACCCGGAGCCGCTCTGCTGATCGCGGCCGACGCTCCGAATGCGACGACACCGCGAACATATCGAGAGGTTCTTTTTCTTCCCGCGCGCAACCTGCGACTGGAAAAGTACACCGGCGTGAAGATGGATGCGGCAACGCCCGGGGTGGCGCAAGCGGCTGGCGTGGATGCCGTAGAACCCATGGCTCAGCTTCCGGCCGACCTCGCGCAACTGGTTTCTGTCGACCGAGCTCTCCTGGCCAATCTTTGGACCCAGCCCGACTCAACTTCTGCTACAGCGTTGCTCACCTTTACCGGGGTAACCCTTGGCAACAGCGCTGCTCGGCGCCCTCACGATGTGACTGAACCCGAAGGCCAGTTACGCACAACCAAGGATCAAGGAGAGATCGATCTCATCAAGAGAGCCTCGAACGCATCAATCCTCGGCCAGCGAGTGATGATGCAGTGGTGGGTCAAGCCCGGGATGACCGAGCGCTCCGTTGCTGGCGGCATGACCGCGGTTTGGATGGAGAACGGCTGCGAACGGCCAAGCTATGCCCCGATCGTGGGCTCGGGCATCAACTCCACCACGCTGCACTACTCCGCCAACGACCGCACCATGCAGGACGGTGACATCCTGCTCGTTGACGCGGCCTGCGAATACTCGATGTATGCCGCCGATATCACACGGACTGTTCCGGTGAATGGACGTTTTACGCCACGGCAACGCGAGATCTACAACGTTGTGCTGGGCGCGCAACGCGCAGCGATTGAAGCGTTCGTGGCCGGGAAATCCACCATCAACGACCGCGACCGCCAAGACCCAAACTCGCTCGACACGGTGGCCTATAACTACATCAACACTCACGGTAAAGACCTTCACGGCCAGCCGCTCGGCCAGTACTGGCTGCATGGGTTGGGTCACATGATGGGCATTGACGTTCACGATCCGGGCGTTTATCCCGTCACGCTCAAGCCGGGAATGGTCTTCACGATCGAACCCGGCATCTACATTCCCGAAGAGAAGCTTGGCGTGCGCATCGAATGCGACTTTCTGGTCGGAGCAGACGGCAAACTCGTAGATCTTGACGCCAACCTGCCACATACTCCGGAAGAAATTGAAGCGGCGATGCACGTCAAGTGAGCGCCGCACGATGCTTATCGAGATGCAGTTTTGACCATGGATCCTCGCGACACGTTGCCTCTCGAACAACTCGAGCCGCTGAACCATGCGTTCAGAGAGCAATTGCTCGCATGTCTGGATGAGTGCGCCCATGGCAGAGTGGGACTGTTTGCGGAGCCAATTGACCTTCACGAGCCGGAGAAGATCTGGCCTGAAGCTGCCCGTCTGCGCGAGCTGGCCATTGCATTGCAGCAAATCCTTGCACAAGAGGGCGAACGCAATGCTCTTTGCGATGAGTTCCTCGATTTGTGCACGATGCATGGAGAAAGCCATCCAGGCGAGCGCAGGTTGGCGCGTGCATTTCTCGAACGCATCGAGGGTGGCCAAGTGGGAACGCCGGTTGAAGGCGAGCGCGGCGCGGGATGAGGTGAGGCCGATCTTCCACTAGATGGAGCTTTCGGCCTTACTGCGTCGGAATCTGGACGGAATTTAGAAGCGAACGCCCAGCGTAACGGGAATCACCTCTGTGGTGCCGAGGCCGTTGGCTGCGGTGGGCGGCGGCGTGTGAACAAACGTGTAGCGGGCTTCGGCAAAGATCTCAGTATGGGTGCTGTCACCGCCATACATGTTCCCGCCCAGCCTGTGGTAGAGACCGAGACCCATGTTGCCGCCCCATTGGTTGGAGCTGAACGAGGAAACGGTGACATTCTCGTAGTATTCGCCGTAATAGCTCAGCACAGCCTCGGGGGTTTGAAAGTTGGTCGACTTGTGGTACCAGCCGAAGCCGCCGACGAGATAAATGCCATTCGTCTTTTTTGGAAACAGGTCAATGACGGGAGATCCGGTGATTGAGTTGATATGCGTGTTGCCGGCGATGATGTCATCTGCGCCATTGTCGATGGCGTTATTCACATCGGAGATCAGGACTCCCGGCAGCTTGTCGTCCATGAACTGGTACTCGATGAGCCCGGAGATCCGATCGGAGAAACGCAAACCCGCGCCGGCGGTCACGTTGCCGCCCCAGGTGATTACGGGGACAGGGGTCGAGACCACCCCGGCCTGATTGGTGTCGTTGCCGATGGGGCCGTTAAACCCGCCGCCGGCCTCGAAGGTCCAGTTATGCAAGAACGCTCTCTTGGCGTGGGTGCCTCCGCCATTGCCATATTGTCCGGCGCCCGATCCTGCACCCTCGGCCGCGGAGGGGAGTGGGTCCGGGCTTCCTGGCAAAGCGAACTCAGCCAGTTGCAGGCCCGAGGCGCTGAGCCCGTCCTGGCTGGAAGAATAACCAACCTGATCGGGGGAGACTGATGAAGTGAGGGACTGCGCGCTCGCAACGCCGGCTGCCAATAAGGCTGCGCAACTCAGAAAACTGACCTGTCGCATCAGCGACACCGAACGGGGGAAAGACATGTCGGAACCTCAAGTATCGAATTGTTTTATGTACAACCGGGGCGGTCTTCTCCCGGCATTTGAGTTAGACACCAAAATTGGCCGGAGGTTGCTTTTTGGGTGTCGAGTGGGATGCTTTCAAATGGCCGGGGTATCCACTGAGGCCTTTTTTGAGACCTGATATAGGACAGCAAGGTCGTTTTCAAAGCCTGAGGCCGTAGCACCCGCTCCGGCCTCAGGCTGAATTGTCGACCTGCTGACTCGCTGCTCTACCCCTGGATATCGAACTGCTCCGGGTGCAGCGTCGGGTCACTCTTGACGAGCACGTTCTTGCCGATCAATTCCTCGAAATCGCTGAGCCAGCGGCCATTGTTGGCTTTGAGCACCTTCACGGTTTCGGGATTCACGCGCAGCATCACGTCGGCGTTTTCGAAGTGCTTCCGCATCTTGCGCATCTCGACGTAAATCTCGTTGCACACAGTCGCCGGGCTCTTGACCATACCAGTCGCCTGGCACGTGGGGCAGGGAACGCTCAACGTCCGCTCCAGTGACTGCTTCACTCGCTTGCGTGTGATAGCTACCAGGCCGAAATCGTTGAATTGCAGAACCTTCGTCGGTGCGCGGTCGCTCTTCAGGGCCTCTTCGAGAGCCGCCATCACCTTGAAGCGGTTCTTGCGCTCGTCCATGTCGATAAAGTCGATGACGATGATGCCGCCCAGGTCGCGCAGCCTGATCTGCCGCACGATTTCGGGCACTGCGTCGAGATTCGTCTTGAGAATCGTGTCTTCGAGCCGCGCGGACTTGCCGACGTACTTCCCAGTGTTGATGTCGATCGCCACCAGCGCCTCGGTCTGGTTGATCACGATCGATCCGCCCGACTTGAGCCACACCTTGGAGCGCAGCGCTTTCGAAATTTCGTCCTGAATGCCGAAGTGCTCAAAGAGCGGTACGTCCTTGGTGTATAGCTTCACGCGACGCACCAGCGATGGCGAAAAGCGGTTGAGGAAGCGGACGATCCGTTCGTAGTCTTCCTGCGTGTCGACCCAGATCGAGGAGAAATTCGCACTCACCTGATCGCGCAGAATGCGCTCGATCAGCGAAAGATCGTGATAGATCAGAGCCGGCGACTTGGACTGCTCTGAGCGCTGCTTGATATCGTTCCAGAGATTCATCAGAAAGCGCAGATCGGCGCGCAATTCTTCTTCCGATGCGCCTTCGGCTGCAGTTCTCACGATGAACCCGCCCGAAGCCTCGCCTCGCTCGTGCAGCAGGACCCTCTTGAGACGGTGACGCTCCTCGTCGGAGGCGATCTTGCGGCTCACGCCCACATGATTCACCGTCGGCATAAAAACCAGGAAGCGTCCCGGCAATGCGATGTGGCTCGTTATGCGCGCGCCCTTCTTGGCGATCGGCTCCTTGGCGATCTGAACAAGAATCTCCTGGCCCGGCTTCAGCAGATCTGAGATGATCGGCAGATTCGAGGTTTGCGCGGAACGGCGCGCTGGTCCTCGGCGGCCTCCGTGCACTCCGCGACCGCGCTGTCCGCGCCCGCCGCGGGTGCGATGGTCGTGGCCCGGACGGGACTGAGTTTCTGCCGGTGCTTCCTCTTCTTCCTCGACCGTGTCAAACGTCTCCTCTTCGACTCCCTTTTCATCGAAGTTCATCTGAATGCGATGGTCCAGGTGCGCTTCCTGAAGCATCTCGCCAAGCTCCGGCGTCCGAAGGTGAGAAGGCAGGGTCTCCTCTTCGTAATCGTCGAGATCGTGCGCCTCCGGCTTATGCCGGTGTGCGCGAGGTGCATCAAATTCCTCGCCCTCAATCACTTCTTCTTCCACATGGCCTGCGCCAGGGGCATAACTTGACACCGGGGCCGTAGCTACGGCTGTCGGAGGCTCGGCGGCTGATTCGCCATCCTTTTTCTTCTTGCTTCCAAAGCCGAAAAGCCGGAACCCCGTCGGTGCGGAGGGATCGACGCGGTGAGAAGCCGACGCGTCGGATTGCTCTTCAGAACCAACGGCATCTCCCCCGGAATGACCCGGCGCCAAATCTTCGTGAACTCCGTCGCTCGAGACCTCGTCCTGCGCAGACGATGCTACCTCGACAGGAGCGGTCGTCTCAGACTCCTCGAACTCTGCATCGGGTTCGATCGCCTCCTCGGTGGTTTCGAACTCGGGGGACCCTCCGTTCTTGGGGGTCTCCGAATGCGGCGATTCCACACTTTCTTCATCAAATGCGAGCTCGGATCCCTGCGGCGCAGCTGCTTCGATCTCGTGAAGCGCCGGAGGCACCAGCTCTTCCATTTCCTCGAAGGCTAGCTCATCCGAAGACTCGTCGGCCGGCTCGGCTTCAATCCTTGAGTCCGGCTCAGCTCCCTCAACCTGATCGTCTTGACGCACGCGATGCCGCGAAATCGATTCTCCGGGCAGCAGTCCGCTCCCATCCCATGAGAGCGGCGCCTCAACCAGGGTCGAGGGCTTTGAAGTGGTTTGGGGCCGAGCCTTCGAAGCCGGTTCCGCCGATGGTTTTGCGGACTCGGATTGCGCTGTGCTGCCGTACTTCGAGAGCGATTCGCCAGGGAGAACGAAAGCCGCTTGGGTCTGCCGGGGAGCTGGCGATTGCGGATACCCGATCTCCTCTGTGAGAGTCGGCTGGGCGCTCAGTTCCTGGCTCGGATGAGGCGCTGCTTCTGTCGGAACTTCAGGGTCGAACGAAGCCTCCGTCTCTCGACCGGCATCCGCGCCTTGCCCGCGTCCACCGCGACGGCGTCTGCGCCCTCGCCAGCGACGCCCGCCCATCTCGCCCTGTTGCGCGTCTTCCAACTCGCCACCACCCGCCGGTGTATGCGGCGTTTGGGGCGATGAGGCTCCGGTTGAGTATTCTTCAGACTGCCGATATGAGCCGGCTGGTGCCTCCTGTTTTTGCTCGCCTCTCTGTCCCTGCCGCTGCGCGCGTTCTTGTTGTCGCCCGCCGTTCCGCTCCTGTTCGCGGCTGTGGTGGATCTCCTGAAGCGCAGGACCGCTTGCCGCCGCCTTCTCCAGCTCGTCCGTTTCTTCCTGGTCTTCAAGCTCAATGAAGTCGGTGACGTAGAGAAACGCGTCGCGTTCCAGACCGAGGTCGACGAAAGCCGACTGCATGCCCGGCAAAACGCGCGTTACGCGCCCGTTGTAAATGGAACCCGCGAGGGTGTACTCGTTTTCGCGTTCGTAGTAGATTTCCGCGAGTTGATCGTCTTCTAGAATTGCCAGCCGCGTCTCATGTGGCGTGCTGGAAATGCAAATTTCTTTTGCCATCTTGCCTTTCCGTCCGGCGGCACTGAGCGACCGGAGCCCACGGCAAGGCTGGATGAATACGCGAACCCCTGGCAGGGAATGGATGAGGAGAAGACCAGTAGAGCGATGGCTGAACGGACCGATCTACGGTGCGGCACGCCCGGGGTGGCGGACCAGAGGACACCTTCAACGGTCTGTTGGTTGCTGCAATCCGGTGGCAGAGAGTTTGTGGCCGCCGATTCCGGGATCGCCGGAAGGGCCGTTCAGTCTTTGGCATCTGCTGCAAGGCTTCTTCATAGCGAACAGCCGAGGTCGCCCTCAAGCTGCTCTCAGAAGCCGAGCGAGAAAAGAGCCGCGAACCAAGGCGCGCGACCGTGCGGCGAATCTTCATTCCAATATCCACCGCAGGGGCCAAACACCTTTCCCGTCTCTGCGTGCTCATAATCCAATCCTGCCAGGCGCGATCCATCAGGACCATGCCGGCGAAATATCTCAAACTCCTTGCGGTTGGGAACGACCAGTCGCCCCTCGCGCCGCAAGTTCAATCTTGTGCAATGACAACACTCCGACCCTTCAGGGATCGAAGCGCGTCAGTTAACGAACCGGCGCATACGGACATTCATAGCCACGCCGAGCGCCAGAAACGTGAACAGCACCGAAGATCCACCGTAACTCATTAAGGGTAAAGGGATTCCGGTGACGGGCATAAACCCGATGACCATACCAACGTTGACCGCGATCTGGAAGGTCAACACGGCCACGATTCCCATAATAATCAGGGCTCCGGGTAGGTCGGCGGCCGTTTGAGCGTTTTGAATCAAACGCATCAATATCAGGAAGTATAGCAGCAGGACAACTGCCGCGCCCACGAAGCCATGTTCTTCGCTGAACGCGGCAAAGATGAAGTCGGTGTAGGGAATGGGCAGAAAGTACCCCTGTGTCTGGCTGCCCTTTTCGGTGCCCTTGCCCCAAATCCCACCCGAGCCGACGGCAATCAACGATTGCTTGACCTGATAACCTTTGCCGCGCGGGTCGGTGTCGGGGTTGAGAAACGTGTTAATGCGACCTTTTTGATAAGAGGCGAGCTTTCCGCTTGCCAATACTCCACCCACCAAGGCCATCCCACAAACAATCAGGATGGCTGATTGGCGGAAATTGATCCCACCTAGAAAAAGGCCGGCGAGCAGAATCGGCGTGTAGGTCAGCGTCGTTCCCAGGTCAGGCTGCTTGACCACGAGCAGCATCGGAATCCCGACCAGCGCCAGGGCCTTTAGAATGTCTTTCCACGTGAGATATCGCCCGCCCAGATTTGCAAAGTAACGCGCAACGATCAGCAGCAATACGAATTTCACGAATTCCGATGGCTGAAACATCAGTGGGCCGGCTTTGATCCAACGCCGGCCCCCCAGCGCATCATGGCCGAGTGGCGTGAAGATTGCGGCCAGCGAAAGCAGGCCGAATGCGTATGCCCACGGAGCCCAGTCGATGATCCTGTGGTAGTCGATCTTGGAAAATACGAACATCAGCACGAAACCGGTGCCGAACCAGAAGAGTTGGCGGGACCCAAAGCTCGCGAACTTAGTGTGTACGGTCGTAGAGCGGACTTCGACTAGCGAGATCGCGCACATGGCAAGGAGCAGAAAAACCAGCCACCAGTCGAAATCACGAAAACTCAAAAAGCGTCGCACGGCTATTGTGGGTCCTTTCGCCGTGCTGGTATTGTGGCAGCTACCTGCGCGGCGTTCACCGCGGGAACCTTGGTCGGTTTGCCCCTTAATTTGGCTCCGGAGCTTCCCGCATCATTCGGCGCCGGCCGTGTGGTGGCTGTTCTCGCTGCAACCCCTCCGCTGCCATCGACGGCGCCGTGGCCATCAACGTAGAAATGCCCACCGGCGATCTTTGTACCGGCGCCCGCGTTCAACTGAGGATTACCCGGAGTCGTCCACACCGCACCCACTTCAACCGGTTTTGCAGGGGCAGCTGTCGACGCCTTCTCAGGCGGCAGATTGCCGGCTGTGCGGCGCTTCTTATCGACGTAAGCGGCGATGACCTGGGCTCCCAGCCGCGCCGGGTAGTAGCTGAACTCGCCCTGCTGCCACAGAACGCAAACCACGAGCTCAGGATTCCGCCGCGGCACAACGCCGACGAACCACACGTTAGGAAACGTACTCCGGCCCTTGTTTGTCTTCTCCAGCGCTGCGTGGCTCATCTGCTGAGCGGTGCCGGTCTTGCCCGCGATGTCGATGCCCTCGAGATGCGCGGAACCTGCGGTGTGAAAATAAGCCGGTTGGGTGACAGCCGCCATGCCGTCGGTGATAATCGTCCAGTTCTGGGGATCGATCGGGACATAGGCTTCGCCTGTTCCAGGAAAGCTATCGTTAAGCGCTTTGCGGAAATCCTCCGGAAGCTCATCGGGAAAGACGGTGTGCGGCCTTACCATATGTCCGCCTGACGCGATGCCGCCGATTATGCGCGCCAGTTGAATGGGTGTCGCCTCAACCGCACCCTGGCCGATGGCGACGTCCAGAGTCTCATCGGGATACCAGCGGTGATGGAAGTTCTTGATCAGCCAGTCGGGCGAGGGCATCAGGCCAGCTTGCTCTCCCGGCAGATCGATCCCGGTCTTCTGTCCGTAGCCGAAGGCGGTCGCGTACTTCACAACGCGATCGATCCCCAGCTTGTCGCCGAGTTGATAGAAATATGTGTCGCACGAGTAGGGAATCGCGTTGTAGATGTCGACTGCGCCGTGGTGCTCGTCGCACTTATGGAAGTAGCCGTACGGCCCCCATCCGCCGTTGCACACAACATGCAGATTCTGGGCGATGCCTTCCTGCAGGCCCGCCACGCTCATCACGATCTTGAAGGTCGATCCGGGAGCGAGTTGCGCCTGGATCGCCTTATTCATCAATGGATGATCCGGATCGGTGATGAGCTTGTTCCACGCGGAACGATCAATTTTGATTGCGAAATCGTTAGGATCGAAGCTGGGTCGCGAAACCAGCGCCAGAATCTCTCCATTTCGTGGATCCATGGCCACGATCGCCCCGTTGCGATCGCCCAAAGCCAATTCCGCGGCGCGTTGCAAATCGTTGTCGATCGTAAGGCGCAGGTCCTGGCCAGGCTTTGCGTGCTCAATGCCAAAGTAGCCCACCTCGCGCCCATGGCTATCGACAATCACTTCACGCGAACCATCCTGCCCGCGCAGCAGAGCGTCGTAGGTTTCTTCCACGCCTGCCTTGCCCACCACGTCGCCCGGCTCGTAAGCAGCGAAGCGTGGATTGTTCAGGTCTTCTTCGCTGACCTCACCCACATACCCAATCAGGTGAGCAGCAAATCCATCACGCGGATAGAGTCGCCGCTCCTCGTCAATCGTTTCCAGTTCCGGCAACTCGTTGCGATGCGCGGCGATAAACGCCTGTTCGTCGGCCGTTACGTCGGCCTTGATGGGAATGGGCTGATAACCCGGCTGCGAGCGATACCGGTGCAGCGTGGAGCGAAGCTGATCGAGGTCCAGGTCCAGTCCCTTGGCGATGAGCGGCAGATCGGCCTCGATGCTCTTGCTCTGCTCGCGGACCAGGAAACACGAAACAGACGGGTAATCGTCGACGACGATCCGCTTCTCTCTGTCGAAAAGCTTGCCGCGGGGAGCCAGGATCGGCTCCTTGCGGATTCGGTTCTGCTCCGCCAGCACCCGGTAGCTATCTACGTCCAACACCTGCAGGCGCCACAACCCCGCAAGCAGAGCGAGGATCAGGCAAAGGATGCCGTACTGCACCACCGCCAACTTCAACGGGGAGATCTTTTCGCCACGATTGCTGCTGCTTGAGACCATGACCTCTTCGCTTCAGAATACCGCGACTTCCAACTTCGGGTCCGCGGCTTTCCGGTTCTTCCAGTACCAATGTCCCTGTGCCTGCGCTCCTGTCTTCGTGCTCCCTCGTCCCCTTGTTCCCTGCCTCTCAGTCCCTCATCTGCAGACGGTCGAGCAGGGGGAAAAGAACCAGGGCAATCAGAGAATTACCTATGGCGCGGAATAATTCTGTCAACCAGTTCCACTCAATCGACAGATTTAGCAGGAAACGCGTCACGAAAAGGTAGATCAGACTCGAGAGCAGAGAAAGCCCGAAGTTCACCAGCACGCGAATGATGTGATTGTCTACTTCCACTCGGATCCCGACCGAAGCAGCCAGGAATCCGACAACGGTCTTCGCGATTCCATTGATTCCAACCGCGTGATGCGAAAGCGCGTCCTCAAACAGCCCCATCGCCGCGCCCATCAGCGTTCCCTGAATCGGGTTGCGGCGGCCCAGCGCGAAATACACCGTGATCACGAGCGGCAGATCGAACCAGTCGTACGGGCTCGTGATGCGCGGCAGCCACGCCTGCAGAACGAGCGACGCCAGGGGAACGAGCGCGTAGACCAGCAAAGGATAGCGGTGAATTTCGAAATCACGCCGGGCATCGGCGCTGAGCAGGGCCATAACTATCGTTTCCTCGGCATGGCTTATTGTGGCTTCTGCTGCGGCGGAGTTGATTTGGACGCGGGCGGTGGCCCGGCGCCGTCCACAAGCGGGCGTTGAGACTGGCTCTTCCCCGTGTCGATCCCGGCATTGGAATTCGGATCCG
>Ga0335069_10005176_pt1 | contig 19197 bp, 16 predicted proteins | sample Lox_Sample_11_FD_206714 | JGI IMG/M metagenome (GOLD analysis project Ga0335069, IMG submission 206714) | Soil microbial communities from Loxahatchee National Wildlife Refuge, Florida, United States - Lox_Sample_1.1 | ecosystem: Environmental > Terrestrial > Soil > Wetlands | place: USA... | reverse complement strand
CGTAGTTGTCGAGCATCTTGGCACCGAGCAGATACAATGGAACCTGCGGACCGGGCACATTGGTCACCACCAGATTGAACGGCAACGCCCGCAGTGCCATGCGTGCACCCAGCGACAGCAACGTGGACGGCGTCCACTCGCCCACCTGCGTCAACATTTCCGCACCGAGTGCCTGTTTCGATTCCTTCAGGCGGGCGGTGGTCTCGCGGATCTTGTCGACGCGCCGCAGCGGGTCGCTCTCGGCCAGGGGCATGGGGACCATCCACCCGGAGACGCGGTTGCCCAGCGTTCCGTGCTCCTGCTCAGTGCGCACACTCACCGGTGCCATCACGCGGAAATCGAGCCCCTTCACGGCAACCCCACGGCGCTGCAGGAAGCGGCGCACCGCGCCCGCGACCGTTGCCAGGACCACGTCGTTCAGTGTTCCCCCGACGCGGTTCTTGACCGCCTTCACCTCATCGAGACTCAGCGCCAACCAGTCGAAGCGACGATGCGGCCCAATGCGCTGGTTGAGCGGCGTCCCCGACGGTCCGGCGAGGCCCGTGCTCAGCATGTCACGCACCGCGCGCAAGCGCGCGCGCACGTCCGAGCGCGGGTCTCTCGCGTCGCGAATCGTCGCCGGCAGATTGCGTCCGATCTCCACCGGCAAGCGCGCGTAGCGCAGCAACGCGTCCGTTGCCAGTTCCCACGAACTAGGTGTCGGCCGCGGAATCCACCGCGGCGCCGGCTCGAAATGTACGCTGGGTTCGGGCTTGAGCAAGACGTTCAGCAGGTCGACGCTGGACATCCCGTCCACCATGCAGTGGTGGATCTTGCTGATCATTGCGAACTGCTCCGGATTTTCGAGTCCCTCGACGATCCAGATCTCCCACAGTGGCTTGGCGCGATCCAGGTGTTGCGACATGATGCGCGCCGCCAGGCGCTTGAGCTGCCGCTCGTCGCCGGGCTTGGGCAGCGCCGTATGGCGCACGTGATAGTGGATGTTGAAATGGTCGTCGTCGACCCAGACAGGCTGGCCCTCGATGGGGATGTACGTCAGGCGTTGCCGGTAGCGTGGGATGAGGTGCAGCCGCGCATTGACGTAGTCGCGGATCTTGTCGATGTCGATGCCACCGTCGCGCTTCTTGAGTGGCCCCGATTCGTACGTTGCCGTTCCGGCGACGTGCATCGGACTGTTTGTCCCTTCCATGAGCAGAAACGAATTGTCGAGAAAGGTGAGGCGGTCATATCCGTATTTGGGCATGCGATCCTCCGTGCACGGGGCGAGGTCCGTTTCTACCGCCGCTTCTCAGCCAGGTAAAGCTGCGGCGGGACGGCAGGGACGTGGCTGGTCGGATCTCCCGCGATCATTCCGCCTGCAGGGCGGCCATGGATAGGTCGCCGGGGACGAGCGCGTTGAAGGCCTTCAGGGTGCGAGGATCGATCAGGGTATCGTGTGTGTCGTGCACCTTCGGCCGTTGGTAGAGCAGACGCACAGCGCGCGCCTGCGGCATGTTCAGGTAACGCTCTCCGTACAGCCGCACCAGCACGGTGCGGACGGCCGGCGCGTGGCGGCCGCTCATCATCGGAAACAGATGATGCTCGACGTGATAGCCGAACTGCAGATGCAGGCGTTCCAGCCATCGCGGGCCGGTGACGGAGAGCGTGTTGGCGAGCGGGTCGTTGACCTCGGTGAGCGGGTTCAAAAAGTGGTTGGTGGCGATGTAGGACATGATCACCGCATTGGCGACCAGGAGCGGCAGCACGTAGATGAACAGAAACGCATGCGCCCCCACCGCACAACCGACGGCGACCCAGAACAGCAGCATGCCGGCCGATTCGGCATACACCAGGCAGCGCGACACACGCGCATAGTAGTCGTTGCGCCGGCTGTGGAAGACCAACACGAGGAAGGAGTGGATCGAAAACCAGACGAAAAAAAAGGCGCCGCTGCGCGCACTGCCCGAGCCCGGCGCCATCTTTTCGAGCGCGCGCACGACGGCACTCTTGCGCCAGAACCCGAGCGTGCCGTAGCCGTCGGGATCGACCACCGGCTTGCCGGTGTTGCCGTGATGCGCCTGGTTGTGCCACACGCTCCACAGCGTCGGTGACAAACCGTAGAGCCCGAAGCCGGCGTAACCGATGAGCCGCTCGGCCGTGCGGCTCTTCACGATCGCATGGTGCAGTGCTTCGTGCGCCAGGAAGCCGAGGCAGCCCCAACTGTGCCCGGCCAGTAGCGCGCACAAGATCCCGGCGTACCAGGGCGGTACGGCGCGGACGACGTACAGTGCCGCTGCGACAATGATTCCCAAGTGCACCGGCAGCCAGAGTGCACGCGCCGGGTTCCGCTGAAACACCACCGGCGGCAGATGCCGCCGTACCTTGCGGGCATAGTGTTGTACTGGCTGCTGCTCGTATCGGCTGCTTGTGGTCTCCATGTGATCCTCCTGCGCGACGGGAACCTACGCATTGGTAGGTTACTATTACGTTGCCGTAGGTTACGATTGCGTAACATATGTCGATGCGATACGCATGTCAACAATGGCCAGACAAAAATCGCGAGCCTCGGCCCCGCGCCTGAGCGCGGCGGCCCGCCGCACGCAGCTGATCGAGATTGCCCGCATGGTCTTCGCGCAGCACGGCTACGAGGCCACGTCGGTGGAGGAAATCGCCGCCCGCGCCCAGGTGTCGAAGCCCATCGTTTACGAGCATTTCGGCGGCAAGGAGGGACTGTATGCCGTGCTCGTCGACCGCGAAATGGATTACGTCGTCAAACGCATCTCGGAGGCCATCAGTGCCGGGACGCCGCGGCAGCGCGTCGAGCGAGCGGCGCTGGCCTTCTTGTCGTACGTCCGCGATCAGCCCGACGGCTTCATGGTCCTGTCGCGCGATGCACCGGTCACCCTGGCGCGTGGCGGGATGTCGAGTTTGCTCAACGACGTCGCCGAGCGGGTCGCCGACGTGTTTACGACCACCTTCAAGAAGGCAGGCTACGATCCGAAGACAGCGCCGATCTATGCGCACGCTTTGGTGGGTATGGTGACCTTTGTCGGACAATGGTGGACGGAGACCCGCAAGCCGCCAGTCGAAGACGTGGCGAGCCATCTGGCGGCGCTCGCGTGGATGGGCCTGCGCCACCTCCCGAAGCGTCCCAAGTTGAGTATCCCGCCTGTGGTATGAGACAGGTTGTCGGGAACTCACCAGACCCGTGATGCGCGCGCGGAGACCAACTCCCGGCCGAAGTGATCATGGACGAATGGTTCACGACGCTAGCGTACCGCGCAGCACCGCGTCGAGCACATAGATCGCAGGTCAGCTGCGCTGTAACGCCTGCTGCACGAACTCGATCTGTGCGTCGATTGCCAGCTTGGCGATCTGCGTCGGGAAGGCGTGGAAGCCGTGCACGGATTCAGGATACACCAACAGCTGGGTATCGTTGCCGGCGGCACGCCAGCGCGCTGCCATAAACAGGCTGTCGTCGAGCAGCGGGTCGAGGGTGCCGACGGTGAACAGGGCGGGCGGCAGCTGTCGGAGATCGGCATAGAGGGGCGAGATCGCCGGGGCACGACGCTGTTCGGCGCTGGTACCGGGCAAAAACAGGTCGCAGAACCATTGAATGATCGGTGTCGACAGGATGAGGTTACGCTCACCCCAGTTGCGTTGGCTCGGCGTCATGCCCAGGTCGAAGGCTCCGAACACGAGGTTGGCAGCGCGGAACGCGGCCGCCGCGCCGTGGCGGTCGCGCAGCCGCAGCAGCGTCAGCGCTGAAAGGTGGCCGCCAGCCGATTCGCCGCCGATCAACAGGCGATCAGTGCCGAACTCGCGCTTGGCGTGCTCGACCAGCCAGCAAGCGGCAGTTTCGCAGTCGTCCGGCCCGGCGGGAAACGGGTGCTCGGGCGCCAGACGGTAATCGACACTGACGACTGCCACACGAGCCCGTGTGGCCAGTGTGTGCAGCAGCAGATCCTGCTGGTCGGCAGCCCCCAAGACCCAGCCGCCGCCGTGGATATGCAGGTACGCGCCGTCGGCATGCTCGGGAACCAGCACGCGCAACGGGATGTTTCCTGCCGCGCCCGCAATCATCCGCGTTGTGCACTCCTCGAGCTTGAACGGCGCCGGAAACACCCCACTGCCTGCAGTGCGTTGCGCTCGGGTAACTGCCGGTGCGAGGGTGTGCACCGACGGCACGGTCGCCAGAAATTGTTCGATCATCGCGTTCAGATTGCGCGACTCTTCGACGATCTCATCCGAGACCTTCACCCACTCCATCGCGGCATCCTAGACCAAGTCGCCTGCGTGAGGCAAAAACTCGTGCGCCGGACGTGTGGCGTGACCACCTCATCTTCCGCTCGTGGCGGGTGGCTGCTAGGACACAGGCCGTGGCGCTGCTCGACGTGCGTGGTCTGCGCACCAGTTTCCTGACGCCGAAAGGGGAGGCGCGCGCTGTGGACGGTGTCAGCTTCACGATCGACGCCGGCCAGACGCTCGGCGTCGTGGGCGAGTCGGGCTGCGGAAAAACCATGACCGCCTTGTCGATCCTACGCTTGTTGCCTCCGGCCGGCCGGATCGTCGGGGGCGAGATCGTATTTGCCGGCCGCGACTTGCTGGCGCTCAGCGAACCTGCGATGCGCGCCATCCGCGGCAATGCCATTGCCATGATCTTTCAGGAACCGATGAGCTCCTTGAACCCGGTGTTTACGGTCGGCAATCAGATCGCCGAGGCGGTCCGCCTGCACCAGCGGCTCGGACGCCAGGCGGCGCGTGAAAAAGCCATCGAGATGCTGCGTCTCGTGGAGATCTCGGAACCCGAACGTCGCGTCACTGAGTATCCGCATCAGCTCAGTGGCGGCATGCGGCAGCGGGTGATGATCGCGATGGCGCTCTCCTGCCATCCGCAGATCCTCATCGCCGACGAGCCGACCACGGCGCTCGACGTCACCATCCAAGCACAAATTCTCGACCTGCTCGCCAGCTTGCAGCAGCGGTTGGGGATGGCCGTGATCCTGGTCACCCATGATCTCGGCGTGGTTGCTGAACGCGCCGACGTCGTCGCGATCATGTATGCCGGGCGCATCGTCGAACACGGCTCCGTCCGCGACATCTTTGCGCGCCCACTGCATCCCTACACACGCGGCCTGCTGCGCTCGATTCCGAAGGTCGGCGCTGAAAAGGCCCGGCGGCTGGAAACCATACCGGGCCGCGTACCTGATTTGCTCGCTTTGCCGTCCGGCTGCCATTTTCGCGACCGCTGCCCACGAACGATCGCCCCCTGTGCAACCATCGACCCACCGTTCGAAGCGGTTCAACCGTTGCACCGGGCGGCGTGTATTCGAGCTGGGGAAGCCGGCTGGTAGTCGATGACGGCTCTGCTCGAAGCGCGTGACCTGAAAAAGTACTTCCCCGTCCGTGGGGGCTGGTTCGGCGCACGGCAGTTCGTGCGTGCTGTGGATGGCGTCACGCTGAGTGTGCACGCGGGCGAGACGTTGGGCATCGTCGGTGAGTCCGGGTGCGGTAAATCGACGCTCGGCCGCCTGCTACTCCGGTTGCTCGAGCCGACGGCCGGGGAGGTGTGGTTCGCGGGCGACCGTCTACAGACGTTGAGCCCCAAGATGCTGCGGCAGAAACGGCGCGAGATGCAGATTGTCTTCCAAGACCCTTACGGTTCGCTCGATCCGCGCATGCGCGTCGGCAACATCGTCGGTGAGGGCCTGGAAATTCACGGCTTGGCGCACGGCGCGGAAAAGCGGCGGCGGGTGATCGAACTGCTGGAGCGCGTTGGATTACGCGCCGACGCCTACACGCGCTACCCGCACGAGTTCAGCGGCGGGCAGCGTCAGCGCATCGGCATTGCGCGCGCGCTCGCGGTGCAGCCGCGCCTCATCGTGGCGGATGAACCGGTGTCGGCGCTCGACGTCTCAATTCAGGCACAGATCATTAATCTCCTGCAGGACTTGCAGGAGGAAATGGGTTTGACCTATGTATTCATTGCGCATGATCTGCGAGTCGTCGAACATATCAGCCATCGAGTGGCAATCATGTACTTGGGGAGGATCGTGGAGTTGGCGGACAGCGTCGAGCTCTATCGTAACCCGCGTCATCCCTACACGCGCGCTTTGCTGTCCGCGGTCCCGGTTCCCGAGCCAAACGCGCGGCGCACGCGCATGCTGTTGCCGGGTGACGTGCCTAGCTCCATTCACCCACCGTCCGGGTGTCCGTTCCACCCGCGTTGCCCATACGTCGAAGAGCGTTGTCGTCTGCAGGAACCCACACTGGTCGAAGGGGGAAACCGCCACGCTGCCGCGTGTCACGTGTTCCCGGCATGAGGGGAGGAAGGAGGAGAGTGGTGTTCAGGAAACCGAAAGACACAGAGGATGTGATCGCGCCGCGGTCACAATGGACCACCAGCGAGCCGTCGGAGCGTCAGGCACCGCCACCAGCCGAGCGTGATCTACTGGCGTCATTGCCGGTATTACGCCCATCACTAGGGCCCGATACGAAAGTCAGCGGACGCTTGAGTTTTACTGTCCCGACTCGCATTGACGGACAGTTGCGTGGTGAGGTGCGGGCCAGTGAGTTGCTGGTCGTCGGTGAAGATGCGCTCGTCGAAGGGACGATCCGCGCGCTGAACTTACTGGTGTTCGGTGAAGTGCGCGGCGACGTCCGTGGCGCCGAGCGTGTGGAGATTCAGCCGGGCGGTCGGGTGGTGGGAACCTTAGAAACGCACAGCTTGGTGGTGCGCCATGGAGGTTGCCTGGACGGCGACTGTCGCATCGCGCCGCCACGCACGGCACTGCGCATGTTGCGACCGGCGCCGGCGGTATAAGATCGTTTCGGCCCCGGCCGCGATTCGGCATTTCCACGCCGTCGTCCGACTGCCTTCCTGAACAGAGGGAGTCGCGGTCGGCATCGCTACAGTCCCGCATGAAACTGGATACGCGGCAGATCGACATCGGTGCCGGTCGGACGATTTCGGCGAGCGTCGCACATCCCGCTCGCCGAACCGCGGCGCATCTCATGGTCATCCTCGCGCATGGCGCCGGTGGGGACATGCATACGCCGTTTCTGAGTGCCGTGCATGAAGGTCTGGCGGAGCGCGGGTACACTGCGGTGAAGTTCAACTTTCCCTACAAAGAGGCAGGGCGTCGGGTTCCCGACCCCACGCCGGTGCTCGAAGCCTGTTACGATCGTGTGATTGAGGCACTGCGGGCGGATCGAGATCTTGGCGCAGCTCGCATCGTCATTGGGGGCAAATCCCTCGGGGGGCGCATGGCATCCCACGTAGCTGCGCGTGGCGCGACGGTCGCCGGGCTACTGTTCTTGGGATATCCGTTGCATCCTCCGGGCAAGCCAGACAAGCTGCGCGTCGCGCATCTGAGCGCGATCCGCGCTCCTATGCTGTTCTTTGCCGGGACACGAGACCCCTTGTGCCGGTTGGATCTCTTGCGAGGTACGCTCGGTCGATTGCCCGTGGCCGTGACCCTACACGTCGTCGAGGGCGGCGATCATTCGTTTGTCGTACCGAAGCCGTTGCAGCGCGCGCCGCGCGCCGTGTGGGATGAGATAGTGACCGTCAGCGGCCAATGGCTGGCAAGCTTGGCGTGAGTCAGAATGCGCCTCGAACGGGGTGAACGCTGGAAACGAAAGGACTTACAATGGCCGATGAGCCGAAAGAGCCAGAGAATCAGAGCCAAATCCAAATCCAGATCGACGCACAGAACGCTACGGGCGTGTACTCGAATCTCATGATGATCACGCACCGCAAGGAAGAATTCATTCTCGATTTCCTCTTCGTGCAGCCGCAACGCACGCCGCAGGGACAATCGGTCGCCAACCTGCGCGCCCGGGTGATTACTACGCCGGAACATATGAAGCGGATTCTCAAGGCGATGGAGGAGAACATCGGCCGCTATGAGCAGACATTCGGTGCAATCCAGGCGGCCACCGACATGCCGAGAGTCGTCCACTGAGTTGCTGCAGAGCGCCGACACCCTCGGGCCCGCGGCCTTGGAGCTTCGCTAGCAAGTCCGACAGGCAGCTAGACACCATTGGCACACCGCCGCTACACTGGTGCGGACATGGCCGAAGGTGGCGCATACGATGTCGTGCTGTTCGGGTTCCGTAACGATCTCGCCCGGGCCCGCGCTTTGGAGCATCTCGATGCGCTGCCCTCGTCGCAGGGCGTCCCGATCCAGTACCAGCCCGACAGCGCTGCTCCACAGCGTCTTTTTCTCGGGCTGGATGAGCAGTCGGCGCGTGCGTTGTGTGCCGAACTTGCGGATCTCGGCGCGCAAGTGAAAATCGTCGCGGCCGGAGCGCCGCTGACGGACGATGCCGAGCCGAGTCCCAGCGTACCGCCCCGCCCTCGTTCTTCTGCACAGCCACTGACGCTGCTGTTGGTGATGGTCCTCGGCATCGCGCTCGGGCTGTGGCGTGCCGGTGAACTGCAGATTGCGTTCCTGTCTCCGCCGCGACCGGCGCTTGCGCCGGTGGTGCTGGCGCCCCAATCCTCCGCTTACGCGCCCACAGATGAGGGTGTTCCTCACGAAGAGCCAGCGGCCCTGCGCGCCAATGCCGAGGCCTTGGAGTTGGCCTCCGCGCAGCAGTTTCAGGAAGCCGTCAACCGCCTCGAGGTGGCAATGGATCTGGCGCCGGATCAGCCGGTGATCACCCGGAACTTGCAGACGGTGCTGCTCAACTGGGGCGTGTCCGAACTCAACGCCGGGAAACTCGACACTGCAGTCGATCATTTGCTGCAGGCGGCGCGGCTCGGCGAGCGTTCCGAGGTGTTGACCGTTCTCGGAGCGACGTATCTGCGGCAAGAAGACTACGTGCACGCCCAAGACGTGCTGCAAAGAGCGCTCGCGCTCGACGCCACCAACAAGGAAGCGTTGCTCGGGCTCGGGCAGATCGCGCTCAAGCAAGACCGGCGGGCGGAGGCCTTCGATTTTCTCCAGCACGCCAAAGAAGCGGGGGCAGCAGGGCCGGAGCTCGACGACCTGTTGGCGCACCTCGGGCGCGAGGTCGATGCCGAGTGGAACTTCACCCAGCGCGAGAGTCGGCATTTTCGCCTCAGCTTTGCCGATGAAGAAGACCGCAATGTCGTACGGTCGGTCCTTGACGTGCTGGAGAAGGCGTATGAAGCCGTCGGCGAGAAGTTCGAGTTCTATCCGGACGAGAAGAACGCCGTTGTATTGTATACGCAACAGAACTTCCACAGTGTCACGCAGACACCCGACTGGGCCGGGGCGGCGTTCGACGGTCGCATCAAGCTCCCGGTGGGCGGCGTCGACCCGGAAGATCCGGGATTCCTGGCGATCGTCCGGCACGAATATGCGCACCGGGTGATTGCGCAGTTGAGCAACGGCCATTGTCCCGTGTGGCTCAATGAGGGACTGGCGGTGTGGGCTGAGGAGAGCCGCGACGGGGAACGCCGGCGCTGGGCGCGTACGCGCATCGCCGACCAACGTCTGTTTCGGCTGGCGGATCTGAACAGCTCGTTCGCCACGTTACCGGCCGCGCGCGCCGAAGTGGCATACGCTGAAAGTTACCTTGCCGTGCACGCGCTGATCGACGAATACGGCGCGCACCGGATTCCCGGACTGCTCGACGCGCTCGGCCGCACGCACAATCTGCGTGAGGCGTTCGCTGCGGTGTACCCCGGTGATCTGGCGAGCTTTGAGCGGCAGCTCCTCGGCGAGCTCACCGGGCAGGGTTGAAATGACGCTGCAGAAATGGAAGGCCGGGAAGAGCCGCGGCGCGCAGGGGATGCGTGCTGCTCTGCTGTTGACCTTGTGTCTTCTGACCGTGGCCCGTGCTGCTGTGGGTCAAGAATCACCGGCGCAATGGCTGGCGCGTATCTTTGAACCGGCCACGCTCGGGATTACACAGTTTCCCGCCGCTGTCCTGAACAAGAAGCTCAGCGTCGATGCCATCGTCCTCGAACGCGGCGGCACCAAGCGCATTGCGATCTTCACCATTCCGCCCGACCAGCTCAAGCCCGCCGCCGAGCATTTCACGAAGCAGTTCGGCGTGGCGCCGCAAGTGACTGGCGCCGATAGTCCGTACGAGACCTACACCTTCGATTTTACAGGTGCCGGTCAGGGCCCTGCCAAGCTTCACGGCTTGCGCACGATCATCAGCCGCTCGCAGTTCGTGGACAACAAGGGACAAATCACCATGGAGTACGCGCCGGCCGCAGCACCCCAGTGATTCGACCCGGTCGGGCGATCAGTGGCGGACCAATCACACATGAACCGCGTCGTCATCCACTACCACGAGGTGGCACTGAAGCGTGGGAACCGCCCGGCGTTCGTCAGCCGCCTGGTCGACAACATCGGGCGGACCCTGCGCTGGACCGGCGTCAAGCGCATCCGCGCTTTGCCCGGTCGCATTGTCGTCAACCTGACGCCCCAGGCCGACTGGCCGCAGATCAGCCGACGTCTGCCGTGGGTCTTCGGCATCGCCAACTATGCACTGGCGTGGCGCACGGAGTGCACGATCGAGGCGATCACCGCGTGTGCGGTTGCGGCGATCACTGGACGCGAGTTTGCGACCTTCGGCGTGCGCACGACACGGTCCGCCAAGACCTTTGCGCTCACCTCGCCGGAGATCAATCGCATTGTCGGCAGCGCGGTGCAGGCGGAGTGCCCGGCGCGTGTCGACTTGGATGACCCGGAACTGACCATCAACATCGAGGTGCTCGGCCGCGAGGCGTTCGTCTCCCTCGGCCGCCAGCCTGGACCCGGGGGGTTGCCTGTGGGCAGCAGCGGCACCGTGCTGGCGTTGATCTCGGGCGGAATCGATTCGCCGGTAGCCGCGATGCGGATGATGCGTCGTGGCTGCCGCGTCGCGTTCGTACACTTTCACGGTGCCCCGTATCAGGATCGCACCAGCCGCGACAAGGTGGTCGAGCTGGTGCGCGTCCTCACCCGTCATCAGTGCGAATCACGCCTGCATCTGGTGAGCTTCGGAGACATTCAGCGCCAGATTGTTGCCGCGGTGCCGCGGCCGTTCCGTGTGGTTCTCTACCGGCGCATGATGATGCGTATCGCCGAAACCCTGGCGAGATCGATTGGAGCCGAGGCTTTGGTGACAGGTGAAAGTCTGGGACAGGTAGCATCGCAGACGCTGGCGAACCTCACCGTTACCGCGGCGGCGACCAGCTTGCCGCTGTTGCGCCCACTGATCGGTATGGACAAGGCAGAGATCAGCGCCCAGGCCGAGCGGCTGGGCACGTTTGAGATCTCCATACAACCGGATCAGGACTGCTGTCAGCTGTTTGTGCCGCGTCACCCGGCAACGCGCATGCGTCTGGAGGAGGCGCAAGCGGCGGAGCAAGGCCTCGCCATTTCCACTATGGTGCAGCAAGCGATGGAGAGTGTCGAAGTCGAAAAGTTCACGTTTCCGGACGAGGGCGTGTCGTGCATCGAACGCACGGCACAGATCGGAATGTCCTGATTACGTCTGGGTCTGGGTCCTGTATTCGCACTCTGGCTGAAGGAGGTTTCTATGGCGAAAGTCACCACCGAGCGACGCGCGCACGTTTGGGTCATCACGATCAATCGGCCGGAGCAGATGAACTGTGTCGATGGCGAGACCGCGGTGTTGCTCGAGGCGGCGTGGAAGACGTTTCGTGACGACGATGGGCTCTACGTGGCGATCCTGACCGGGGCCGGTGACACCTCGTTCTGCAGCGGTGCTGATTTGAAGAACATGGCCTCGTTCGCGCAGATCACCGGTACCACGCGGCACGCGCGCCGCGCTTTTGTGACCAACGGGCCGGGCTACATGGGATACACCAGGCAGACGGACATCTACAAACCTATTCTGTGTGCCGTCAACGGGTACGCCTTTGCCGGCGGCCTGGAACTCGCGTGCCTGGGGGATATGCGTATCGCGAGTGAGAACGCCGAGTTCTGGGTTGCTTGCCGCCGTTGGAACGTCCCCCTGGTCGACGGCGGCACGCAACGTCTGCCGCGTATCCTCGGCATGGGGTGGGCGATGGAGCTGATTGTTCTGGGCAAACGCATCGACGCCCGCGAGGCCTACCGCATCGGACTCGCCAACGAGGTGGTGCCGCGCGGCACGGCCCTGACCCGAGCCCTCGAAGTGGCCGAGCAGATTTGTGCGTATCCGCAGGGTGCCATCCGCACCGACAAGGAAGCTGCGCTGCGTGGATTCGGCCGCCCGCTCGAGGAAGGTCTGCGCATCGAATGCGAAGTTGGACAGAGCACCATCGGCAGTCCGGACACGGTCGAAGGCCCCGCCGCGTTCGCGGCTCGTCGCGCGCCGCAGTTTACCAATGATTAGGGTCCGCTATCCCTCGACCGGCCGCTCAAAGGGCTCCCAGCAGCGACACGATGATGAGGTTGCGTTGACAGTCTCCTCGCGCGGCTGATATCCCGATATGAACGATCGTTAACCAGATTACGATGGATCCCAGCAGCGTTCCCGTGGCGAACGCCGCGCCGCCGCCGACCATGGCCGCGGTGGTGCGGCAGCGTGTGATCGATAGTGCAGAGCGGACGTTTCTGCGCTTCGAAGACGCCAGCTGGACATATGCGCAGGCGTTTCGGGAGGCCTGCCGCTTCGCCAATGTCTTCCTAGCGCGCCGCGAGAGCGGACGACCGTTTCATGTCGGCGTGCTCATGGATAACCTGCCGGCCTTCGTGTTCGCCGAGCTCGGCTGCGCGCTCTGCGGCGCGACGCTGGTGGGCCTCAACCCAACGCGGACCGATGCGGTCCTGGCGCGCGACATCGCCTATTCCGATTGCCAGATCGTGCTGGTCGAGGGTCGGTATGCCGAGCAGCTGGGGGTTGCGCTGGACAGCGATCCGGCCCTGCGTGCGCAGGTGTTCGTCGTCGACGACCCCCCAAACGACGTTGCTCCACAGTGGAACAGTTTGGCTGCTGCGCTCGCTACGGTCAGCGATGCTGATCCGAACGTTGGCGTCGAACCGGCCGATCTGCTGATGATCATCTTTACGTCAGGGACGACGAAGGCGCCGAAGGGCGTGCTCAACAGCCATGGGCGGCTGATGATGCTCGGCTGGGGTGCGTCGCTCTATATGTGCAAGTTCAGTCCCGCAGACTGCGTGTATTCGGCCATGCCCCTCTTCCATGCCAACGCCCAGGTTCTGGCCGTGGTGCCAGCGTTGGTCGCCGGCGGCTGTATTGCGCTGGTGCGACGCTTCAGCAAGACGAGCTTTTTGTCGGACATCCGTCGCTATGACGCCACCCTGTTCAACTATGTCGGCACACCGTTCGCCTACATCATGGATACGCCGGCCAAACCAGACGATGCCGACAATCCGTTGCGGCTCGCCTACGGCAACGAAGCGCCGCGGCAGTACATCGAGGCGTTCTCCACGCGCTTCGGGTGTGAGGTCATTGACGGCTACGGTGCCAGCGAAGTGGGGGTCGGCTTCTCACGCGACCGCACCGATCCGCCGCGCAGCCTCGGCCGCGCCGCCGGCGTGAAGATCATCAGCGAGGGCGGCGAAGAGTGTCCGCCGGCCCGCTTCGACACCAGCGGACGACTCCTGAATGCCGACGCAGCCGTCGGCGAAATCGTCAATACCGGCGGTGTGTTCTTGTTCGAAGGCTACTACAAAGACGAAGAATCGACGCGCCAGCGCACGCGCAACGGCTGGTTCTTCACCGGCGATCTCGGGTATGCTGACGCGGACGGTTTCATCTATTTCGCCGGCCGCGATGCGGAATGGTTGCGCGTCGGTGGCGAAAACTTCCTGGCGCGTCCGATCGAGGACGTGCTCTGCCGCTATCCCGACGTCATGCTGGCGAGCGTCTATGGTGTTCCGGATCCCGAGGCCGGAGACCAGGTGATGACGACTCTCAAACTGCAGAGCGGCGCAGGCTTCGATCCGGTCGCCTTCGCGGCATTCTGTGACGCCGAGCTGCCGACCCGCTGGCGCCCAACATTTGTACGCATCGCTGGTGAGCTCGTCGTGACCCACACGAACAAGGTCTTGAAGCGGGTACTGCGGCGAGAAAAATTCCTGGTGGATCGCGTCAGTGATCCGATCTACTGGCGGCCGCGCGGCGCACCCGGGTTGCAGCGTTTCACCCTCGACGATCTGAGCGGGCTGCGCGTGCGCTTCGAACGCGCCGGCTACGCTGATCGATTGGAAGAATAGCTGGGTTCCAGCGACATGACTGCGCCGCGCACAGCGCCCCACGGACTTGCCTTCGCGCCGGTGAAAGTCGGCGTGCTCATCGACATCGATATGGGCACGAAGGACGATTTTCTGGCTACCCTGCGGGTCGGATTCGACGAGGCGTATGAGGCCGGCATCATCACGCGTCCCGTCGAGCTCGTCGTGAAGGAAGCCATCGGCTTACCGCGTTTGGCAGCGCAAAACACGATCGACGGATATCTCGACCTCGTCCGCCAAGGGGTCTTGTGCACGATCGGACCGCTGATCACCGATAACTCGCTCGCATTGGCGCCGGTCATCAATGCGACGCGCGTGCCGGCACTGACGTGGACCGGCACGGACCGCTATTTCGGCGAGTACTGCTTCAATCTCGGCAATGGCGGTCTCGCGGAAGAGGCGGCGCTCATGGCAAACTGGATTCGTCGCAGCGGATGTACGACGGTCGGGATGATCCATGAGATCAGCCCCGGCGGTGTCGAATATGCGTCCAACTTTCGTTACTACGCGGTGCGCGCGCGACTCGACATTCTGATGGAAGCCTACACCACCCAAGTGCCGAACGACCTCGAAGCGGTGCTCCGTAAGCTTCGCGATCAACGGCCGGATTGTCTTGCCTATCTCGGCTATGGCTATCCGACCATTCTGATGGGGCCGATGTTCAAGCGTCTCGGCTGGGATCCGCCACGCATCATGACGTCAGCGTTCCAGTTTTGCTACGCCAAAGCCGAATGGATGGCAGCGCTTGAGGGGTGGGTCGGCGTCGATCAGATGTGTGAAGACAATCCCAGGCTCAAGCCGATGCTCGATCGAGTCGCCGTACGGCTCGGCAAGCGGCGCGATCATACGGTGACCGCATTGAGCTACGACAGCGCCCAACTCATCGCCGAGGGCATTGCGCGCGCCAACCTGCTGACGCCGATCGGCTTGAAGGAAGGCTTGGAGAAAGTCCGCATGCTGCCCGCCGTCAACGGTGGGCCGCGCACGCACATGAGCCTCGGCCCCTACGACCACAAAGCGTACAAGGGTGACTGGTTGGTCATCCGGAAGATCGAGGCTGGTCGCACGGTGTTTGTCGGGCTGCATGAACCGGTCGAGAGTCACGCGTGACCCGTGAAGCGTGAAGCGACGAGACTGCTGTTGCCGACAGCGCCTGAGTTCGTGCGCTTGCAGGCCCGGCGGCAGTGCGAAACGGGTGGAATCTACTTCGCGGGACGTCGAATTTCCTATGGCGAGCTCGCAGACTCCATCGAGGGTCTGCGCCGGTGGTTGGTCACACGCGGCATCGGTGCCGACCACCGCGTCGCCGTCATGGCCGCCAACGAACCGGCGATGGTGGTCATGGTCTTCGCGTTGTGGGGTGTCGGCGCAGTCGTGGTACCCATAGCGGTCCGTTCAACGCCACAAGAAGCAGCCCGATTGCTTACCCACTCGCGATGTCGAGCGTTGTTGTGCGACGCGCTCCGCGTTGAGCGAGCGCGCGACGCTGCGCGGGCCGTGGGCGTGGCGGCGTATGCGTGCGAGCCGGATCTGCCGCTGCGGCCGCGGGTCCTGGTGCGGAGAGCCGGCATGGGTACACATCCTGCGCGTGCCCCGCGGCCGCAGCAGCTGGCAGTGCTGGCCTATACGTCCGGTACCACAGGCGCACCGAAGGGCGTAATGATCACGCACGCCAATTGCCTGTGGGCAACCCTCGCCTGCGCAACCGCGCGTGGCGACCGCCCGGACGGCATCGGCGCCTGCCTGAGCCCGCTAACGCATATACCCGTATTCGTGTCGCACCTGCTCTGCCGGCTGCTCGTGGGGGCCGGTGCCGTACTCGTTGAGAAGTTCGACGTCGGCGCAGTGCTAGAGGCCGTGCAACGCTTCGGCATCACGGATCTACCGCTGATTGGTGGCATGGTCTTCGATATCGTTGCGCTGAAGGATATCACGCCGGTGGTGTCCGGCAGCCTGCGGAAGGTTTCCGTCGGTGGTGCTGCGACGCCGATGGACGCCAAGCGCGACCTGGCGCGCATTTTTGCAAGTGCCGAGATCATAGAAGCCTACGGACAGTCCGAATCGACGGATGGTGTCACTATGGCGCGTGGTGCGAGCGTTTTCGAGCGGCCGGGTACCGTAGGCACCGTGAATCCGTACGTCAACGTTGCGGTCCGCCGCCCCGATGGCACACTTGCCGGCGCCGACGAAGAAGGGGAAGTCGTGATCGCCGGCCCGACAGTGATGCGAGGATACTACCGCGATCCGGTGGCGACCGCTGCAGCCCTCCGCGACGGCTGGCTACACACGGGCGATTTGGGACGGCGCAGCGACGACGGATATTTCTTCGTCACCGGCCGTGCGAAGAACCTCATCATTACCGGCGGTGAAAACGTCTCGCCGATCGAGGTAGAAGATGTGTTGCGCATGCATCCCGCAGTGGCCGACGTCGCGGTGATTGGTACGCCGCATCCCAAGTGGGGCGAGCAGGTGACGGCGATCGTCGTAGCACGCCATGGCATGCTGCCAGACCGGACGGCACTCTTGGCATTCGCCGGGCAGCGTCTGGCGGCGTTCAAGAAGCCCCGACGGATCGAGTTCGTCAATCGCCTGCCGCGCAACGCCGCTAACAAAGTGCAGCTCACCATGCTGAAGCAGCAGTTCAGCTGAAAGGTGGATGTATGGAGAATCGTGGACCCCTCAAAGGCATTCGGGTCATCGACCTGAGTCACCAGGCGGCCGGGCCGTGGTGTACGACGTTGCTCGGTGACATGGGCGCGGAGGTGTGGAAGATCGAGAAGCCCGATCGCGGGGATAGCATCCGCTACGCGCGCGGCGCCGACCCGAAGATCGGCAGCTTCAATTTCTGGGGATTGAATCGCAACAAACGGTCCGTGGGTATCGACGTGAAGAATCCAGGCGGGGTCGCCTTGCTCAAGGAAATGGTCGCCACGGCGGATGTCCTCGTGGAAAACTTCCGCCCGGGGGTGATGGATCGACTCGGCATTGGCTACGACCAGCTGAAGACCTTGAATCCGCGATTGATCTACGCGTCGATCACGGCGTTCGGCGCGACCGGACCGATCGCGCAGAACCCCGGCATGGATCTCATCCTGCAAGCTACCGGCGGGATGATGGGTTTGTCGGGATTCCCCGGGGGCCCGCCCGTGAAGGCTGCCGGGCCGGTGGCGGACATCTCCTCTGGCATCTATGCCGCCTACGCCATTGCGCTGGCGCTCTTTCACCGTGCTCAAAGCGGCGTCGGCCAACGTATCGATCTCACGATGCTGGATGCGGTCATCTCGCTGCTCGCCGATATTTCTACCGCCTATTTGAACACCGGATACGAGTATCAGAAGTTCGGCAACGGGCACCCCGACCTCGTTCCGTATCAGGCGTTCCAGGCGAACGACGGCTATTTCATCGTCGCCTGTCTCACTAATGCTTTTTTCAAACGCTTGTGTAAGGGCATCGGTCGCGAAGATCTGCTCGAGAATCCACGCTTTGCGAGCAATACGGTGCGCTGCCAGCATCGCGATGAAATCGTCGCCATTTTGCAGGGTATCTTCCTCGCCAATAGCTGCGATTACTGGATCAAACTGTGCACCGACAATGATGTCCCGTCGTGTCGTGTGAATGGCCTCAAAGAGCTGTTCGCGATGGATCAGCTTCGGGCCATCGGGGCGGTGGCCGAGTGGGAACATCCGCAACACGGCACCTTCCGAACGATGAATGTCCCGTTCCACATGAGTGCCACGCCCGGTTCGCTGCGCATCCCGCCCCCCGGGTTGGCGGCGCATACAGACGAGGTGCTGCGGGTGCTGGGAAAATCGGAGGCGGAGATCGCTGCGCTGCGAGCGTCGGGTGCATGTGGGTGACGGCTCCGTGGTTCCTGGTCCCTAGTCTTTAGTTTCCTCGTCCTGGTTGGGATCGGAGCAACGACCATTCCCCTCGTCACGAACCGGGGAGCACGAACCGGAGACCAGGCAGTTTCGCTTCGACCATGGAGACATTGGGATCGTTCCTTGATTCGCTCGCGGTACGTTTCGGCGACCGCGAGGTGGTTGCCTACGTACCGCGCGATGCCGTCAAGGCCCGCCAGACCTGGTCGGAGCTGCGCGCAGCCAGTCGGCTGGCCGCGAAGAAGCTGATCGCGCTCGGGGCCGGCAAAGGCTCGCGCGTCGGGCTGCTGTGTTCCAATCGACCGGAATGGTTGCCGATCGCATTTGGAGCGCTGCGGTTGGGGGCCATCCTCGTACCCTTCTCGACCCTGTGGAAGCGTGATGAGATCGCCTATGCATTGCGACACGCCGATGTCGAGTTGCTGATTTCGTTGCCCGGGTTTCTGAAACACGATTACGTGGCGAGACTCTGCGACCTCGTCCCCGATCTCCAGCGCTGCGCTGCCGGCCCCCTCTATTCGGAGCATATACCGGCATTGCGCCGTGTCGTTCTTCTCGAGGGTGCGAACGGGTTTCCACGCTGGGAGGATGTGCCTGCGGACATCGATGAGATCTTCCTCGATGCGCTGGAGCAAACGGTGTCGCCTGCCGATTGGGCGACGATCTTCTTCACTTCCGGCACGACGGCGCAGGCCAAGGCGGTGGTCCACGCTCATGGTGCGCTCACCACATCGGCCCGTCGCATCAGTCCGTGCCTTGGCGTCACGGCCGACGATGTCTGGTGGGGACATATGCCGCTCTTCTGGAGTGGAGGCTTCGTACTCGGCGCGCTCGCCACGATGGCAGGTGGTGGCCGCATAGTGTTGCAGGAAGTCGTCGACCCTGCCGCCGCGCTGGCAGTGCTCGCGTCCGAGCGGTGTACGATCATGGCCGGCTGGCACCAGGCGCGCTTGCTACTGGAGCATCCCGATTTTCGGCACCGTACACTGTCTCTGAAAAAAGGCACATACCATCCATTGGCCACACGGCTGCTCGGCCCGGATCACCTGGTCATAGGCGTCTATGGAATGTCGGAGACGGCCACCTGCGTGACGGCAACGCGTTGGGATGATCCCGAATCGGTCCGCACCGGCAGCTTCGGCCGTCCCTTGGAGGGGACGCAG
>Ga0335069_10005173_pt1 | contig 19200 bp, 14 predicted proteins | sample Lox_Sample_11_FD_206714 | JGI IMG/M metagenome (GOLD analysis project Ga0335069, IMG submission 206714) | Soil microbial communities from Loxahatchee National Wildlife Refuge, Florida, United States - Lox_Sample_1.1 | ecosystem: Environmental > Terrestrial > Soil > Wetlands | place: USA... | reverse complement strand
CGCCGACGTCATCGACCCGGTGACCAAGCAGCGTTACGACCGCGATCCGCGTTACATCGCCAAGAAGGCGGAGATGTATCTCGCCTCGACCGGCCTCGCCGACACCGCCTACTTCGGCGCCGAGGCCGAGTTCTTCATCTTCGACAACATTCGTTTCGATCAGCGCGAGAATCACGGGTTCTACTTCATCGACGCCGAAGAGGGACGCTGGAATTCCGGTCGCAAGGACAACAATCTCGGCTACCGCCCGCGTTACAAGGAAGGTTATTTCCCGGTCCCGCCCACCGACCACTACCAGGACCTGCGCACCGAAATGGTTACGACCATGGAGAAGTGCGGTTTAGAGGTCGAGTGCCATCACCACGAAGTGGCGACCGGAGGCCAGTCCGAGATCGACTTGAAGTTTGAGAAGCTCGGCGCTTCGGCCGACCACATGATGCTCTACAAGTACGTCGTGCGGAACGTCGCCTACCAGTACGGCAAGACCGTCACCTTCATGCCCAAGCCGCTCTTCCAGGACAACGGCTCCGGCATGCACTGCCACCAGTCCTTATGGAAAGCAGGGAAGCCGCTCTTCGCCGGCGACGGTTATGCCGGTCTCTCCCAACTTGCATTGTGGTACATCGGCGGACTGATCAAGCACGGTCCCGCGCTCTCTGCCATCATCGCGCCGACCACGAACAGCTATAAGCGCCTGGTGCCCGGCTTCGAAGCGCCCGTCAATCTTGCCTACTCGCGTCGCAATCGCTCCGCAGCATGTCGTATTCCGATGTATTCTGCCTCGCCAAAATCCAAGCGCGTCGAGTTCCGCCCGCCCGACCCGAGTTGCAACCCGTACCTCGCCTTCGCCGCCATGATGATGGCCGGCCTCGACGGCGTCGAAAACAAGATCGACCCCGGCCAGCCGCTCGATAAAGACATCTACGATCTCGGCCCCGAAGAACTGGCCAAGGTGCCTTCCATGCCCGGCTCGCTCGAAGACGCCCTCATCGCCCTTGAACGTGACCACCAGTTCCTGTTGAAGGGAGACGTCTTCACGGAAGAGCTACTGCACACCTACATTGATTACAAACGAGACAAAGAAGTGAACGCGATCCGCCTGCGCCCGCACCCGTACGAGTTTGCCCTCTACTACGACATTTAAATAAAGGTTGTATTTGCAATAGCTTACGGCGGCAACGTCGCCGCAGCCAATCGTCACAACTCAACCGCGATGACAGGCTCAAAGGGTTGAATCATTAGAACACGACAACAAAAATGACAAGGCCCTGCATGCAACAAGTACTTCTTGCTTGCCGCAAGCCGACGCGAAAACAGCTTCGGTTGCTCCTAAATAGCGGGCGGGTATTTTGACAGCTTTCGCTGCAATGATCTGCGATGGAGTCCGAGGCGTTTTGCCGCAAGAGACACGTTTCCGCCGCAATCGGTGAGAACTCGTTGGATATGTTCCCACTCGACTCGGGCGAGGCTCGGCACGGCAGCAACCGATGTCGAGGTCTCAGACCCGTTTTCAGGGGAGTTATAGAGTGCCAGAATCTGCTCGGCATCGACCGGCTTGCTTAAGTAGTGATGGACGCCTCCGCGTACTGCTTCAATCGCAGTGGCAATGCTGCCCCAGCCGGTGAGCATGATCATCTGCATGGTTGGGTCGATGCTCCGAAGTTTTTGCGCGAGGTCGAGGCCACTCTCTTCGCCGATCCGCAGGTCAATGATGACAAGATCGGGAGCGCTTTGAATGGACAGGGAGATTGCTTCAGCAGCCGATGCTGCGAGCAAAGACTCCCAACCGCGTGAGGCGAAAGCGCGTCCGAGCCGCACGCGAAAGATTTCATCGTCATCAACAATGAGAACAGACTGGCCTTCATTCTGCATCGTGTCCCACCATGGGCCATTCCAGGATGGCGGTGCTGCCTTGATCTGGTACCGAATCGAAAGTCAGGTTCCCGTGTAAGCTTTCCGCGAACGCCACCACGAGAAATGTTCCGAGACCCAAGCCCCGTCCCGGTGGCTTGGTGGTAAAGAACGGCTCGCCGAGATGCTTAAGTGTCTCCGCGGACATGCCAGTACCGAAGTCTCTGACAGTTATGCGTACCCTCCCCTCTCGTACATCGCCGCTCAATTCCACCGGAGAGCCTGAAGGGCTGGCGTCCAGACCATTCTTGACCAGAGCCGAGACTACCTGCTTCGTTGTGGAGAATGGAATCACTGCACTCGACTGGCTGTCAGCGATTCGAATTGCAGGTCGCTGTGCTTCCGGGAAAGTGCTGCGAACTTGCTCGAAAAGTTCCTGGAACTGAACCGCTCGCGGGTTCTCTCCAGCGAGCTGGCCGCCCTTAGCGCTCATTCCTTGCAGAATCGCGGCACAGCGCTCGACACTCTTGCGAATAAGTTGCGCGTCGGCTACGGCACGAGGATCTCCAGAGCTTTCGCTTGCGTAAAGCTCAAGATCCTTCGCGATCACTGCGATGGTCGAGAGGGGAGTGCCTAATTCATGCGCGGCACCTGCCGCCAGAGTCGCAATCGTCGTAACTTTCTCGCGACGATTGAGCTGTTCCTGCAGACGCAACACTTCGAGTTCATGGGTTCGTATAGATTCAGACACGCGCCCGATCAGAATGGTTATCGTCAGAGCCGCAGTAACAAATGCGATCCACATGCCGAAAAGGTGCGCAGAGAATCCCTGCATCGAGTGATGGCTCTCCAGAACTGGCAAGGGGACGTGCGCGATAAACAGAAACCCAAAGCCTCCGATCGAGAGAAGCCCGAGGAACCAAGTCCACCCTTTGCTCAGTACGACCGCCGATAGGGTGATCTGCACCAGAAAAAGAAGGGTAAATGGATTGGCTGGACCTCCCGTGAGCGCGAGGACGGCGGTGAGAGCGGCAATGTCAATCGCCAGGCTGATGCCGAGAGCGCGTCTCGCATAAGGCTTGTTGCCGAGACGTGGCAGCAGGCTGTTCGAAGCGGCCATGACCGCGAGCGGAATGGCCAGCCATCCGAGGGGAAGATCAATTCGTGAAACAAACGCCGCGATCAGAATCAACAGGACCTGTCCGACCACCAAGGCATAGCGAATTCTGGTAAGCCGAGGGATGACCAGGGAAGGAGTCAATTCGGCGGTCGGGCGAACGTCGTTCGAGGACAGAGGTGGACGGTCTGTGACAGAGATACGCATCAGGGTTTGGCGAGAATCTCACAGGCATTCTAAAGTCTGCAACGGACGAAAAGGGGTGCGACAATTTGCCACATACCTGTTCCTCCCAAAATAGTGGTTCAATGCATCTGCACGAAATTAAGCTCCGTCGCTCACCCAAAGAAGCGATTTCTACCGGACGGACCCACATCCGGGTTGCTTCGGCGTCGGGATGAGAGCAGGAGCCTGGGGGGGCTCCTGCTCTTTTGAAAATCCTGCAGCTTGTAGACCGAACTCCCCCATCTACGAATGTCCCTCTCATGAGGTGGAGTGTCGTTCTGTTGGTATTCATCTTGCAGGTAAGCACCGGGGCTACCGCGCGAGAGCAGCTGGTTGCCGAAAGCAGAGACATTTCGTAGGCTGCGGTTCTAAGTCTGCAGAACAACCACGTCGCTTTCAACTCCGCGGTGATATTGTCTCGGTTGACGCTGCTGCCGGTGAGGTTACAGTCCGTCACGAAGACATTCCCGGCCTCATGAAGGGAATGACCATGCCGTTTGCAGTGAAAAATCCAGAAGTGCTGAAGAATCTCAAAGCTGGGCAGCGTATCAACGCCACTCTGGTGACCCAGTCAGACACATGGCGGCTGGAGGAAATAACCGTCCAAGATCGCTCAAACCCATAACAAGGTTGCTAATTTGCATGAAACTATGAGGCAGAGTCCGGAATGAGCTGTTCGCCGGAGTCAGCCTCAACATGGCCGTGGTTGCAAAGAAAGCTTTCGAACTCGACGCTTTCTCCACCAGATGTAAATTCCGGTGTAGGAAAGGGTCGAGACCATGAGTCCGAGGACGGCTACGAAAATCTGATACGGACGACCGAAGACCCGCGCCATGTGCAAAGCGTAAAGCCAGCTCTCAACCGTGTTGCCGGCATGCTCCCCAGTTGGTTGAGACAGGCTCTGTAACTCGCCAGTGTCTCCATTGAACATTACTGATGTGCTCCCACCCTTCGGTGCACGTTCGAATACATCTCGGCTTCCGCGGACGTCATAGCCGTATTCGCCAATGTCGGGGAAATACATCAGGCTTAGTGGTTCTCCGGCAGTGAAGCTGTGCTGAGCGCTCTGTTCGGCCATCAGTCGCTGGCCCGTCGCTAACGCCTGATGCCAATTCAACTTGGGAGATTCGTTGGGCCTTGCGTTGGCCAGGAACTCGTCCATCGGCGACTGGTAATCGAACAAGACATGCATGACCCGTTCGTAGACGGGACGAATATTCATCATGACGCTCGACCAGGCAAAGATGAAGAGAACCGGCCACACCCAGAGTCCACTCGCGCGATGCAGGTCGAAATTGATGCGAAAAGCGCTTGCCCGCCACTTCACCCACCAAGCATATTTCCATCGCTGCCCAAAGCTTCCGCGCCCTCGGGGTAAGGTGAGATAGACGCCAACAAAGCAGTCGAGAGACCAGATCAATGCCACAATCCCCATGGTCCACTGCCCGATATTGCCAGCCATGAGCATCCAGTGGACTTCATAAATGAACGGCATAAGGTTGATCAGTCCTTGCGACAAGTCAGCGCGATTCCGTCGTCCAAGTTCTTTGCCGGTCCAAGGGTCAAGGAAGAACTCCGTGAACCCCAACCCATATGGACGGTTCGTTTTCTGATCGGTACGGGGAACGAAGTACACCATCACTTGGTCAGGTTGCGTGAACGTAATGATCTCCACTCGCCCTTGCGGAACCAGAGCTTCGGCACGGTCGGCGAGTGTTGCCAAGTCCAGTTTAGGGACGCCGGGCTTCCCGGTAGCGAACAGTCGTGGAGCAAAGACTCGCTCCAATTCCCAATTGAAGGCGAGTAGGCTGCCAGTCAACCCTGCAACGAAGAGAAACGTGGCCATCAACAGTCCGCCGTATCGATGCAAGATCAAGAGCACAGAGCGAAATCTGTGGGGCAGAGTGGTCGTTGCCTTTTGGGTGGCTTCTGTCACCGATTCAGAACCTTATCATGGCTGCCACAATTAGCCGCTCGCGGAGCATGGCCAGCGAACCTGCGTCCAGAAGGTGCTGGCTCAGCATATCGTTTCGGTCCTCGTCGATTGTTTTTATAAACTCTCACACGCGCTTTGATTCCCGAGCCTTTTTCGCGCCTGCCCTGAATTCCTCTATGGCCGGGCCCAGAGCAGAACGCAGGTGCTTGGTCATGCCGGGTCCTGCCTTCGCCGGAGTGCCTGCGTCAAATGGCGGTTGAGGATTGTATTCATTGACGAGTTGCAGCATCTCGGCGTAGACGCGTCCGCGCAACCGGGCCGCGACGACCAGGCCGAAGTCAATGCCGGCGCTCACGCCTGCGCCTGTGATTCGATTTCGGTCTTCGACCACGCGTTCCTGAACCGGCGTTGCTCCAACCAGCGGAAGTAGATCGAGTGCAACCCAGTGCGAAGTCGCGCGGTAGCCTTTCAATAAGCCGGCACAGCCGAGAAGCAGAGAGCCAGTGCAAACGCTGGTGACATACTTTGCCCGACTCCCGCGATCCGCCAAGAAATCGAGCACGGCATCGTCCTGCATCACCTTACTTGTCCCGTCGGCGCCGCCGGGCACAAACAACAGATCAAGATCTTTCGGGCAGTCGTTTAGGGTCATGGTCGGAACGATCGCCAGACCACCACGATCGATGGGCACCGGCTGCTTGTCTTTCCACACTAGATGCACATCCACGTTCATCAAACTGGCGAGCATGGTATGCGGGCCGATCAAATCCAGGGCGGTGAATTGTGGATAGACGAGCATTGCCATCTGGAGGCGTGGGCCGCGCATGGCTTCTTCCATGGCGCGGTTGGCATCATCCAGCGTGGGTTTTGCGCGGTCAGAGCCAGCCCCGAACAAGTTAGCGGGCACAGTTAGCGACGCAAGAGTTGCGGCGGCAAGATTGGTAAATTGCCTGCGATCCATAGAGGTACTCCTCATTCGACTCAGCGGCTTACTCGGTATGTCAGCAGGAAAGTTCGCGACTCCCCGGGATGAATCCAGTCTTGCGAAAATTGGTGACTTCCCGTGTAGTAACGCTTGTCCAACAGGTTGTTTACGTTGAATTGAAACTCGTGGCGGACCTTTTCGGTGGAAAAGGCGTAGGAGACCATCGCATCCTCCCGCGCGTAGCCCGGCAGAATAAATGTGTTCCCGATATCGCCCTCGCGCGCGCTTTGTGCGAAAACTCCTCCACCCGCCGCCCAATGCTTATCGACTTCGTAACGCAGCCAGGTACTTCCGCTGTGGCGGGGAGCATTGGCAAGGAATGTGCCGGCGTAGAAGCCATTGTCTATCACTACAGCATCGATATAGCCGTAGGAGACGATGGCAGCCAGCTTGGTGGTCAACCTCCCCATGGCATCGAATTCCACACCACGTGAACGAGCCTTGCCAACTACCGTGACGATCGGGAACAGAGTGAAATCTGCGCGATTTCGCTTGGTGAGTTGGTATGCCGCCAGGGTTGCGGTCCAGGCGCCGTGCGGGGAAGAGAATTTGTATCCGACTTCGTATTCGCGGGACCGCTCCGCCGCCAGCGCCTTGCCGGTTAAAGGATCGCGCCCGTTGTTGGTATCTACCGCATCCTGATATTGGCCGTAAATGGCGTGGCCCGTCGCTACTTCGTAGACGAGCCCGACTCGCGGCGTGGCGAAAAAGTCCTCGTTCGGTTTCACGCCGGGCACGTCATAGATGGCGCTGGTGCCATCGAGACGCAAAGCGGCAACGGCATGAAGTTTCCTGGTTAACGTCATGTTGTCCTGAAAAATGCCGCTGGTCCAGCGATTCTTGTCGAGATCTTCCGAGGCAACCGACTGTGAAGGATCGAGCTTTGGCACCGGCGAGAAGTCGGGAGTGAAAATGTTGATCGGGGCGAGTTGTTGTAAATACATCGTGCCGATCTTCCGGGAATCGTAGAAGTCTCCGCCGATAACAATCTGGTGGCGGATGTTTCCAGTCATCACATCGCCACGCAATTCGACATTCTCCTGTAATAAGCGGTACTGTCCTCTGGGACGGGCATTGAAATAATAGCGGCAGAGTTCATTGGCCCGGACGATGCAGTCCTCTCCAGTAGTCAGATCGACGCGATAAGGGGCAACATCCACTTCATGGGTGTCCGCCGTCACGATGGCGGCGCGTCCGGAAATGCTCCACCGCGATGACAAACGGTGCGATGCCTCCCCTGCGGCCGAAAATGGCCGCACCCAGGAAAGCTCAGGCGAATTGTTGAATTGGCGGCTCCAAGGCAGATCGTAAGGCCGCCTGGTTGCAAGGTCGGCCGGAATGCCGTAATCGTTGCGATATTCCTGATCGGTGTAATCCAGCCTTAACGACAAATGCGTTCCTGCCGATGGATGCCATGCAATATCGCCGGTGATCGCGCCGACTTTGTCGCGAACAGAGTCCCGGTTCGAGCGATTTTGCAGCCATGATCCAGCCACGCGTCCAAGAAGCGTACGACTCTGATTAAGCGGTCCGGAAAGTTCACCTAAGGTCCGCCCGGTTGAGTAATTCGAGCCTGTGAATTCGAGAGCAAACGAGGGTTCGGGCCCTAACGGCCGACTTACGACGTTCACCAGTCCCCCCGGCTCGGAGCGCCCGTACAGGACAGATTCCGGCCCTTTCACCACCTCGACCGACTGTACGTTTGCCATATTCGCCGGCACCCCTTGCACCTTGGTTCCATCCAGGTAGTAAGTCGAGCTTCCCGACATAGCGCCCATTGCTGTCATCGAGACCGAAGTGAATCCTCGCAAAATAAGTAGGGGCTGCGTGCTTCCATTGAAACTGAAGTCTGTGGTTACGCCGGAAACATTTCTGGTAGCGCCATCCAGGGTCAGGAGCTTCTGATCCTGAATCACCGCACGCGGTACAACCTGGATCGACTGAGGCGTCAGCAAGATCGGCAGATCCGTTTTGCTCGCCGTCGAAGTCTCCGTTGCGACATAGTCCCTGTCGCGCTGACTCGCCGATACCGTGAGCGTCGATTCGGGCTTCTGGATGTTAAGCGTCAGGGAAATTGTCGAAGACGCACTGTTCTCTACTTCTACATCACGGACGAGATTCTCAAATCCTGTATGGGTGACTTCGAGCCTGTATTTCCCTAGCTGAGGCAAGTTGAAGACGAATGCGCCTTGCATATCCGTGCGGGTGCTTCCCACTGAAGTATTGTCGGCTCGCTTCACCATAACGGTCGCATCTGCCACGAGCGCGCCGGACGGATCGACAACTTTTCCGTGAAGTACCGGCTGTGTGGTTGAAGACGTAACTTCCTGCGCTTGCATTCGCGCGGCGAATAAGTACTGTGTGAACAGTAGAACTGCGAAGACAATCCTGTACGTTAGCGTCATCAGCAACCGCACCTCTAGCGGCAACTCCGTACCTTTGAAGGGAGCGTAGGAGACAACCGACCAACCCTGCCGCCGGCGCACACCAAGGCACCATCAGGCGTGACAGGCCCACTTATGAGGTTGATCGAGTCTCAGTACTTTTGTACGGTTCGTTATGCGAGAGGAGGGCCGCGCTTGAGGTGACTGCGCGCTTCCGAAACACGCGCGCTGATGAGTGCCTGAACGATCTGTTCGGAATGGGTAATGGTTGCGGTAATGAAAGCGAAACGCACCGGCGGACCGGCGACGCCGCTCCCGGCAGGAGTCGCTAACAAGCTGCGGAACGGGCAATTCGGCGGCAAGGCTCGGAGCGCAGGCGCTGCGGCCTCCTCTTCCATCATCGCCAACATCGCGCAGTGATGCTTGCCGTCGCGCCGACAGCATGCCGGAAGTGTGGACTGTGGATCAGGAACTGCCAGACACACAAGCGATGGCGCCAGCATGAACAGCATGAGCGCGTTGGCAGCCAGTTTTCTCAAAATCCCCACACTTGCGGCGGAGTCTAGCATCTTGCTGTTTCAAGCACAATGACAAAGCACGTGAAGATCGTCGGATGTGTCACGAAAGTACGCGCCGGGTCGGCAATCTCTCCTCAGTGGTTCCGTGTACGTCAATGAGCGCCCGACCCGAATCCTCATCGTGAACATGCTGACGGGTTGGGTCGCCCCGATGCGCTCACCCTCACGTTAAATCTGACGGGAGCTGCGGTTGTATAATCCAGCGATTCCTTTCGAACTGTATCGGATTTGGGATTACCAATCTCTCTACGAGGAGAATTCCATGGAACGTCGTGAGGTACTTCAGGGCCTCGGTGCGGCGGCAGTGTTGGCTGCCAGTGGCGAAGTGATAGCGCAGGCGGCACACCACGACCACACGGTTCCACACCAGGCGCTGGTCAAAACCGCCAGCGATTGCGTGGCTAAGGGAGATGTCTGCCTAAGCCATTGCCTCGATTTGCTCTCCACCGGCGACAAGTCGTTGGCCGATTGCGCGAAGAGCGTGAACCAGATGCTGGCGGTCTGTCAGGCCTTGAGTTCGCTGGCCGCGCAAAACGCTCCCGCTCTGCCGAAGATGGCGTCGCTGGCGGCTGAAACGTGTAAATCGTGCGAATCCGAGTGCCGCAAGCATGAGAAGCACCCCCAGTGCAAAGACTGTGCGGACGCGTGCGCAGCCTGTACCGCGGAGTGCCAGAAGGTTTTAGCCTGAGCCAGTAACCAAAACCGCTGCTCCGGACAAAGAGAGCGCGTTAACTCAGAAAATCTATGCATTAACGCTGTTCGACTGACTCATTGTCGAACAGCGCAGCGAGCTTTGATTTTACTGGCCCGCTCGGGAGAGGTGCGGCAATTTGCCGCATTTGCAGGAACTCCGAAACCGAGGACAATCCTGATCGAGGAATCGGAATCGGAGGATTCATGGCTACGTCAAGTGTCGTTACCGGTGAGTTTAGCGGACAATTGGCAAGTGTGGTTGTTGAGCGATCAGATGAATCGGCGCTCGAATGCGCATGTTCTGTGTGTGGCATTCGCGTTATCGGCGGTCACCGGATGAAAATGCACCTTGGAAGTAAGTCGTGCCGGGAGAGAAAGGACCTGAACGAACAACCTGCACGAGTCATTGCTGCTCTCTTTCACGGTCAACACATCCGAGTCCGAGGCCGACGGTACTTCTCGCTATCCGGCACCGGCGAACCAATCCTCCACAGCGTGATTCAATCCCTCTTAGCTCGAAGGCTTCTTCTCTCATCCGGTCCTCGCAAATTGGTGCTCTCGTTTCGAGATACCTCGTGGAAGGTCTAACGCGTACACCAAGATATTGAACAGTTTTCGGAGAAGGTCTTTGAGGCGAAGTTGGAGAATTGAGACCGCACGAAAACAGAAGATTTCCTCAACGGTCGGGTTCGCGGCAGAGAAACCCGTTGAGCAGTAGGGGGGAGGCCCAAAATTCGAATGTTGCTCGCTTGCTATCGCAAGGTACCGACAAACAGTCTCGGAGCGGCGACTGGTTCTTCGAGGGTCATCTCGTTGATTGCTGCATCGCGTCCAACCACCGTCGGCTGGCAGAATCCCAAGAAATGACGTTGAAGAAGGCCTTTACGTAATCTGCACGGAAATTCTGATACTTGAGATAGTAAGCGTGCTCCCAGACATCAACACCTAGGATCGGTGTTCTGCCGGCCATCCAGGGACTGTCCTGGTTGGGGCTCGTCTCGATCAGCAACTGGCGGCTGCCATCCAGGCTCAACCATGCCCATCCGCTGCCAAAGATACTGAGAGCAGCTTTTTTGAACTCTTCCTGAAAAGCGGAGAAGCTGCCAAATCTGCGATCAATCGCTTTCCCCAGTTCTGCTCTTGGCTGGCCGGGGGAATTCTTCTGCATTGTCTGCCAGAAAAATGAGTGATTCACGTGGCCTCCGCCATTATTCCGAACCGCCATGCGGATGGACTCCGGCACGCGTTCAAGGTGTCGGATCAGCTCTTCAACGGGAACTTTGGTCAAGTCATGATGTTCTACCAAAGCCGTGTTCAGGTTCTTAACGTAAGCTGCGTGGTGCTTTTCATGATGCAGATGCATCGTTTGAGCGTCAATGTAGGGTTCCAGCGCATCGGCTTCGTAGGGCAATGGTGGAAGTTGATACGGTTCGCTGGGATTCTCGGTGTCGTGCGTGATTTGGCTCGTCACCGTCTGACCTTGGAATCTATGCAGGCCGACGATAGCTGCCATTCCTAATACCTTCAAGGTGCTCCGACGATCCGGCATGAACTTCCACCCCTTATCAGCTTCGACACAGCAGCGTTTGGGCATTCTACCGTCTTGGATGAGTAAAGAGGGTGCGACAATTTGTCGCATGGGTACTCTGTCGGAACGGTGATCTAATGCCGACTTCCCCTTGTGCAAATGACTTTAAAAGAAAAAGGTGTCGCCTTCGACGCATTCACCGTTGTGCCTTCAGAGGAACATATGACCGGAAGATCCCGCCGTAGATTGATTCGAGCATGGTGGTGGAGGAGTGGCTCCCTGCTGCTGATCACTTGCCTTGCCCTCTCCATCGGAGGTTTCGCTCAAACCGAACTCGCCCATGTCTCAGGCCGGGTCACCGATCAGTCGGGAGCCGTCGTCGTGGACACCGACGTTGAGATCAAGAACGTCGACACGAATCTCTCGGCGACGCTCAAAACCAACCGCGATGGGCTCTATACCTTTCCTTCCTTGCGGCCCGGCCACTATGTGCTTTCCGCGCGAAAAACCGGCTTCAAGACGGTGACCATAACGGAGTTTACGTTGAACGCCCAGGATCGCTCGACCCGCGACATCGTACTGCAGGTTGGCTCGGCCAGCGAAAACATCACAGTCTCGGCAGAAGCGCTCAACATCAACACCACGGACGCAACCGTGAGCACCGTCGTTGACCGTCAGTTTGCGGAAAATCTTCCGTTGAATGGCCGCAGCTTTCAAAGCCTGATTGAGCTGACACCGGGGGTCGTGCCAGCCGCAAACAACGGAACAGAGACCGGCCAGTTCAATATCAATGGGCAACGCGCAGATGCGAACTACTGGACGGTGGATGGTGTCAGCGCAAACATTGGAGTGACGGCGGCCGGTTATGTAGGTCAGGGCGTGGCCGGTGCTTTGGGAGCGACCAACGTTTTTGGCGGCACAAATGGCCTCGTATCCGTGGATGCATTGGAAGAGTTTCGCATCCAGACTTCCACCTACGCGCCTGAATTTGGCCGCACCCCCGGAGGCCAGATCTCCGTCGCCACACGCTCGGGCACGAGTCAATTTCACGGTTCTTTGTTTGAATACTTCCGCAATGACGCGTTGGATGCCAACGACTGGTTTTCCGATAACGCCGGATTGCCCAAATCCAAGGAGCGCCAGCACGATTTCGGCGGCACTTTTAGCGGCCCCATACCCAAACTCAAGAGTTTTTTCTTCTTTTCTTACGAAGGAATGAGGCTTCAATTGCCGCAAGTGTCAATCGGACTTGTCCCGGACACCAGTCCTCAAGATCCCTATTCGCGCCAATTCGCGATCCCCGCGATGCAGCCTTTCATGAATGCATTTCCCTTGCCCAATGGCCCGGAAGTGCTGGATTCGAATGGCGACCATCAGGGAATCGCCCAATTGAACATTGGCTACTCCAACCCAGGCAGCCTCGATGCTTACAGCATCCGGGTGGACCACAAGTTTGGCGAAAAGGTGAATCTATTCGGCCGCTACAATAATTCTCCCTCCAACCTTCGCCAGCGGGGGGGATACATCGGCAATTTGAACTCGGTTAACTCGATCGTAAGCAACATCCTGACTGGAACCGTAGGGGCAACCTGGGCAATCTCAGCCGCGACGGCTGATGATCTGCGTTTCAACTACAGCAAGACTACAAATTACAATGTCATCTCTCTCGATAACTTTAATGGTGCCGATCCCAACATCACTTATCCATACCCCGCCGGCTATGGACCGCAGAATGGCCTGTATGACTTTTTCATCGGCTCATTCTCCGGTCCTACCTTTGGCGCCGCGGGCCTCAACCTGCAACGCCAAATCAATGTTGTCGATAGTCTGTCTACCCAGAAGGGTACCCATGGGCTGAAGTTCGGCATCGACTATCGCCGCTTAACTCCTGCCCTGGTGGGTGCACCCGGACAACTGAACTCTGGCTGGTATGCTGGAGTCGTTTTCTTCGATGATGTCCCTTCCGCCGACCAGGGAATTCCCGATCCGTATGGCGGCCTTTTCTCTTCCTTCACTCTCCCTGTGCAGTTCCTGTTTCGTAACCTCGGCGTGTTTGCGCAAGATACCTGGCGTGCACATCCTCGTTTGACGCTGACTTATGGCGTTAGGTGGGACATCGATTTCTCTCCTTCGACCATCGCCGGGCCTAATTTTTCCGCAGCAACCGGCTTTAATCTTGCCGACTTGTCGAATCTGAACGTGGGTCCTTCTGGCACGCCACCCTTCGCCACGCAATATGGAAATTTCGCTCCACGCATTGGAGTGGCCTATGAACTGTCGCAGAGCGAACGATGGCAGAGGGTCCTGCGCGGAGGATTCGGCATCTTTTATGATCTGGCGACCAGCGAATCCGGAAATCTCTACAGTGTTTACAACTACCCGTTTGGTTCTTCCAACCTGTCCGCTGGCGGCACTTTCCCTACACTGATTCCGATCGCCCCGGTCGAGCCACCAAGCCCCACCAACGGTGGGTTCGACAGGGTGTACGCCATGGATCCGCATCTCAAATTGCCCAGCACCCTGGAGTGGAATGTTGCCCTCGAACAGAGATTGGGAAAACATCAAACGCTCTCCGCGACGTATCTAGGAGCCTCGGGGAGAGACCTGCTTCTGACCACCTGGATCAATGCCCCGAATCCCAATGTCAGCACGGCCATTCTGGTAACGAATAAAGGACTATCCCGATACAACGCTTTGCAACTGCAGTTCCGGCGTCAGCTATCGAGTGGTCTTCAGGCAGTCTCTTCGTACACGTGGTCTCATGCGATCGACACGGGCTCAGGCGGTACCTCCGCCTTAACGGGAGTGGATGCCAGGGTCAATCTCGGCAATTCCGACTTCGACATCAGAAATGCCATGACTGCCGGTATTACCTACGACATTCCGACTCCCACGACGAATGGTGCCGTTCGCGCCGTGTTGCACGGTTGGTCGCTGAACACAATCTTCCAGGCGAGGTCCGCCGCTCCGGTTGACATTAGCTACAGTTTCGGCGGGCTTTCTTTTCTCAACAACGAATTCTCCGCACCTGCCAGGCCTGACGTGGTTCCCGGTGTGCCCCGGTACCTCTATGGATCGCAGTATCCGGGTGGCAAAGCTATCAATCCTGCTGCATTCACAACCCCTCCGGTCACCCCCGCCGGATGCCTCCCCGGACAGGATCCGCTCTGCAATCCCTCTCGCCCAGGCACCCTGGCGCGGAATTCTGTCCGGGGATTCGGAATGTATCAGTGGGATTTCGCGGTTCATCGCGAATTCCCCATCTATGAGTCGTTGAACCTGGAGTTCCGCGCCGAAATGTTCAATGTCCTGAACCATCCCAACTTCGGACCGCCGAATTCGGACCTTGGCGCCCCAGCACCCTACGGCAATCCGCAGTTCGGCCTGTCGACACAGATGCTTGGGCAAAGTCTTGGCGGTGGCAATGGCTCAGGCGGCCTCGATCCGCTGTATCAGATCGGCAGGCCCCGTTCCATTCAGTTCGCGCTGAAACTGCGCTTCTGAAATTAGCCTGAGCCCAAACGGGGGTGTTGGTTGGGCAACGTCACAGCGGACAAGCGGAAGGACCGGGTCGTGAAATTCGCTCCGAAGCTTCGCAAATACCTGGTGTTCCAGCATCGCTGGACCGGACTCCTCATGACTGCCTTCTTGGCCGTCGTGGGCGTGACCGGTTCTATCCTGGCCTTCAGCCCCCAGGTGGATGGATGGATAAATCCTCAACTGCACGTCCGGCATCGACCCGGCCAAAAGCCGCTGGACTACGCCACGTCGGCCGAAAAAGCCGAGGACCTGGCAGGGCCCGAGGGCGGATTTCCATGACCAGCTTTGGTTCCCGTTGGTGGTGTTCCTCTTGCGCCTGGCGATGGTCGGGCTTTCGGTAACCGGAATTTACGTGTGGTGCAAGAAAAAGGAAACGCGAGTGCTGGTCAAGCGCGGAGCGGCGACCTCCTGAAAAAGCTCGCAAGCGAGCCACTACTACAAGCCGGCTTGCGACTGTAGTGTCTGGGTGAAGGAAAAATTTGGATGATTCGACGTTATTTCATCTGGCAACATCGTTGGGTTGGTTTGCTGATGACGGTGTTCCTGGTCGTTGTCGGACTCACTGGATCCATTCTTGCTTTTAAACTCCAGATTGACCGGCTGCTGAACCCGGAACTTCATGTCGCGATTCCACCGCAGAGCGCGACACTCGATCTGGCCATGCTGGCCGAACATGCGGAAGCAGCCTATCCGCATCTGCGCGTGGGCTACTTCTCTGTCGAAGAGGACAACGCAAGGATGATGGTCGGCGGAAAAATCGACCCGGCGACCGGCAAACCTTACGCTCTCGGATTCGACGAACTCATCCTCGATCCGTGGACCGGCAAAGTGCTGGGTCAGGGTCTGGAGTATGGGTGGACCGGCCCGGGATCTTGGCGCAGAAAGTTTCTACCTTTCGTTTACGCCCTCCATACCAGCCTCGCCACCGATTTCGGCTATCGCATCGTCAGCATTCTTGCACTGGTCTGGACGCTGGACTGTTTTGTCGGCTTCTATGTCAGCTTGCCGCGCGGCGTGGACCGCTTTTGGCAGCGATGGGGGCAGGCCTGGAAGATCAAAGTGGGCGCCAATTTTACCCGCATCAATTTCGACCTCCACCGCGCCGGTGGACTCTGGGTTTGGCCGCTGCTGTTCGTCTTCGGGTGGTCGAGCGTAATGCTGGAACTACCTCAGGTCTATGACCCGGTGACCAAGACGGTCTTCGACTATGTCACCAGTCAGGAATCCATTGCCAACAACTCAGTGCCCAAGCCGCTCCCAAATCCCAAGATCACCTGGCGGGAGGCGCAGGAGGCCGGTAAGCGCGCCATGGCTGAGCAGGCGGCACGGCATCATTTCTCTGTGGAACGCCCCTACGGCATGGCCTACGTCAGTGACTACGGCGCTTACACCTATTGTGTGCGCTCCAGCATTGACTTCCGCGGGCACGGCTGGGATACCTCGGTGCTCATCGACGCTAACACCGGCCAGTTGCGCAGCCTGGACCTGCCTCGCGGTCAGCACCTCGGCAATACCATCTCCACGCTCTTATGGGGAATCCACTACGGCGATTTACGCAATTTCCTGCCGTTCCGCCTTCTCGTCTTCGTATTCGGCTTCTTTCTCTCGGCACTATCGATCACCGGCGTCCTCATCTGGTGGAGAAAGCTGCGGGCGCGAAAGCTCGCTGCGTCCCGACAGCAGCTGACGTTGGAAGGTCAAAAGACGGCCACCAGCGGGGCCACTGTCTAGATCCGAGGAGATTGATGATGCTGATGGCAATTGGCACCTGGTCGGGAGAACAGATTCAACCAGAGAGAAATCCATGTCCTTTAGGTCTGCGCGAGAGCGGCGCAATGCTGCTGAAGACACTTGGGGTGGCGGCTATCGCAGGACGGTGCAAAGCCTGCCTTTCGATCATTGAGGAGAAGTTCATGAAAAACGCAATCGTTTTGACCTGTGTGTTGTTGATCGGCCCCATCGCTGGGGCTCAAGGAGACAGGGCGCACCTTGTAGGGGCACCAGTCGCCGCCCAGGAACCTGACGGCCAGATTCTGAACTCGAAGCCATGGCCGCCCTTGCCGACTTTTGAGTCCCTGGACGAATTCGGCCGCGGCTATTTTCCGCAAGCGGTCTACGAAGAGGCTCGCGCGCAAAAAGAATTCGAGCTTCTCGAAATCACCTACGCCAGCGACGGGCTCCCCGTGCACGGACTGTTGATTAAACCGAAGGTACCGAGTGCACGAAAATGGCCGGCGATCATCTTCAACCGCGGAGGCAACGGCGATCTCGGGCGTATCACGGATAACGGCCAGCCTTGCGGCGGCATGTCAAACACTTCGTGCCTGGACGTCGTCGATCTCTACTTGTTGGCGAAGGCCGGTTTTGTGATCATCGCCTCGGATTACCGCTACCGGGGCGCCACCGTAAAACGAGACGAGTGGGGCGGAGTGGAAGTGGACGACGTACTCAATCTGGTGCCGGCGCTGAAGTCGCTCGACTACGTTGACCCGGAGCGGTTGTACATGCTCGGCTTGTCGCGAGGCGGCACCGAGACTTACCTCGCCATCAAGCGCGGAATTCCCGTAAAGGCAGCCGCCGTCATCGGGGGCGTTACGGACGTGAAAGCGTGGGTGGAGGCAAGGCCCGAGATGGGCGTTGTCAATGGGAATGAATTTATCGACGGCTTCGCGAAAATCTGGCCTGACTATGCACACCGCGCTGAGGAGCAATACCGAGCGCGCTCGGCTGTGTATTGGGCCGATCAGATCAACGTGCCGGTTCTGATCCTGCATAGCCGGACTGACAGAATGGTCCCCGTCACGCAGGCTCTTCGCATGGCAGAAGCACTCCAGGAAAAGGGCAAGGTGTATGCGCTGCACATTTACGAGCACGACGCCCATCCGCTGCCGAAAAATCGTGACGCCCGCAATCGTCTGATCGTCGATTGGTTCAGCCGGATTAATCAAAGCGGCCAGTAGTTCGGCTCATACCTGCGAAGCGACTCGGAAAGGTGGGAGCATTGATGACGGATTCTGCAAGTTATGTTGCAAGTAAGACGGACCAGATAGGCCCGCGCCATTACGCAGGTATCTTCTTGCTTTCCTTGGCTACGCTGTTGCTCGAACTGTCCTTGACGCGCGTACTGTCCGTTGCCATGTTTTATCACTTTGGCTTTCTCGTGATTTCCACTGCGCTTCTGGGCTTTGCGGTTTCGGGCGTTGTCCTGGCGCTATGGAGTGAGTTGCGCGAGCGCATTCCACTGGATCGGGCGCTGGAATGGGCTTCCATGCTCTTTGGCGTGCTCACGGTCGCTTGTTTTTGGTTGATGGGGCGTATCCCGTTCGATCCGTTCGCGCTGTTTTCGGACGGAAGACAATGGTTGTTTATATCGCTTTACTACATTGTGCTCGCCGCTCCCTTCTTTTGCTCCGGTCTCGCACTCGGCCTCTTGTTCACGCGCGGCACTCGGCAGATTCATTATCTATACGCGTTCGACTTGTTTGGCGCAGGCATCGGATGCGGCGCCTTGGTGTTGATAATGCCCACAGTCGGAGGTTCTGGATCGGTCGCGGTGGCCGCAGCGTTCGGAATGATGGCGGCCGCCTTTTTCGGTCTGCGTGGCGCGCGTAAGGTCAGAGTTCTGACGATGTTGCTGTGCGGCGGTACGTTTGTGCTGGCTTGTGCTGCCAACAGACTCCTCCCGATTACCGTCACACCAGCTAAAATCCTGGCTCGCTCGCACCCGTTGTTCACAGCCTGGAATACATTCTCGCGAATCGAAGTCTTTGAAACTCCCGCCCAACCGGAGAAACATACTCCCGCGGTCCGCCGGATTGTCTATGACTCCGGGACTGCGGTCACCTCGATGCACGATATGAGGATGGGCGTGCGCGAGTACTTGAGCCAGCATAAGGACGATGCGGACTACCGAACCGGCATTGCCTACGTGGGTAAGCAGAAACCCAAGGTCCTCATCATCGGCAGCGGAGGCGGTGCGCAGGTACTGGATGCACTGCATTTTGGCGCGGCTGAAATCACCGCGGTTGAAGTCAACCCCATCATCAACGATGTCGTGCTTCGTCGCATGAGCGACTTCTGGGGTGGATTGTTCAGCCAGCCAGAGGTCCACCTGGTCACCGACGAAGGACGAAGTTTCGTTCGCCGTTCCCATGAGCAGTTCGACGCAATCATTTCTGTTCACACCATCAGCAACGCTGCGCTGGCTTCGGGGGCGCTCGCGCTTTCTGAAAATTACGTATTAACCCTCGAAGCGTTCGAAGATTACCTCGACCATCTGTCCCAGGAGGGCGTAATTTACTTCACACGCCCGGAACCCCAGATTGCTCGACTCTTTGCCACGGCCCGCGAAGCTCTGGCGCGT
>Ga0335069_10005172_pt1 | contig 19200 bp, 22 predicted proteins | sample Lox_Sample_11_FD_206714 | JGI IMG/M metagenome (GOLD analysis project Ga0335069, IMG submission 206714) | Soil microbial communities from Loxahatchee National Wildlife Refuge, Florida, United States - Lox_Sample_1.1 | ecosystem: Environmental > Terrestrial > Soil > Wetlands | place: USA... | reverse complement strand
TTCCTGTTCTCCGCCACCGTCCACGACAACATCGCCTACGCGCGGCCGGATGCCACTCGCGAGGAGATCGTCGGCGCTGCGCGGGTCGCTCAGGCCGACGCGTTCATCGAGTCGCTCCCGCAGGGCTACGACACGCTCGTCGGCGAGCGCGGCCTTACGCTGTCGGGCGGGCAGCGCCAGCGGCTGGCGATCGCGCGCGCGATTCTCGCGGACCCGCGGATCCTGATCCTCGACGACGCCACGTCGTCCGTCGACGCCTCCACCGAGGCCGAGATCAAGCTCGCGCTGCGCGAGGTGATGGCTGGACGCACGACGTTCGTGATCGCCCACCGCCTCTCGACGATTGCGCTCGCCGACGAGATCGTCGTGCTCGAGGACGGCGCGCTCGCCGCGTACGGCACCCACGACGACCTGGTCGAGCGCTCCGAGCTGTACCGCGAGATCGTCGAGAAGGGGATGCCCGATCAGGTCTTCATCACGCGCAAGCCGCTCGAAGCGCAGGTCGTGGGGCTGTGAGGCTTCGCGCAGCAGAGATCCAGCGCCGGCTGCACCAGACGGCCGGTCGCGGACGCAAGGTCCGCGGCCTGACGCAACTGCTTGCGCCATATCGCTGGCGGGTGATCGCGATGTTCGTCTCGCTGCTCGCGGCGACGGCCGCGGCGCTCGCGCCGGCGCCGCTCGCGAAGCTCGCGATCGACAACGGCATCCGCCGTCACGACGTCGCGACGCTCGATTGGATCGTTGCGGCGTTCCTGGCGAGCGCGGTGATCTACGCGGTCGCCACATACGCGCAGACCTACCTCGTCGGCTGGGTCGGGCAGCGCGCCCTCCAGGACCTGCGTGTGCAACTGTTCGAGCACCTGCAATCGCTGTCGATCGGGTTCTACTCGCGCAACCGCGCAGGCGTCATCATCTCGCGCCTCACGAACGACGTCGAAGCGCTCGACCAGCTCGTCTCCGACGGGATCGCGACCCTGTTCCAGTCCACTCTCACGCTGATCGGCGTGGTCGTGATCCTGTTCGTGATGGATCCTCAGCTCGCGCTCCTGACCTTCCTGGTGCTGCCGCTGCTCGCGCTCGGCGCGCTCGCCTTCAGGATCGCCTCCGCCGACGCGTACCGCGCGACACGCGAGAAGATCGCATGGATCACCGGCTACCTGCAGGAGACGCTGTCGGGGATCCGGGTGGTCCGCGCGTTCGGGCAGGAGCCGCGCCACATCGAGCGGTTCGGCGAGCTCAATGACGAGAACCGCGACGCGAACATGAAGACCGTCTACCTGAACGCCGCATATTTCCCCGGCGTCGAGCTGCTGTCGGCGCTCGTGACGGTTGAGATCCTCGTGATCGGCGGGATCGCGGCGATCAACGGCCACACCTCGACCGGGGTGGTGTTTGCGTTCATCGCGGCGCTCAACAACTTCTTCGACCCGATCCAGCAGCTTTCACAGCTGTACACGACCTACCAGTCGGGCATGGCCGCGCTCGACAAGATCTTCGAGCTCCTTGACGAGGAGCCGGAGCTGGCCGATGCCCCGGATGCGATCGAGCTGCCACAGCTCCGCGGTGAGCTTCGCTTCGAGGCGGTCTCGTTCCGGTACGGCGCCGGCGAGGACGACGGCGGCTGGGCGTTGCGCGACGTCGACCTCGTCATCCCTCCAGGTCAGACCGTCGCGCTCGTCGGCGCGACGGGAGCCGGCAAGTCGACGTTCGCCAAGCTCGTCGCGCGTTTTTACGATCCGACCTCGGGCCGGATCCGCGTCGACGGTCACGACCTGCGCGCGATCCGCGCCCGTTCGCTGCGCTCACAGATGGGGATCGTCCCGCAAGAGGCGTTCCTCTTCAGCGGGACGGTTCGCGAGAACATCGCGTTCGGCCGCCCGGACGCCTCGGATGAGGAGATCGCACACGCGGCCCGCGCGGTCGGCGCTCACACCTTCATCTCCGCGCTCGAGCACGGCTACGGCACCCAGGTCGGCGAGCGCGGCGTCCAACTCTCGGCCGGCCAGCGCCAGCTACTCGCGTTCGCCCGCGCGCTCGTCGCCGACCCGAGGATCCTGGTCCTCGACGAGGCGACCTCGAACGTCGACGTGCACACCGAGAGCCTGATCGAGCAGGGACTCCGGCGGCTCGTCGCCGGCCGGACCGCGATCATCATCGCGCACCGCCTCTCGACCATCCGACATGCGGGGCGGATCATCGTGCTCGAGCACGGACAGGTCGTCGAGCAGGGCACGCACGACGAGCTGCTCGACGCACGCGGCCGGTACTGGCAGCTCTATCGCGACTGGGCGGACCAGGCGGCGGCGTAGCGCACGATGGCGCAGATCACCGTCAGCGGTCTCGCGATCACCGCGATCAAGGGCACGCGCCTGCGCGCCGTCGACGCAATCGACCTCGACGCGGGCGGCGCGCGCGGCAACCGCGCGTTCTTCGTGATCGACGACCGCGGACGGATGGTCAGCGGCAAGCAATTAGGCCGCCTGCAGTCGGTGATCGCCGAGTACTCGCCGGACGACCGGCGCCTCGAGCTGATGTTCCCGGACGGCTCATCTCTCGACGGCGCCGTGTACGAGGGCGCTCCCGTCAGCGTGCGGTTCTTCTCGCGCACGCTCGAGAGCCGGCTCGTCCCCGGATTGTGGTCTGAGGCGCTCTCGGCGCACGCCGGGCAGTCCTTGCGACTCGTCCACGGCCCCGGCGCCGTCGACCGCGGCGCGACCGGCGCCGCATCACTCATCTCACGCGCCTCGCTCGCGCGACTCGCGGTCGCCGGCGGCAGAGACGCGGTCGATGTCCGACGCTTCCGGATGCTGATCGAGATCGACGGGGTGGGCCCGCATGACGAGGACACATGGGTCGGGCGCACGGTTCGGATCGGCGAGGCCATCGTGCGCTTCAACGGGCACGTCGGTCGCTGTCTGTTCACCAGCCGTCACCCCGAGACCGGCGAGGTCGACCTGCCGACGCTCGACATCCTGCGCAACTACAGGGGCGAGGTCCCGAGCACCGAGCCGCTGCCGTTCGGGATCTACGGCGAGGTGTTCGCGGCCGGCGCGGTGCGCGTCGGCGACGCGGTCGTGCCGGCCGATTAGCGGCTGAGCGGCAAATCCGTCTACCCTTGGCGCGCATGAGCGAGCAGCGCGTCCGGGTCGAGCTCGAGGATCACGTCGCGGTCGTGACGCTCGCGCGCCCGGACAAGCACAACGCGCTCGACCTGCCGATGTTCGAGGGGATCATCGGCGCCGCCGAGCGCATGCGCGAGGAGCCGGGCGTCCGGGCCGTCGTCCTCTGCGGCGAGGGACCGAGCTTCTGTTCGGGGATCGACGTGATGAGCATCGTCGGCGGCCAGGCTGGGCTCGACGGGCTCGTCGAGCCGCTGCGCGGCGAGGCGCCGAACTGGTTCCAGCGCGCCGCCTACGACTGGATCCGCGTGCCGGTGCCCGTGATCGCGGCGATTCACGGGAATTGCTTCGGTGGCGGCCTCCAGATCGCGTTGGCCGCGGATATTCGGTTCGCCGCTCCCGACGCCCGCCTGTCGGTGATGGAGATCAAGTGGGGGTTGATTCCCGACATGTCGATCTCACGGACGCTGCCGCGGCTTGTCGGGATCGACACGGCGAAGGAGCTGACGTACACGGGCCGCGTGATCACCGGCGCGGAGGCCGACCGGCTCGGGATCGTCACCCATGTCGCGGAAGATCCAGTGGCGGCCGCGCGAGCGCTCGCGGAGGAGATCGCCGGTAAGTCCCCGGATGCGATCCGCGGCGCCAAACGGCTCTACGACGAGGCGTGGATCGGCGCTCCGGAGCAGACGCTGTCGCTCGAGGCCGAGCTGCAACTCGACCTGATCGGCTCGCCCAACCAACGTGCGGCCGTCAGTGCGGGCCTCAGTGGTCAGCCCGCCGAATTCGCGGACGCGCATCCGTAGTCATCACCCACGCGAGCGCGACGCGATACGGAATTTCCGAGGGGTTCGCCGCACACTTTCTCCCATGCCCTCGCAATCTCGCAAATAGCGTGTTACCACTTCACAGCCGGACAACGAGCGGGTGACCGGGGCGATGGAGGAGAGGCAGCACAAGCGAGGAGCAGACTCGGCTGGGCAACGGCGTCGGGTGGCGGTCAAGCCTGCGGCCGCGATCGTCGGCGCGACGCTGCTGTCGGCCTTGGCGCTGGCGGTGATCGCCGGTCTCACCGCGCACGCCAGCACCGCCCAGGCGCTGAGCGAGGCCGCCCAGCAGTACCAGTCGCAGACCTCCTCCGCCGAGCTCAAGGCGACCCTCGGCGCGGTCGCGGTCGTCCTCCTGCTGCTCGCGGGCTTCGCAATCTTCTACCTGCGCGCGTACCAGGCGCACGCGGAATCTGATGCGCTGACCGAAGAGCTGCGACGCAGTGAGGCGCACCTGGCGCGCGCCCAGCGCCTCGCGGGCGTCGGCAGCTGGGAGTGGGAGCCGGAAGGCGAGCTCTTGTCGTTCTCGGCCGAACACGCGCGCCTGCACGGCTGGACGAGCCCCGACACGGCGGAGGACCCGATGGACGTGCTCGGCCTCGTCTCGCCCGATGACCGGCCACGGGTCGCCGAGGCGCTCGAGAAGGCGGCCACGGACGGCACGCCGGTCGACTTCGACTATCGCGTGAGAGAGGCATACGGCGGCCGCCTGATCCACGTGACAGCCACGACCGTCACCGGACCGGACGGGCGCCGGCGCCTGATCGGCACGAGCCTGGACGTCACCGAGCGGTTCAGGCGCGCCGAGGCAGAGCGCGCGAACCGCGCCAAGGACGAATTCATCTCACGGATGAGTCACGAGCTGAGGACGCCGCTGAACGCGGTGCTCGGCTTCGGGCAGCTGCTGACGATGTCCGATCTCGACGAGCGCCAGCGAGCGAACGTCGAGCACATCCTCTCGGCTGGGCGTCACCTGCTCGACCTGATCAACGAGATCCTCGACATCTCGCGGATCGAATCGGGAGATCTGCGTCTGTCGCTCGAGCCGGTCAGCGTCCGTAGCGTGATCGGCGACGCTGTCGACCTCGTCACGCCGATCGCCGAGCCGAGGCGGATCGCCGTGAGTGCCACGCTGCCAGATCCCGACCTTTGGGTGCACGCCGACGCGCAGCGCTTCCGGCAGGTGCTGCTCAACCTGCTGTCCAACGCCGTCAAGTACAACCACGCCGACGGTCACGTCGAGGTCGCCGCCGCGGTCACGCTCGAGCGGCGAGTCGAGATCGTGGTCACAGACGACGGCCCCGGGATCGCGCCGGACAAGATCGACAGGTTGTTCAGTCCGTTCGAGCGTCTCGGCGCCGAGCAAAGCGCGGTCGAGGGAACCGGGCTCGGGCTGGCCGTATCGCGCGGCATGATCGAGGCCATGGGCGGGCGAATCGCCGTGCGCAGCACGCCCGGTCACGGCGCGACCTTCACGATCGAGTTGGACGTGGCCGGCGAACACCGACCGTCGGCCGGCAACGTTGCGCTGTCCACGGCGCGATCAGGCGCGTGATGGTCGAGCTGACCGGCATGCGAATCCTGATCGTGGACGACAACGCGACGAACGTCGAGCTGCTCGAGCAGGTGCTCGGGCAAGCCGGCTACACCGCGGTGCTGAGCACGCGCGACGCCACCGTCGTCCGCGCGCTGTGCGCCGAGAGCCGCCCGGACCTCCTGCTGCTCGACCTGCACATGCCCGGCCTGTCCGGCTATGACGTGATGGCCGGGATCCGCGATCTGATCGACCCGCCGCGGAGCCTTCCGGTGCTCGTGCTGACCGCGGACTCGAGCCGTGAGGCGCGTCACCGGGCGCTGTCGATGGGCGCGCGGGATTTCATCAACAAGCCGATCGACCCCACGGAGTTGCTGCTGCGAGCGGGCAACCTGCTCCGCACCCGGCAGCTGCAACAGCAACTCGAGAGCCGTGCCACGCTGCTTGACGAGGCGGTGCGGATCCGCACCGTGCAGCTCGAGCAGGCGCGGCTCGAGAGCCTCGTCGTGCTCGCGACGATGGCCGAATACCACGACTACGCGACCGCCAACCACACGCAGCGCGTCGGGCAGATCGCATCGCTGATCGCCCAGTCGCTCGACATGCCGGACCAATTCGTGACGACGATCCAGGACGCGGCGCTGCTGCACGACGTCGGCAAGGTCGGGATCTCCGACCGGATCCTGCTCAAGCAGGGGCTGCTGACGCCCGACGAGCGTGCGACGATGATGCGCCACGTCGAGATCGGTGCGCGGATCCTCGGGCACGCGCGCTCGCCGGTTCTGCGGGCCGCCGCGGAGATCGCCCGCACCCACCACGAGCGGTGGGACGGACAGGGCTACCTCGCGGGGCTCACCGGCGAGGACATCCCGCTCGCCGGGCGCATCACCGCCGTCGCCGACGTCTTCGACGCGCTCATCCACGAACGGCCGTACAAGGCCGCGTGGGACATGGACCATGCCGTCGCCGAAATCCAATCGCAGGCGGGCAGGCAGTTCGACCCGCGCGTCGTCGGCGCGTTCACCGCGATCGAGCCGTCCGTGCTGCCGGGGCCGGCGACCGCCCACGGCGCCACGGCGAACCGCGCGACGGCCAACTCCGCGCCCGCCTCGACACCGGCGTCATAACCGGCGCTCCCGGCGCGAAACCGGTTCGCGCTCAGCCGGCGAACGATCGCTCGCAGCGGCTATCCTCGGGAGCCCTGTTGCGGGGTGGAGTAATCGGCAACTCGCCAGGTTCTGGCCCTGGAATTCAAGGTTCGAGTCCTTGCCCCGCAGCTTAGGATCGGACCGTCGGCGCACACTCGACCTCGCGAGTGGCCACTACCGGCGCGAGCCGTTGGGCATGAACTGCGGGGTGATGTCCCCTTCGAGGCCTGGGTCGAGAATCAGCAGCACCTGATCGCCCGCTTCGATCACCGAATCGGCCTTCGGGACGAACCCGGCGCCACCCCGGAGCACGGAGATGATCAGCGACCCGTCGGGGAGGGCGACGTCCTGGACGCGCCGGCCGGCGGCAGGCGAGCCGTCGCCGACCTCGAGCTCGATGATCTCGAGGTGCTCCTCCTCGAGTGCGAGCAACTGGACGAGACCGTACTCGGGCACCTCGTGCTCGATCAGCCGGAGGATGAGGTCGGTCGCGGAGACGGCGGGCTGGATCCCCAGCAGCTTGAAGTGCTGGAGGTTGCGCGGGTTGTTGACGCGCGCGACGATCCGTTGGCAGCCGTACTTCTCCTTCGCGACCTGGCAGATCAGGATGTTGTCCTCGTCGTCGCCGGTGACGGCGATCACGAGGTCGGCACGCTGGATTCCCGCGCGTTCGAGGATCCACAGCTCGGTGGCGTCGCCGTACTGGACGGCGTGCTCAAGCTCCTCTTCGACGATCCGGTACCGGCTGTGGTCGGACTCGATCAGCGTCACCTCGCGGTCCTTGGCGATCAGCTCGCGCGCGAGGTTCCACCCCACCTTCCCGGCTCCCGCAATGATCACGTACATCGCCCGCTGTACCTCCTCATGGCGCCAGCACCAGCCGTTCGGCCTGGTCGATCGCTATTTGCGTGGGGCAGATCGTCAGCAGCCCCTGCTCGGCATACCACGCGGCACGCCCGGGATCAGCGACCCGCACGACGACCCGCGGCACCTTGAACCGCCGTTGGGCGATCTGGGCAATCACCAGGTTGGTGTTGTCGCCCCGCGTCGCGGCAAGAAAGATGTCGGCCTCCTCGATCCCGGCTTCGATCAGCCCGTCGATCTCGAGCGCGGTGCCGACCGTGAACCTCCCTCCCGAGTCCTCCCAGGTCGTCGTCTGGTCCTTGTCGAGACGCTCGTGCGAGAGCGGATCGCTGTCCATGACCGAGACCTCGTGTCCCGCGGCCAGCGCCCGCTTCGCGACGGCCGATCCAACGCGGCCGGAACCAACGATCAGGATGAACATGATCTGGACTCTAAGCGTTCTCGCTTGCCGATGTGGGCGCCACGGCGCCGAGCGGGGCCGAGAACGCCGCGTTCTCGCTTGCCGATGTGCGCGTCGGCGTCTGAAGTGGCGGTGGGGTGAGGGCCGCTGCCGCGATCACGAGCACAAACGCAAGCATTCTCACAACGAGGCCGCACGAGCGAGATCGGGACGAGCGCGAGCGCGCCGACGTGCAGCCCCCACGATCCGAGCGCGATCACGATCCCCCCGCGTACAGCGGCGAGCGGAACAGCGCGAGCGAACTGCGGACCGGTTGGCGCAGATCGACCGCCGGCGCCTCTGGGGCGCCCCGGAACTTGTAGAGGAAGCCGGCGACCGAACCGAACGCCGTCAGGAGCGCCAGCAGCAACCCGAGCTGCACCGATACGGACATCGCTGCGCCGAGCGTAGCGCGTGCAGCGTCACACTTCCGTCTGTAGTGCGGCCTTCCGGTTGAGCTTGCCGAGGTATGCCCGCGCGGCCACGGTCGCGAGCGCGCGCCGGCGGGACTGCTGTGCGTGAGGCCACGACACCGTCGCGGTGATCAGGTCCGTCCCGTCGGTCGTCATCACCTCATGCGTGTCGGGAAACCACGACGCGTCCAGCCCCAAGTTCGGCACCGCCACCGGCGCCGCGAATCCGCGCAGGAGCCCGAACTGCTGTCCGGCCTCGACGATCGCCCGCTCGAGCCGCGCATACGGCTGCGGCGAGCCATCGACGTTGACTATCACCTCAACCGTTCGTCCGGCGACAGCCGCATGGAAGCGACACTCAGGAGCGCCATTGCTGCCAACGGCCGCGCGTCGAACAACCGAGCCTGCGCTGACCGCAAGCGTGCCCGCGATCGCCACGGTGGCCTGCGACCGACACACGGGCGGAGGTCCCGCCTTCTTCGCGGCGCTCACGGTCTTGTGCGACGAGCTGCCACAGCCTGCTAGCAGGGCTGGAGCGGCGAGTAGTGCGACGGTCGCCCAGGCGGCGAGGGTGCGAGCGCCACTGACGGGAGTCGCGTGGCCCTTGAGAGCAGATCGCACCTCTACAAGGTAGCCCGTCCCGTCAGGGGCGCTCGCAGCCCTCGCAGACGATCAAGTGATCAGAGGAATGATGAGCAAAGCGACGATGTTGGCGACCTTGATCATCGGGTTGATCGCGGGCCCGGCCGTGTCCTTGTAGGGGTCGCCGACCGTGTCGCCGGTGACGGCCGCGGCATGCGCCTCTGACCCCTTGCCACCGTAGGCGCCGTCCTCGATCAGCTTCTTCGCGTTGTCCCACGCGCCGCCGCCCGAGGTCATCGACACGGCCATGAACAACCCGACGACGATCACGCCCATCAGCAGACCGCCGAGCGCCTCGACCGAGATCAGGCCGACGATCAGCGGGACGAGGATCGGAATCAGCGAGGGCAGGATCATCTCCCGCTGGGCCGCTCGCGTCACGAGGCCGACCGCGGCGCCGTACTCCGGCTCGTCGGTGCCCTCCATGATCCCCGGCTTCTCCCGGAACTGCCGGCGGACTTCCTCGACGACCGCGCCACCGGCGCGCCCGACGGCCTCCATCGCCAGCGAGGCGAACAGGTAGACCATCAGACCGCCGATCAGCAGGCCGATGAGGACCGGCGGGCTGCCGATCTGGAAGTTGAACGAGTGCGGCAACTCGCGCTCGAACGCGTTGAACAGCACGAGCGCGGCGAGCGCGGCCGACCCGATCGCGTATCCCTTCGTCACGGCCTTCGTCGTGTTGCCGACGGCGTCGAGCGGGTCGGTGACGTTGCGGACCTCCTCAGGCAGGTCGGCCATCTCGGCGATACCGCCCGCGTTATCCGTGATCGGACCGAACGCGTCGAGCGCGACGATCAGACCGGTGAGCGACAGCTGCGCCATCACGGCGACGCCGATGCCGTAGATGCCGAACGTTCCGCCGCCGGCGAGCTTCCACGCGCCGAGGATGCCGAGCGCGATCACGATCGCGGGCGGTGCGGTCGACTGGAACCCCTGGGCAAGGCCCTGGATGATGTTCGTCGCGTGACCGGTCTGCGACGCGCGCGAGATGCTCTTGACCGGCGCGAAGCGCGTCGAGGTGAAGTAGTCGGTGATCACGAACAGGCACGCGGTGACGGCGATCCCGATCAGCGCGCAGAGGTAGAACTTCCACCAGTGCGGCGCGGCCACGGCGTGCACCGCGACGACCCCTCCTGACTGCCCCGTGACCGAGGTCACCGCGGCGACGCCCTTGAGGGTCAGGTCTTTCATCATCCAGTAGGTGATCGGCAGGAACGCGAGGGCGGCCAGGCCGCCCGACAGGATCAGGCCCTGGTAGAGCGCGCGCTCGACGTTGCCCGCCTTCGAGCGGACCGCGAACGTGCCGATGATCGAGGCGATGATCGAGACCCCGCCGAGCACGAGCGGATACAGGGCGACGGCGGACTGCTGGCGGAACAGCAGCACCCCGAGCAGCATCACCGCGACGGCGGTGACGGCGTACGTCTCGAACAGGTCGGCGGCCATGCCGGCACAGTCGCCGACGTTGTCGCCGACGTTGTCGGCGATCACCGCCGGGTTGCGCGGATCGTCCTCGGGAATGCCCGCCTCGATCTTGCCGACGAGGTCAGCGCCGACGTCGGCGGCCTTCGTGAAGATGCCTCCGCCGAGACGTGCGAACACCGAGATCAGCGAGCCTCCGAAGCCGAGGCCGATGAGCGCGTCGACGGCCTCCTTCGTGGAGTCTCCGACGATCGCGGTGAGGATCCCGTAGTAGACGGCAACGCCGAGCAGGGCGAGGCCGACCACCAGCATGCCGGTCACGGCGCCGCCACGGAAGGCGACGGCGAGCGCCGGCGAGACACCGCCGCGCGCCGACTCGGCGACCCGCGCATTCGCTCGCACCGAGACGTTCATCCCGATGTAGCCGGCGGACGCCGACAACACCCCGCCGATCGCGAAGCCGATCGCGACCCGGATGTTCTGGATCGGGATCAGCACGATGAACAGGAGCACGCCGACGCCGGCGATCGTGGCGTACTGACGGTTGAGGTAGGCGCGGGCGCCCTCCTGGACGGCGGCGGAAATCGCCTGCATCCGCTCGTTGCCGGGTGACAGCGCCAGGAGCGAGCGGGCCGTGACCGCGCCGTACACGATGGCGGCCGCTGCGCACACAAGCGCGACAAGGACGCCGTGCTGCGTCAGAAAGCTAGACAAGAAGGTCCTCCGGGGAAGCTCTTATGTGGGGTTGGCGCGCCCAGGGACGCCAACAAACTGAAAAGGGGCCGCCACCCGTGAGATGAGCGGAGGCCCGGCGTAGACGGCGGTTGAGTCTAGCGTGGAAGGCGCTGCGGGGAGGTCTCCTGCCTCGGGCGGCCCGTCCCGGGATCGCTACTGACCCGGCACCCACAGCCGGCCGCTGCGCTGCGCAGGCCCGGGTTCGCCCGGCTTCGGCGGTGGTTGCGGCGGCTGCTGCGCCTCCGGGCCCTCCGCCGGCGCAGGACCGGCGGCCCCAGGCGCCGGCGCGCCCGGTTGCGCGCCGCCGGCGGCACCCGCCGGCTCGCCGGGTTCTCCGGCAGGCTGGCCGCCGATCCGGACGTATGCCAGCTGCAGCTGTGAGAGCGCATCTCGAATCGGTGCAGTCTGCTCCGGCGCCGCCTGCTCGACCAACGGCAGCAGGCTGCGGATCGCCTCGATCGCCAGCCGCACCTGTCCCGGATCGCGTTCGGCCTCGGTGCCCGCAACGAGGCCGGTTCGGCGCATCCCGAGGTTGACGAGCGTGACCACGTGTTCGAGCAGCACGTGCTCGACGCGGATCTTCTTGATCTCCGCCTCATAGGCGGCCCGCAGCTCCGCCTCGGACGGCTGCGGTCCCTGGTGCTCCTCGCGTGTGCTCATCTGCTCACCTCCGTAGCGCTCCCGACCACGCCAGCATACGTCTCGCGGGTCTCCGCGACCGCCGCCGCGTAGATCTCGCCGAGCGCGATCCCGGCCTCGACCATCCGGCGCTGGCGCTGCGCGCCGTTGAGCTGCGGCAGCGTGACCTCGATCCCGAGCTCGGCCCGGACCGGGGCGGTCCACTTCAGCAGGCGCTCAACCGTCTCGCTCGCGGGAAACGGCTCCGCCCGCTCGAGGTCGAGCATCTCGCCGTCGAGCCCGTATCGCACCGCCCGCCACATGTTCTCCTCGATCAGCCGCGCGGGCTGGTCCTGATGCGGGACCCCGTCGTCGAGATCGCGAGCGGCCTGGGCGACGCACGCGACGATCAGCCCGGCGAGAGCCTCGGACTCGGCTGCGGTCATCTGGCAGTCGCAGATCCGCACCTCGACGGTCCCGAACGCGAAATGCGGGCGCACCGACCACCACACCTGGGTGTACTCGACGATCGAGCGCGTCTTGACGAGGAACTCGATGTACTGCGCGAACGCGTCCCATGTGCCGAAGGCGTCGGGCACCCCGCAGCGGGGGAAGCTCTTCGTGAAGATCTGGGTGCGCGCGCTGTGTAGTCCTGAATCGCGGCCGTCGAGGAACGGCGAATTGGCGGATACCGCCAACAGCAGCGGCAGGACCGGCCGCAGCCGGTCACACACCTGCACGGCGCGATCGGCGCCTCGGACGCCGACATGGACGTGCAGCGAGAACGTGTTGTTGCGCCAGGCGACGTACTTGAGTCCTTCCTCGACCCGCCGGTAGTGCTCGGTCGCAATGATGTGCTGCTCGCGGTACTCCGACCAGGGGTGGGTGGCGGTCGCGCCGAGCGCGACGTGATGCTCCTCGGCGAGGGCGAACAGCCGACGCCGGCAGTCGCGCTGCTGGAGGATCGCCGCTGCGAGGTCCTCGCCGCGGCCGGAGCGGATCTCGATCTCGGACGAGATCAGCTCGCCGGCGAGCGATGCTGCGAGCACGGGATCTGCGGCAGCGGCCTCCTTGAGCTCATCGAAGCGCGACGCCAGGCCGAGGTCACGAGGATCGAGCAGCGCAAACTCCTCCTCGAGGCCGACGGTGAAGTCGGTCGAGCGTTCAAAAACGGCGCGCGCGTTGTCGAGGTCGAGGTCCACGTCCGGTGTCGCTCTGTGTCGAGATCGGTGTCAGGTCAGGTAGAAGTACAGCGCGTAGAGCAGATCGACCGCGGGACTCGACGTGTGGACGGTGACCTCAGGCGGGACCTGAAGCAGCGCGTCGGAATAGTTGAAGATGATCTTGACCCCGGCATCGGAGAGCTCATCCGCCAGCGCCTGAGCGGCGGACGACGGGACCGCGAGGACGGCGACGACGATGTCTTCCTCGTCGACGACCTTGCGTAGCTCCGAATTGTGGCGAACCGAAAGCGATCCGATCTGCGTGCCGACCTTGTCCCGATCGACGTCGAAGACGGCCACCACCCGAAAGCCGTGGTCGGCGAAGATGTCGGATGTCGCGATCGCGATCCCGAGATGGCCGGCTCCGAACAGCGCGATGTTGTGCTGTCCCGAGGTGCGGAGGATCTTGCGGATCTGGGTGACGAGCGACTCGACGTTGTAGCCGACGCCGCGCTTGCCGAACTTGCCGAAGCCGGAGAGGTCACGGCGGATCTGCGTGGAGTTCACGTGGGTGTAGTCCGCGAGCTCCTGTGAGGAGATCGTGTCCTTGCCCATCTTGCGCGCTTGTGTGAGTACTTGGAGATAGCGCGACAGCCGAGCGGCGACGCCGAGCGAGAGCTTCTCCCCCGGCCTGTCGACATCCGGCTGAGCAGTCTCGGTACCGCGGCCGACCGTGTAGCTCATCCACGCTCCACTCTACTAAGCGTCCGCTCGAGTTCGGCTTCATCGATCCGCAATGCGAAGGTCTCGTGCCCATCGATCGTGACGACGGGGATGCGCTCGAGGTACGCCGCCAGCAGCGCATCGTCGCGCTCGATGTCGCGCTCTTCGAAGGCAAAGCGATATCGCTCCTGGGCGCGCAGCAGCAGCGCTCGCGCCTCGTCACACAGGCAGCAACCCTCGCGCCCGTAGAGCACGACTGTCGGCCGGTCGTGTGTCGTCACGCTGCCACCGCGGACTCACCCGTGGCATACACGTCGATGCCGAGATACGTCGGATACGCCATCGGCGCAACGTAGCGCGCCGCGCTCGCGATCATCGCGGCGTTGTCGGTGCAGAGCTCGCGCGCAGGGACGTCGAGCTCGACGCCGAGACGAGCCATCCGTCGGCGTAGAGGCCCGTTGGCGGCCACCCCGCCCCCGAGCGCGAGGCGTTGCAGCCCGGTCTGGAGCAGCGCCCGCTCGACGCGGGCCGCGAGTGCCTCCACGATCGCGAGCTGGTAGGACGCGGCGAGATCAGCGCGCCGGCGCTCCGTCTCGTCCGGCCCGAGATCTCGTACGCGGTACAGCAGCGCCGTCTTCAGCCCGGCAAAGGAGAAGTCGAGACCCGCGACGCGCGCGGCGGTCGGGAACACGAACGCATCCGGATCGCCCCCGGCGGCGAGCCGTTCGAGCGCCGGCCCGCCCGGGTAGCCGAGGCCAAGCAGGCGCGCGCCCTTGTCGAACGCCTCCCCGGCCGCGTCGTCGAGCGTCTGGCCGAGCAGTTCGAACGCCGGGCCGCGGTCGCGTACCCGCGCGAGCAGCGTGTGGCCGCCGCTGGCGATCAGGCTGACGAACGGCGGCTCGAACGGCTGCGGGGCCAGGAAGCTCGCGGCAACGTGACCATGGAGATGGTCGACGGCCGCGAGCGGAAGCTCGTGTGCGGCCGCGATCGCCTTCGCCGTTGCCAGCCCGATCATCAGCGCGCCGACGAGCCCGGGGCCGCGGGTCACGGCGACGCGATCGATCGCCTGGAGCGTCGTGCCGGCGCGCGCGAGCGCGTCGTCGACGACGTCGCCGATCAGCTCGAGGTGATGCCGTGAGGCGATTTCGGGCACGACGCCGCCGTAGCGGTCATGCACGCCCTGCGAGGAGATGACGTTGGCGCGGATGACCCCAGCGTCGGTGACGACCGCGGCACACGTGTCGTCGCAGCTCGTTTCCAGCGCGAGGATCACGATCGCGCGGGCCGCTCAGCCCGAGACGCCGGGAATCGATGCCAGCTCGGTCGTCCGCCACATGATCACGGCATCCTCGCCGGTGTCCTGGTAGTAGCGCGGTCGGGTGCCGGCGGCGCGGAACCCGTAGCGCTCGTACAGCGCGATCGCCGGCGCGTTCGACGTGCGCACTTCGAGCGTGAACGAGCCGTCGTAGCCTGCCCGCTCGAGCATCGCGTCGAGCAGCCGGCTGGCCAGGCCGCGGCGGCGCGCGGCGGGGTCGACCGCGATGTTCATCAGGTGCCACACACGGTCGTACTTCGAGCAGATCAGGTATCCGAGCACCTCACGGTTCTCGGTCGCGGCCAGGCACACACCGGATGGCTTTGACAGCTCGAGCACGAACATCGCGAGCGACCACGGCGTCGGAAACGACCGCCGTTCGATCGCGATCACCTGCGGCAGGTCGGAGTATGCGAGTGAGCGGATGCTGGCGGTGTCGATGGTCATGAACTGCCGGCTGCGCGCCGGGCGATTTCGGCGTCGGGAAGGCGAAGATACTCGGGCCGGATCTCGTCAGTGCCGCCCTCCGGAAGCCTTCCGGCGAGCGCGCAATGGTTGATTGCCGTGACCCTGTGAAGGTCCGAGCCGTCCTCCGGGACCAGCACACCCGAGCGTTCCAGAACTCCTTTGAATTCTACCGCGCCGTCACCGACCGCCCGGACCGTCGACCCGAGCCGCGGCAGCAACGACGCGAGCGTCTCCGGTGCGAGCGCCGACGGCGCCAGCAAGTCGTCCGCCAGTTCGCCGCCACGCGCTCGCCAGGCAGCGGCAAACACCTCGCCTCGCCGCGCATCGATCACCGCGAGGATCGCATCCACATCGCCGGCAGCGGCACCGCCGAGCGCGAGTGATCGCAGCGTGGAGACCCCTGCGAGCGGGATGCCGCGCGCGCGACCGAGCGCGTTGGCCGTCGCGATCCCGATCCGCAGCCCGGTGAACGTCCCCGGTCCGACACCGACCGCAATCAGGTCGAGCTCGGACCACGTGCAGCCCGCGCGCTCGAGCACCTCCACGATCAGCGGCATCAATCGGTTCGCGTGCCGGGGACGCGTCCCGGCGGGGGGATCGTCGCGCGCGTCCTGCGGCGGGCGGCGGCCGCCGAGGCCGCACAGCGCGACCGTCGTCGCGCGGGTGGCCGTGTCGAACGCCAGGATCCTCACGAGATCTCCACAATCCGCTCCTCGCCTCCGCCGTGCGCGAGCCGGACCCGCGCCGCGATCCGCGCGAGCGCCGCAAGCTCGGCCTCCTCCCCCCGCGGCCACTCCACGAACGCGATCGTGTCGGCACGCAGGTAGTCGGCGAGCAGATCGGGATCCTCGTCGCGCAGCGACGCGACGCGGTACAGGTCGACGTGCGCGACCGGGACGGGAGCCGGATAGCGCTGCCCGATCGTGAACGTCGGGCTCGTCACGGTCGCCGTGACGCCGAGCGCCCGGCAGGCCCCGCGCACGAACGTCGTCTTCCCTGCTCCGAGCTCCCCCTCGACGAGGACCACGTCGCCGGGTCCGAGGGTGCCCGCCAGCGCGGCGCCGAGCGCCTCGGTCTCCGCCGGGCCGCGTGTCCGCTCGCGGCGCGGCGTGCGCGCGCTCACGGTTCGATCACCCCCGGTGCAGCGGCGGGCGGGCGCGGAGCACGGCACCGGCACCGATCAGGCAGCCCGCCACGAAGATCTGCGCAGGGAGGTCGTCGCCCGTCCGCGGGATCGCGCCGGTACTCGGCCCGGTCGTGGCCGCCGTCGGGTGCGGCACGGTCGTCTGCGGCAGCGGCACGGGTGGGTTCGGCGTGAGCTTCGAGCTCGCCGCCCGCGCCGCAGCCGTGGGCGAGAGCAGCACGACCGTCGCGAGCAGGGTCAGCACTGGTCTGATCGGCGGCATCGGTCGCCGGACACTGTAGAGAAGCGTGCGCCACCGGAGGCGGCCGCCGTGGAACCGATCGACTGCTCCGTTCGGTACCGTCATTTACTGCATGTCCACGCTTCGGAGCGAGAAACCTGCCGGGCGGATCGCCTCGCTGCGGCAACGGTACGAGCCGATGCTGCGCGAATCGGACACCGCCAAGGCCGCCGGGCTCGCGCTCGCGATGATCGCGAACAACGTGATCGCGCTCGTCGCGACGGTGGTGTTCGCACACGAGCTGACCGACTACTCGTCGCTCGCGGCGCTGATCAGCTACTTCCTGATCCTGTCCGTCGCCGGGATGGCGATTCAGGTCGCCACAGCGCGCGAGGGCGTGCTGGGGAACCTCGGCGTCGGAGCCGGTCTGATCGTGACGCTGAAGCGCTGGACGAGGACGCTCGCATACGTGACGCTCGTGCTGACCGTGCTCTCGGTCCTGCTGCGCGACCAGATCGCGCAGGCCGTCGGGGTCACGCACGACCCGTGGGCGGCCGCGATCGGGATCCCCGCCGGCTGCCTGTGGGTCGAGATCTCGATTCTCCGCGGGGCGCTCCAGGGCGTCGGCGACTACAAGAGCGTGGGCCTCAGCCTGATCGGCGAGCAGGCCGTGCGGCTCGCAGTGGGCGCAACCCTCGCGGCGATCGGCCTCGGCGTCACCGGCGCGTATCTCGGCACGCCGTTCTCGTTCATCGCGGTCGGGATCTACTGCGCGACTGCGCTGCGACGCTACGCCCAGCGCGCCGAAGATCCTGCGCTGGCGGCTGCGGCCGGGACCACGCCGGAGCACGCGCTCGAGCTGTGGACGCACTTCAAGCGGGCGTGGGCTCCGATCGCGGGGCTGATCGTGATCGCGATCCTGCAGAACATCGACCTGATCGCCGCCAAGCACCGATTCACTGATGTCCCGGACCTCGCCAACTCATACGCCGCGACCGCCGTCGCCGCCAAGGTGCTCGTGTGGGTCGCGATCGGAGCGAGCTTCTACCTCGTCCCCGAGGTCTCTCGGCGGCGGGCCGCCGGCGAGGACACCCGGCCGGTGCTCGCCAAGGCGCTGGCGATCATCCTCGTCTGCGCCGTGCCGGTGCTGCTGATCTTCGCGTTCGGCGCCCACCAGCTGCTGGCGGCCGTGTTCAAGCCTGACCAGCTCAAGGCGACCGATGCGCTGCTTCCGTTGGGTCTCGCGTTCACGGTCCTCGCCGCGACCTACCTGGCGATCCAGTACATGCTCGCGCTGAAGCGAACGTGGTTCCTGCTCGTGATCGGCGCCGTCGCGATCGCCGAGCCGATCCTGCTACTGAACGCCTCGCGCGATCCGAGCCACTTCGCCGCGGTCGTGCTCGCGATCCAGGCCGTCGGCGCGCTGGTCGTGTTCGCGTTCGCGTTGCGCCCCGAGCGCAGGCCTCCGGCGGCATCGCCCGCTCTGATCAGGAAAGTAGGGCGTCAGACCGAGATGGCCGGCGCCGCCGCGGGCAACGGGTCAGGCGCGGGCGGCGAGATACTCAGCGACACGCTCAGCGGCCGCGCGTAGACCGCGAAAGTACGCGGCGCGGCTGAGTGAGAGGTCGATCGCGGCCTGCTCATGACTCGCGGCGGGCTCGAGGTACGCAAACCGCGGATTCACGGCCCCCGAGCGCAGGATCCCGGCCATCCCGAGCATCGCCTGGGCCCTCCCACGGCGATCCCCGGTGAGGTCGACGGAGTCGTGCCACAGGACCGAGTCGCCTGGACGGCTGCTGGACGGTTAGGGTCAGCGCGTCACAGCCCACTGCGAACGGAGGTCAGATGGCCGTCACGAAGATCATCGAGCTCGTGGGAAGCTCCACAACGAGCTCCGACGATGCGGTCCGCGCCGCCCTGCGCGAAGCCCAGGCGACGCTGCGCAACATCAAGGCGCTCGACGTCGTCTCAGTCGGCCTGCGGGGCGATGATCTCGCCGAATGGCGGGCACACGTACGGGTCTCGTTCCTGATCGAGCGCGTCAGCGAGTGAGCGTTTTGAGGTGGCTGATAGCCACCTAAAACAGCCCGAGCTGAGCGACCGGCTCGGGCTCGTCCGCATCCGCCTCGGGCGCCGGATCCTCGTCGAAGTCGGGGATCGGCTCGTCCAGCTCGGCCACCGTGTCGGTCGGTGCCGCGGCCTGCCCGGGTTGCTCGGGCGCGCCCAGCGCGAGCAGCGCAGGAATCCGATGGAAATCGGCGCGCAGCGCCTCGAGCGTCGACGGCGTGTACAGCGCGGCAGCCGGGTGATACAGCGGATACAGCCGCACCGCGCGCGTTCCGATCAGCCTGATCTCTTCGCGTCCGTGTAAGCGGGAAATTCCGGTCGTGTCGGCGCGCAGCA
>Ga0335069_10005171_pt1 | contig 19202 bp, 15 predicted proteins | sample Lox_Sample_11_FD_206714 | JGI IMG/M metagenome (GOLD analysis project Ga0335069, IMG submission 206714) | Soil microbial communities from Loxahatchee National Wildlife Refuge, Florida, United States - Lox_Sample_1.1 | ecosystem: Environmental > Terrestrial > Soil > Wetlands | place: USA... | reverse complement strand
GATGCTCCTATGCCTTCGGTAGCGGCGAGAAGTGGGTGCTCACGATCTTCCAATCGCCCCCTTTTTTCACCAGCACCAGCGTGGTGCGTCCGCAAGCGACGACTGGCGCACCGCCTCCTTTCGGCGTCGTCGCGATACGATCGTACGCATTGATGATCGCCGTATTGTCGTTGAACGTGCGAATCGACGGCTGATGAAAAGCGAAGGTGGTCGCCTCCGCTCCGGCCATCACGCTGCCCAGATAGCTCATGAATTCGTCCTTGCGCTCAAAACGATAGGCGACGTGATCGAAGACCTCGAGATCGTCATCGAGTGCTGTGGCGTAGGGCGTAAAGTCGCCCTTGGCCGACGCCGTTGCGATTCGCTCAACGATGCTTCTTACATCTTCCAATGCCGACATGATCTGTACCTCCCGGCGGTTGTTACTTCTCGGCGCTTCCGAGTCCCGCCTGACGGCAATCTCGCGCCGTCAGGGAATTGCCGCAATTACTTCGCAGGTAAGCGTCATTCGGATGATTCACGTATAGTTCTCGCGTGCCTGAATCGCCTTCGGAAACACCAGTCGCTGAGACCTCCGCGCCACGCGAACTGACGGTTCGCGCTTTTGTTCTCGGCGCTATCCTTGCGCTGATCCTCGGTGCGGCGAATGCCTATTTGGGGCTGTACGCCGGGATGACCGTCTCGGCGAGTATCCCGGCGGCGGTTATCTCGATGGGAATCTTGCGGATTCTCGGTCGTTCAACGATTTTCGAGAACAACGTTGTCCAGACGATCGCGTCGGCGGGCGAAGCTGTCGCAGCAGGCGCGATTTTCACTTTTCCAGCACTGGAGATTCTGGGCCATCGCGGGGATTTGCCGTACTGGGATATTACGACGCTCTGTCTTGTCGGCGGTACGCTGGGGAGCTTGCTCGTCGTTTTCCTCCGCCGCACCTTTATCGTCACGGAACAACTTCCCTTTCCCGAAGGACGTGCCTGCGCCGAGGTTTTGCGCGCCGGAGCAACCGGCGGGTCAGGCGCAGGAGCCCTGGCTATCGGCGGGTTCGGCGCGGCGATCCTGAAGGCTTTGCAAGATCTCTTCGGCGTCATCCCCGATACCTTCGCGAAGGCTTTCTGGCTTCGTGGCGCGGCTGTCTCCCTCTCGGCTAACTGTTCGGCGGCGCTGCTGGGTGTCGGCTATATCGTTGGTATCGAGATAGCGGTGCTGGTTTTGCTCGGCGGTCTGATTGGATGGGGTATCGCGATTCCCTTTGTCAGCATGGCGCATCCCGAGATGACGACATTAGATGCGGCGACTGCGGCCCATCGGATTTGGGCTAACCAGACGCGCTATCTCGGTGTGGGCGCGATGCTGGTCGGCGGTGCGGCGACGATCTGGCGTCTACGCGGTGCGATTGGGCGCGGCGTGATCGAAGGGATGCGGACGCTGCAGGCTGGTCGGTCGGGGGAGAAGGCGCCGCGTGAAGAAACCGACTTGGCGACGAGTTCCGTTTTGATTGCTGTTGCGGCCTGCATCCCGGCCACTTTCCTCGTCGTCCAGCGGCTGGGTGCGAATCAGGAGTTGAGCTTGATGGTCGCTGTGCTGGTCGCGATTATCGGCTTCTTTGCCACAGCCGTCGCGGGCTATTTGAGCGGTATCGTCGGCGCATCTAACAACCCGGTCTCCGGTGTAACGATTATCGTGCTGCTCCTGATCTCCCTGGTTTTGCGGTTCGTCGGTACCAGCGTCGATATCGGTCCACGTCTAGCCATTTTGGTCGGTGCCGTGGTCTGCACGGCCGCCGCAATGGCGGGTGACTCGATGCACGATCTCGCGACGGGGCACCATCTGCGGGCGACGCCTCGTGCGCTTGAGATCGCTGTTTTGAGCGGGGCGATCATCTCGGCATTTCTAATGGCCCCCATACTGAATCTGCTGATACGCGGCTACGGAATCGCGGGAACACCGTCGGCAGGTGAGCACGCCTTGGCTGCACCGCAAGCCTTCCTGATGGCGAAGGTGGCGCAGGGTGTTTTTCGCGGTGGACTCCCGTGGGGAACGATTGCGCTCGGCGCCGCCCTGGCGGTCGGGCTGCTCGCCCTGGATCGCGTCCTCGAGCGCCGCCAGTCACGATGGCGGACGCCGGTCATGCCGGTGGCGATTGGACTTTACCTGCCCTTCGGTCTGGGCGTGACCATCCTCGTCGGAGCCGCCGCTAAGGCCCTGTTTGGAAAGGACAAGGTCGACGCGGTCGATAGGGGACTGCTGGTTGCCGCCGGGATGGTCGCCGGTGAAGCGCTCACCGGTGTCGCGAGCGGGGCGCTTATCACCATCGGCATCAAGCTCCCGCTCTGACCTGGTGAGCGTCGGGAGTCTTAGTTGGTGTCGCGGTCGAGAATCGTTTCGATCAAGTTTTCTGGGCCGCCGCTGGGTGTTGAGTGGCTAGGGCCACCGGGAAATGAGGCTTGGAGCTCCTGTAACTCGTCCAGCATTTCATTGGCCTGGTCCAGCGATCGGGCAAGCACGAGAATACGATCGCGGAACTCGCGGGCTGGTTGTAGGCTCTGGACGAAGTTATGCAACTCCTGCTGGAAGGAATCGGTTAGAGTCACCAACTCGTCGTAAAGGGCTTGCGCGGGTGAAAACGTCTTTACCAGCTGAGCGAGGTTGGTTTGAAATTGCCGAATCGAGTCGAGCGAGGCGACGAGATAAACCAAATGAGACTGGAAGGCCTTCAATGGGGCGAATGTGCGTGCGGTAGCCTCTCCCAGTCGTTCGATCTGCTCAATGGCATCATTGAGCTCGTCAAACCGCGGCTTGAAGCTCTTCGTTTGGTCGAAGATCTTCGCCACTGCCTCGGCCATCGGCTTGATTGCCGCAGTACTACCCATTGAATGATATCCTGATCCAGCCATTGCTTCTGTGCTCCCAGCTTCTGATTCAATGGCGAGCCGAGGCCGTTCTTGTCCGTTCTCTTCCAGCATGGCCAGCTCTCGCACTCGCCTGCGCAACTCTTCAAGCTTGGAACTCATCGCCCACTCCGAACATCACCTGACCTGCGCCTTGGTGGTAGAAGTTTGCCGGAGTCGCCAAGTCTCACCGAGTCCATGCAATGCTTATCTGCATTGACCCGTACTTGGCAAGTCCAGTCTATATTGACTTACCACAGCCATCGCTTATCGGTAGTTAGCAGCTAGCCTGTCGACTCTTATGAGGCGTTAATAATATCCAAGAGGGGTAAAACGAGCGCCCCGACCTGTGCAGAATTGTGCAAAAAGAAAGACGCCGCGAGCAGTGAGCCCGCGGCGTCTGATTTAAGCAGCGATTCTATGCGATTTGAAGATCAGCCGAGGGCTCGCTGGCGAGAAATCTCGCCCGCTCCGTCGTCCTCGCGCGAGAGGCTGTTCGAGCTCGCGCGGAAAGTCGAATAGAGCTCGCCGAAATCGGCCTGGAGCTCGCTGGCTTGATCCATGGCACGGGCGAGCGCGCTGATACGGTCGCGGAAATCCTTCGCCGGGTCGAGCGATTTCACCAGTTGCGCGACATGCGTCTGGATACCGTCGGATAATTGCGCTAGCTGGTCGTGGAGCAGGCGCATCGGCTCAAAGGTCTTACCCAGCTGGGCGAGCTGGCCCTGAAACGCCCGCATCGATTCGAAGGACACTGCCAGTTGCGAAAGCTGGCCGTGGAACTGACGCAGCGGCCCGAAGAGCCGGGCTGCCGAATCGGTCATCCGCTCGATCAGGTCGATAGCCTGAGCCAGTTCGTCGAAGCGAACCTGAAAAGTCTTGGTCTGCTCGAACAGCTTCGAGATAGAATCAGAGAGTTCGGTCTGCAGGGCCCCGTCGAGCTTGGGCAATCCAGGTGATACCGGCGGTCGAGGTGCGGCGGCTGTGACAGCCGGTTCCTCACGTTTGGGTGCGGGCTTGGTCTGGCCTACCTCTATCGTCTTTACGACAGCCGGTTCGGGTGCTTTGGGTGGTTCGATAGGCTTGAGCTCAGGCTTAACGGCCGCGGCAGCCTTGGCTTCTGAAGCGGGCTCGCTCTCAGAAGTCGGCGCAGCGGATGCAGTGGCTCCGGCGCCAGCCGAGCCCGGCGCGCCGTCTTGTTGTTGCAATAACCGCTTTCTCAGCTCGTCTAGTTTGATACTCATGTCCCACCCCGACCCTTTAGCCTTTTCCAACCGGACCGCACGCGACGCGGCTTCAGCGGGCCAGTTTTCATTTTTACGTCTAATTCCTGATAATAAGCTAATTTTGACCTATGACAAGCACAATTATCATCTAAGAACATCGAATACGGATGCTGTGATGCTCCTAATCCGCCCGACACTCACTTCTTAAGGGAAAGAATTATTTTCGACGCCGGTGAGGGTCAATAAAGATTCTTTAGCATCAAAGAATAATTCAGAAATGCAGATGAGACCGCGCGCTTCCGCTTCATTGTGAGCGCAGAGTTGATTGTCGCGAGAGCTTGAGGACGATGAACCTGCCGCCTAAGTCGGCACCAATCACCGGAGTTTGCGGCGAAATCGCCTAAGCTACCTTGGAGACGACCTCCACCGGTTGTCGATCGCTTGGCTCAACGAGATATCCGACCCACTTTTCCAGCGTGGCAGCCAAATCCTCAGGAGCTACGGGCTTCGCCAAATAATCGTCCATCCCGCAGGGGAGGCATTGCTCGCGATCGCCTGCCAAGGCGTATCCCGTAACCCCGATAATGATCGTTCGGTGATTGCCCTTTTCCTGGCGACGGATAGCGCGGGTGGCTGAATAGCCATCCATTTCCGGCATTTGGCAGTCCATCAACACGATGTCGTAGTTCTTTAGTTCGAGAGCCTCGAGTGCCTCACGCCCGGTATCGACGACATCGGCGCGGACTCCAATTCGTTCCATCGTGCGCAATTCGACTTGCTGATTCACCGGATTGTCCTCGACGAGCAGGATCCGGATGCGCTTGCGAACTGCCTCGGGCAGTTGGCTCCTTAGATCACTCAGACGGCGAGGCTTCGATTCCAAGGTTTCTGACGCTGCAATGCCTGGATCATTCTTTTTTTGCACGATCGTGCTGAGGACAGTTCCGATCGTCGCACCGGTTTCTGGAGCAGGCCACGGATATCGAGCGCTCGGATCTGAGTGTCGGACGGTCGCGCGCCGACAGCGTGAATCGCGATAATTGTGGTGTTGTTCAGTGCGGTGTCGGACGCGATCGCCCGCGCGATCACGAACCCTTCCCCGGCGGGCGCGGGCAATTCGATAAGTTGCCGCATCAAAGGGACGAAGCTGAGAAGCGGCACGCTTGAGCGCGACTATGGCAGCGGCCGGGTTGCTCACAAATTCGCATTCGATCGAGAGATCTCTCGCATGTTGCTGGAGTGCAGTTGCGGCGGCGCTGCTGCGGTCGAAGGCCAAAAGGCGCATTCCCGCCAGACACGAACTGTCGGGCGCTTCTGCCCGAGAGTCCGCCGTCGCACGCGTGAAAGCTGTAGTGAACCAGAAGGTCGAGCCGCCTCTTGGCTGGCTCTGGACCCCGATACTACCGCCCATCAGTTCCACCAACTGAGCGCAGATCGCGAGACCGAGGCCGGTGCCGCCGAATTTCCGCGTGGTTGAACCGTCACCTTGCGCGAACGCCCGAAAGAGATAACGCTGCGCGTCGAGCGGAATACCGATACCGGTGTCTTTCACAATAAAGCGGAGGAGCAACTGCTCCGAGTTGTCGCTCGGGGCCAACCCTACCCGAAGGCTTACTTCACCGTAGGGCGTGAATTTGATGGCGTTGCTCAACAGATTGCTCAGGACCTGGCAGAGCCGAGTCCAGTCCCCGCTGAGCGCGGCGGGTACGTCGCTATCGACGTAGGAGACTAGCTCGATACCCCTGCTCTCGGCCTGTTCGGTAAACAGCGCGATGACACTTTCAACAGCAAGGTTGAGGTTGAAATCGTTGGAGTTCAGCGCAACTTTACCCGCAGCGATTTGAGAATAATCAAGCACGTCGCTCACAATCCGGAGCAAGGCGTCGGCGCTCTGCCGCGCGATATCCACCATTTCGCGCTGTTTATTGGTCAGGTGCGTCTCGAGCAGCAAACGCGTCATCCCCACGATGCCGTTGAGTGGAGTGCGAATTCCGTGGCTCAAGTTGGCGAGGAACTCACCGCGCAGCCTAGCCGACCCGACGGCGGCATCGCGAGCCGCCCGCTCTTTCATCAAAGGAATCCGATGAATCAGTCTTGTGTCCGATACGGAGAGCTTGGGTCAGATCAAACGGCATCGGGAATCTCCTGCGGTCGCGCCAAGACTTTCGTCCCGTCCCGATTCTTTGCTGGGGCGGGACGCGGCCACATCACTGCGCGAACACGAAGGGCGCAAGCTTTGTGCCTCGTTCAGCGGTCGCCAGGAGCGTCCGATGTTTCCGGTTGAAGAAAAATTCCGCGGCGATAGTCGCGTAATCGGAGCGACAGTGTCCCGCTTAGGAACAATTGTATCTGGACGGCACTCAGAAATTTGAGGCACGATGAGCGCCGAGCGAATCAGAGCTAATCATAATGATCACCCTTCGGTTTCCCGTTTCACTGCTAATCCGAGTTTGTCTTGCTGCGACTTTGTTCTGCGCCGGCTGTTCGCACGGCAACAGCGTTGGGGTCTCCTCGACTTCCAAGCAGAAGATGTTCGTGACGATAGCCGACTCCTCCCAGATACAGGTCTTTCGAAATGCGGCTGAAGGTGCGGAGCCCAAGCAGACCATCAAGGAGAGCGCCTCCGATCGTCCGGTCGATTGCTCGATCAATTACGCGGGCGAAGTGTACGTGGCCAACCAGAACGGCAACGTTAGGGTCTATGGCGCGGGCCGCGACGAAGTCTACCGGTTGATCAAAAATTACCAGGGGCCGCATACCCGTCTTGAGCATCCGGTCGGGATAGCAGTGAATCTCGCCGGCAGCTTCTATGTTGCCGATGCAGGAAACGGCCACGGTCGAGTGGAGTGGTTCTCGGGTGGCGCTAACGAGGATATCTTCCCGGACAAAGTGTTGGAGGGGGCGGACACCGGGATCAGCGAACCGGGAGGCGTAGCGATTGATGGTTCCGGGCGTACCTTCGTCACGGATCGCAAATCCAATCGCGTCCTGATTTTTGATCCGAATGCCCATGACGATGACGCGCCGATCGTCATGCTCGATGGGTTGCATCAGCCCGGTCGTATCGCCGTCGACGACCTCGTGAATCTCTACGTGGTGAACGGAGACAACAGTGTGGTGGTGCTGAGCTCCACCGGTCCTGAGAGCTGGGGTCCCCCCGTGACGATAACCGACAAACTGACAAGCCCGGGAGCAATCGCGACGAATCAATCGAGCCAGATTGCAGTTGGCGCAAATGGTGGTATTTGGTTCTTTGCAACCGACTCTCAGCGTGAAAGCGACCCCCTGTTCCATTGGGATGCGAGTTCGCCACAAACGAATCCTTCCGGGGTCTGTTTTCATTGAGTCGGTGCTGACTTCGCATAGACAGGGAGGGCTCGACGATGCCCGGACCAATAAGCAGTGAGACACGGGTGCTGGATCTTTCGGAGCGATCGCCGGCTGCCGCGATTGCCGGAATGGTCCTTGCGGACCTGGGCGCCGAAGTAATTCGGGTCGAACCGCCCGGAGGCGATCCCGTACGGTCGCTGGCCGGATCAAAGGTGTGGTTACGCGGTCAGAAGAGCGTGACGATTGGCCCCGCCGAAGTACAAAGCGGGGCGTGGCAGGCGCTAAGCGATTCTGCCGACGTGATTATCGACACCGCGCAACCGTGGATTCTCAAGCCGACCGGCTTGCTCGATCGAAGCAATCGTCCAAGCCGGCAAATTCACGCCGTCGTGACCGCCTATCCGCGCACGATCAACGATATCGAGCCGGCGGGATCGGGCGGCAATGATCCTGTCTGCGGTGAACTGATCGAAGCACTGTACGGGATGCAGAACTTTCAGCAGGGTGTGCGTCCTGAAGGTCCGCACTTTCTGGGTTGGCCGCATGCAATCTATGGCGCCGCCTGGATGCTCCAAATCGGGATTCTTGGTGCGCTCTATGAGCGCGCTCATTCAGGAGTCGGTCAGGTGGTGACGACGTCCTTGCTCGACGGCGCCGCGATTCTCAGCAACGTGCGTTGGCTAGGCGGCAAGAAGATGGGACCCTCGCTGCTGACCGGCAGCCGTATTACCACCCGTCCCAGCAATCTGCGCCTGATAGTCGGGCTCTTCGAGTGCTCGGACGGTTACTGGATCCAGGTGCATACGGGGCCGCGTGGCGCGTTCGATCGGATGCTGAAGGTCGTGGGGCGGGAAGATCTGATCGTCGAGAACGCAGGCGTTCATATCTTGGCAACGCCGCTCGATCCGGCTGTGTCCAAGGACCTGTGGGAATACCTCGATCGTTTCTTCAAAACGAAGCCTTCGAGCCATTGGTGCGAGGTTCTTGCCAAGGCGGATGTCTGCTGCATGCCTGCGCTCAAGCCCGGTGAAGCCCTATGGCTTGAACAGATGGAGAAAAATGGGCTGGTCGATATTGCGCCCGATGGCCAGCGGATGCTCGGCAAACTTGCCAAGTACAGCCGCACCGCCATTGCACCGCAGCGCGCGGTTCCGGCCGCCGGCCAGCATAACGCAATCCTGTCTGCCGGTAGTTCGGAAGCGACTAATGGCGCAAAGAGCAACGTAGCCGTAAGTGTGTCGAGCGATCGCAAACGAATCGGACCGCTGGACGGGATTCTGGTGCTGGACTTTGGCGCGTACATGGCGGGTCCCTTCGCGAATCGCCTTTTCGCCGATCTTGGCGCCCGGGTAATCAAGGTCGAAGAGTATGGCGGCGACCCGATGCGTGGACCGCAGCTCAGCTCGTTCCTTGGCGTGCAGCGCGGCAAGGAGAGTATCGCGGTCGATCTGAAATCACCTGAAGGCAAGCAGATTGCGCTCGACCTCGTGCGCAAGGCCGACGCGGTCCATCACAACCTGCGGGCGGGCGCGATGGAGAGGCTGGGTGTCGGATGGGAGCAGCTCAGCGCTATCAATCCACGGCTGATCTTCTGCCACTCGTCGGGCTACGGCAACGACGGCCCGTGGTCGAAGTTGCCGACCTTCGAACCGCTGCACTCCGCGATCACGGGGATGCTCGCCCGCACCGGTGGGGAGGGCAACATGCCCGATCATTACCTCACTCACATGGATTATGGTTGCGGACTGACCTCCTGCACGATGGTGCTGGCGGCTCTGGTCGAACGCGAGCAGAGCGGACGCGGGCAATATCTGGAAGTGCCGCAGACCGGCGCCGGGCTGTTCGCGATGTCTGACGTGCATGGTCTCGAAGCGAACAAGTCGGAGACTTTTCCACTCGATCGCAATCAGCGTGGTCATGCCCCGACCAATGGTCTATATCGCACGAGCGATGGCTGGATTGTGATCGCTTGCTACAGCGATCGCGAATGGAGCGGTGTGCGCCGGGCCCTAGGACTAAGCGGCGAGTGGCCGACTTTCGCGTCGGCGCGTAATCAACGAATCGATCAGAGCGCAGTGACAGCCCAAATCGATGGAGTCCTTGGGGTGCTCACCACCGCTTCCGCGTTGCGGCGGCTGCGGGCCGAGCAGGTGCCGTGCGCGAGTCCGGCACCCTTCGCGAGCAACGAGATAATCACTGAACCCACGATGGTCTCGCGAGGCGTAATCGTGACGGAAGAGCATCACGATGCCGGTGAAGTCTCCGAGGTTGGCCATACGGTGCGTTTCGGCAATGCGAACACGCGGAATCTACGGCCGGCTCCGGTGATCGGTCAGCACACAGTCGCGATTCTGCGCGAGATCGGTCGGAGCGATGCGGAGATTGCGAACCTGATAGAGGGCAAAATCGTGAACGCGGCCAAAGACACACTGCCGGCGGGGACGACGATCGATAAGCGAGCTTAAACGAACGCGATTGAGCAACGGAGGTTTCAGGGATGAGCGCAATCTACGGTGGATCGCATCGCGCTTTGCAGGCGGCGTTTGATACGACTGCGCTTGCCGATCGCATCGAAGAATCGATCATTCGGCCACAGCTCTCCGGTGATCAAAAGGCCTTTATTGAGAGCCGCGATATGTTCTTTCTCACCACGATCGATGAGCGTGGCTATCCGACCTGCTCATACAAAGGTGGCGCACGAGGCTTTGTGCGCGTGCTCGATCCGAAGACGATCGTTTTCCCGAGCTACAACGGTAACGGGATGTTCCTCTCGATGGGTAATATCGCGGCGAGCGCGAAAATCGGGATGTTGTTTATCGATTTCGAAACACCCCATCGCTTGCGGGTCCATGGCGATGCGACGATTGATCGCAATGACCCGATGTTGTCGGAATTTGTCGGCGCGGAACTACTAGTGCGCGTATCCGTGATCGAGACCTTCATCAACTGCCCAAGGTATGTGCATCGGTATCAGCGCGTCGAAACTTCCAAGTACGCGCCTCAAGTCGGAAGCCCCGCGCCGCCTCCGCCGCAATGGAAACGAATCGATTCGTTGCAGGACGCACTGCCGGAGCGCGAGCGCAATCTCGCCCATGGCATGGGCGGGACTATCACGTTCGAAGATTACGCCGCGATGGTGATCAAGAACGAAGGCTGATTCTTAGAGCAATCGACTACGGATTGTGGCCGCTCTGGATCTGATCCTCAGCGGCCTTCATTTTTTGCAATGCGTCGGCTGGAATCTTTCCTTCGAGTTGCGGATTGAGCACTACGCGGACCATCCCGTCGCGCATGCCGAATTCGATCATCCCGGGATGAAAGCTGCCGGCTTTGACCTCGCTCGCGACTTTCACCATCGCGTCTGGAATCGACGTGACACCGCTCGCGATCACCACTTCAGGCGCGACACTGTTCTGATTGCGATTCGCTCCGAAGGCGTAAATATGCGCCTGGCGAGCTGCTTCAAATACGCCGAGGCCCGCCGCGTCCGCATCGTGGAAGAGAAAGTCGGCACCCTGACTTATCTGTGCGAGTGCCGCCTCCTTGGCCGCGCCGACATCATCGAAGTTGCCGGTGAAACTTGTGACGACCCGGCCTCCGGGTCTGGCAGAGACGAAGCCGCGTCGAAAACCTTCGAAGGTAAGTTTGATCGCCGGCAATTCGATACCACCAATCGCGCCGGCCACCCCGCTATGGGACATCGCGCCTGCTAACACCCCCTCGACATAGGCCGCTTCCTCGATCTTGAAGCTCATTGAGGCGACGTTGCTGGAGGAGCCACTACCGGAAGTCACCACGAACGTCGTTGCGGGAAAATCGCGCCCGGCCTTAAGCGCGGAGTCCGTGTACTCGAAGCCGTGGGCGAAGATCAGGTTGAAGTGGCGGGACGCAAAATCGCGGAAGGAATCATCGAAGTCGGCCGGCGAGGTTGTCTGGACCGTGGCCACCTCGGCACTTAATCCCTTTTTGATCGCCTGCAAACCGTCGTAGGCGGCTGCATTCCAGCCCGCGTCACTGACTGGTCCCGGCGTCAGCAAGGCTACGCTAAAGGCTGGTGCCGCTGCGCCCGAGGTTTGCGGCGAATCGCCGCCCGATCGGCATGAGGTCGTAACAGCGCCAAAAAGGATAGCGGCGGTAAGGATGAGAGCTCTGGAAGCGGATAAAGCGGCTAATTTTAGCATGGAACGTGAATTGCTGTCGGTTAGGCTAATTGAAAGTTATTGACTATTTAAGGGCTCAGAAATATTCGGTATAAGTCTGGTTGGTAGCCGTGGACGAGGATGTGTGGCGACTCTTCGAAGCCGCGACCGAGAGAGAGCCGTAGACCATGTTGAGAAGTATCGGAAAAGCGCTAGCGGGAGCATTGTTGGGCATCGCGTTGCTTAACGGTAACGGGAATGCCGGCACCTTTCCCCGACCCGCTGCGGTCGAGAGCAACGTCCAATTTTGGGTGGACGTTTTTACGGGCTACGGCGAGCGCGACTTCATTATCCACGATAAAGATCAGGTTTGGCGCGTATATCAGGTGATGCATCTACCCGGCGAGGGTGCGCCCGGTCGTTCCGATGTCGACTCGATGAATGACTACCTCAAGATGAAATACTCCGGCATCCTGAAGCGGCTCGCCACTGGTGCTCAACCTGCAGATTACGACGAACGGCGGGTCGCGGAACTCTTCAAGGGTGAGCCGCTTTCAGCCTACACCTTGGCGGCAGAGAATCTGCGCGTACAGCAGGGGATGCGCCAGCGTTTTGCCGAGGGTATCCTGCGCAGCCGCTACTACCGGCCCACGATGGAGCGGATTTTCCGGGCCGCCGGATTGCCGGCTGAGCTGGTGACCCTGGCCGAGATCGAATCGGGCTTTCAGAGCAGCGCCAAATCGGGAGCCGGAGCAGTTGGGATTTGGCAATTCACGCGTGACACGGGCAAGGAATACATGCGTATCACCCGCTATCACGACGATCGGCTCGATCCGACGACCGAAACCCACGCGGCCGCCGAATTACTGCGATCGAACTACAACGCGTTGGGCAATTGGCCGCTCGCCATTACGGCTTACAACTATGGTACCGGCGGGATGGCCAATGCCGCGAGCCAGTACAACAGCGACTACGAGAAGATCGTCCGCAATTACGGCGGATCGCGGTTCGGCTTCGCCTCAAAGAATTATTATCCGGAGTTTCTGGCCGCCTTACAGGTCCATGAGTACGAGGATAAGTACTTCCCGGAGCTGAAGTATCAGGAGACCCCTGTGCCTCCGCCGGTAAGGACCGACTTTGCGCCGCCGCATCATGCAGCATCGGTTCATCGCGTGTCGACTCACCGCTCCTCTCATCGCACGCGGTCCCGACGCTCTGCTGCCCGCACGATTCGAGTGCGCGGGCAACAGTCGCGTCTAGCCGAGAGCGGGGGCACTACACCGAGCTAAGCGAACTCGCGTCCGCAACTTTTGTCCGCGGGCTAATTGCGCGATAGCTCGTGCGCTCGCGCAGGCGTTGCAGGTAAGACTTCACGTTCGGCAGGCTGTCGAGGGACATCTGGTCTACGTCGAGCACCATCGCGACCATCATCAGGCCGACATCAGCCATCGAGAACTCGCCGCATACGTAACCGCCTTCGGGAGCGTTGCCTAGAATCGGCTCGATGTAGGGCAAGTCGCGGGAGCGCAAACTCTCTCGCCCTTTTTCCATCCGCGCCTGATCGCGCTTGTCAGGTTCGCTCCAGTAAGGCATCCAGATCAGCGGCAAACTTCCCACGAGGATTGCTTCGTCGACGAACTGCTCGACCATCCGGACTTGGGCGCGGGCAACCGGATCCTTCCGAGGAATCAACGCAGGCCACGAATAACAATCTTCCAGATACTCACCGATGACCGTCGAGTCGTAGATCGTAACCGCGCCGTCTTCGATAAAGGGAACTTTACCGAGCGGATGATGCGCCAGCATCTCGGGCGGTTTCTTCCAGAGATTACCCGGCGGAAGATTTTCGATCCGGTAAGGGATGCGCTTTTCTTCCAGAACCACCTTGGTCTTGCTTGCGTGGGTCGAGCGGAGAGTGCCCCACGGATAATCCCGTTCCGTCGTGTACAAAACGATCATTGCAAACCGTCTCCTAAAGAATTTGGCTTAACCGCACGCGATTTGATCGCACGGTATCAAGTGAAAACCAGATTACCCGCGATCTGTTAAAGTAAACAGAGCGATGGACGCACCGGTTTTCGACGAAAGCCTTCGCGGCTTGGCCGCTAACGTGGCTCGTGTTATCGACGATGCGTCGCGGGCAGATGCGGTTCTTCATTTGGTACGCCGACGTGCGCCTGACGAGCGCCTGGCGATGGCGTTCCTCCTGCAATTGGCGGAAATATCGCGCTCTATCTTCAACCAGGCGTTGGGCGACGACGGCTTGACCAACGATCTGGTTTTTTGCCTCGGCGGTTCAGAACTGATCGGTTCAGGCTTGGTTCGTTCAGGTTCAGCTTGGCTGGCGACTTTTGAGCACGCACGACGGAATGGCGTTCAGCAGGTGATCACGAGTAGCGAGGCCATCGGCGAATCGGTCGAGGCGCTTGCTGAATATCGAAGAAAGCAGATGCTGCTGATCGCGATCGGCGATCTGCTCGGTCGCATCACCGTTAATGAAACGGTTGAGGCGATGTCGCAGCTTGCCGATGACTGTATTCGCGGTGCGCTGGCGATTGCGTCGCGAGACGAGAAGACCGGGGCCGCAGCCGAGAAGTTCTGCATCCTTGCGATGGGTAAGCTCGGCGCTTCTGAACTTAACCTGAGTTCCGATATCGATCTGATCTACCTCTACGAAGGGCATGATCTAGCTGAGCTCGATACGGCGCGGCGCTTGGGCGAGCGTGTGACCGAGATTCTCGGTAGCCATTGCTTTCGTATCGATATGCGTCTGCGCCCCGGAGGAAGCCGCGCAGCGCTGGTCAGTTCGATCGACGGAGCGCTGAATTTCTATCAAAGCTTCGGTCAGACCTGGGAGCGCGCCGCGATGCTGCGAGCGCGTCCGGTTGCAGGTGCGATTGCGGCGGGCGAACGGTTACTGAACGAGCTGAGCCGCTTTGTTTATCGCGTTTATCTCGATTTCGAGACTATCCGCCAACTCCGCGCGATGAAGCAGCAGATCGAGAACGAGCTGGGATCCGTTGAGATGGTGCGGCGGAATATCAAGCTGGGCTACGGCGGAATCCGAGAGCTGGAGTTCGTCGTGCAGGCGCTCGCGCTAATCCATGGCGGACGTGATGCGCGCCTGCGCACCGCTCGTACAGTGCCGGCCCTGGAGCGGCTCGCCTCGTGCGGATACATGCCACAGGATCGGGCGTGGGCTCTCAGTGAGGCTTACATCTTTCAGCGCAATGTCGAGCACAAATTGCAGGTCGCTGCCGGTCTGCAGACGCATACGCTGCCGGCTGATCCGAGAGGACTCGCCATCCTCGCGGCACGTCTCGGTTACGGCAAAGCCGAAGACGCGGTGCGGCGTTTTAATCGGGAACTCGATGCGCGGCGGGCGCTGGTTGCCGAACAGTTTCGGCAGATGCTCGGAGGCGAAGCGGAGCGCACGCCCGGTAGTGTCAGTGCTACGGCTCGCGCGGCTTGGCAGGTCGCGCAGGAGCCGGAAAAGCTTGCGCCACTGCTGATGGAGCTGGGCTTCGCTCGCGCGCACGAGAGCGCCGTGCATCTTGGGCTGCTCGCACGAACGCCCGCGTCCTCAAGTCAGAACCGGCGCGAGATGCTCGATCGGTTGGGTCCCCGACTTCTCGATGAGATCGGCCGATCGCCGGACCCTGACCTTGCGGTGATGAATCTTGCCTCCTTCATCGGTGCGGTGGGAGCGCGAACGTCGTTTCTTTCGCTCCTCGAGGAACATCCAGCGACACGTCGGATTTTGCTCCGTCTGTTTGGTTCGAGCACCTACCTATCGACTCTCTTCATACGCCATCCGGAGATGATCGATACGCTTGTGCGATCTGATCTGGCGCAGGCGCGACGATTATCAGCCGAGATGGCACAGGAACTAAGTGAATTGGTCGAGGCGGCTCTCGATACGGAAGCTCGACTCGACGCGATTCGCGCCTTTCGCCATCAGGAGTTTCTGCGGATCGCGATAGCTGATCTGGCCGGCGAACTTACCCTCGAACAGGTGCGGGGCGAGCTGACCAATCTTGCGGAAATTGTCGTTCGCGAGGCGTTGGTTCAGGCTACGATCGAGGTCGCGCGACGAACAGCAATACCGGAGCAACTTCGTCTGTGTGTGTTGGCGATGGGCCGGATGGGCGCCGGCGAAACCTCATACAATTCCGATCTCGACCTGATCTTCATCTACTCGATGCCCGGTGAGACCGCCGCGAGCGGACGCGAAATAGCGTCGCGCGTTGTGCAGAAGCTGATTGCGTTTATCGAGTCGCCCACCCGCGAAGGTTACGCTTACAAGATCGATCTCAGACTGCGTCCTTCTGGCCGAGCCGGTCCGCTGGTTACCTCCCTCGAAGGTTTCGAAGCCTACCATCAGCAAAGCTCCGCGTTGTGGGAACGACAGTCTCTCGTCCGGGCACGCGTCGTTGCGGGCGATCCCGTTCTGGGTGAAGAGGTCGAAGCGGCGCGCAAACGATTTGTTTTTGAGCCGGGACTGGACGCGGCTGGAATCGCGGAAATCGCGGCGATGCGCGAGCGGATCGAAGCGGAACTCGGACAGGAGCGGCCCGGGCGACTTAATCTCAAGCAGGGGACCGGTGGTCTGATCGATATCGAGTTTCTCACCCAGATGATGGCACTGCGGTACGGTCGAAAGGTTTCTGCTTTGCAGGTGCGGAATACGAGCGCGATGATTCAGGCGATTCGAGACGCAGGACTGATGGCGCCCGACGAGGCAGCTACGATGGCAGACGACTATCGTTTTTTCTCGGAATTGGAGAAGCGCTTACGAATCGAGAACGATCAGGCGGCCGCGGCGTTACCAACTCAGCAGGATCTGCTGGCACCGATTGCGCATTATATGGGCTACACTGGAGCAGATGCCGCCGGGGCGCTGTTGGTTGAGGTTGAAGATCGACGGCGCCAGGTGAGAAGCCTTTTTCTCCAGCGCTTCGCCGTAGAACAGGACATCGACGAGACTTGACGTGGGATGACTTGGATTGTATGAATTTGAGAATCATTCTCAAAATCAGGTAATCACCGCATGCTCCGCACATCCATCAAGTTTCTTCTTTCAGTCGCACTTGTCCTTTCACTCACGCCTTCCGTTCTTAGGGCCGATGATCCGCCGCTTGCGCTGAACTATCAGAACGGGCGCTTCGAGCCGAACAGTCTCCCGGTGCCGGCCAACAAAGCTTTCAAGATCGCAGTCACCAACCACGGTTCGACGGCGATCGAGTTCGAAAGCTTCGAATTGCATCGCGAACGCGTGGTCGCGCCGGGGGAGACAATAACGGTTTTTATCCCGGCGCTCGCTCCGGGAAACTACAATTTCTTCGACGATTTTCATCATGACGCACCGCAAGGCGTGATCGTGGCGAAGTAGTGCGACGCCTCAGACTTTTTGCCTTAGCGGCAGTTGGGGTAATCTTGGGCGCGCAACTGATTCGGCCGATACGCGACAATCCACCGGCACAGAGCAATATCAAGGCTCCGGAGGCGATTACGGCGATGCTTCATCGCGCGTGTTACGACTGCCACTCGAACCAGACCAACTGGCCGTGGTACAGCGCGTTTGCACCGGTCTCGTGGGTGGTCAGCGCCCACGTGCATGAAGGGCGCGAAAAGCTGAACTTTTCCGAATGGGACGACTACGCCTCCGATCCCGGAACACTCGCGCAAAAGCTCAAGGCAATCGCACAACTGGTCGGTAATCAGAAAATGCCACCGTGGTACTACCAGCTAACTCATCCGGAGGCGCGGCTTAGTGACGGGCCACGCGATGAACTGGTTGCGTGGGCCAGGCGAGAGAGCGCCAATGCGGAAGCGTCTGAACACTAGCTATCTGATTCTCGCTTTGGTCGCGATAGTCGGCATCTTCGTGCTCGTCGGTCCGCGAGCGGTGACGGGATGCTCTTGTAGAGCATCAGTTGCGCGGCAGCATCTTGTAACGGATAGGCATGTGCTTGAGACCCCCGACAAAGCTTGAACGCATCCGTTCGAGCGGTCCCGTCGGCTCCGCGTACTCCAATCGCTCCATCAGATGACGGAACATAATCTGCAATTCCATCCGGGCAAGGTTCGCGCCTAAGCAGTAGTGCTCCCCGATACCGAAGGCCAGATGATGGTTCGGGTTTCGCGCGATATCGAAGGTGAACGGATTCGCGAAGACGTCTTCGTCTCGATTCGCTGACGGATAGAACAGCCCCAGTACGTCTCCCGCTTTGATCTTCTCGCCGCGCAATTCGGTATCGCGCGTAGCGATGCGGGTGAACTGGATGACCGGCGAAACCCAGCGAAAGATCTCATCGACGGCGGTTGGAATCAGTGAAGGGTCGCATTTAAGGCGCTGCCACTGGTCCGGATGATTGATCAATGCATGCAGGCCGCCCGTGATCGCATTACGGGTCGTTTCGTTGCCGGCGACAATCAAGAGCGCGAAGTAGGAGAGCAGCTCGAAGGTGGGAATCGGTTTGCCGTCCACCTTGCCGTTGGTCAGTGCCGTGGCCAGATCATCACGCGGGTTTTTGGTGCGATCTTCGATGAGGCGGCTGAAGTACTGAAAGAATTCCATCCGGGCACGATCAAGACTCTCGCGAATACTTTCCGACTTGTTGTACTCGGGGTCCTCGGGACCGATGAGTTCGTTGCTGAGTCGGAACATCAGATCCCAATCGCTGCGCGGAATACCGAACATCTCCGAGATAACCGCCAGCGGCAATTTTGCCGCGATCGTCGTGACGAAGTCGCATTCGGACTTGCCGACCGCGCCGTCCAGAACCTCAGTCGTGACCTCATCGATCTGCGTGCGCAATTGTTCGATCGCGCGTGGCGTGAAGCGACGATTCACCACCGAGCGATAGGCTCCATGCTCGGGCGGATTCATGTTGAGTAGCTGCCGGAGCAAGGGCTCCTCGGGGCGCTCCTGTCCGGGTTCCTCTTTGAAGACGAACAAAAGGCGACGTTCCGCTGGTAGCGTGTTGAAGAGATCCGGTTGGCGAGAGACCTCGACGATATCGGCGTGCTTGGTAATCGCCCAAAAAGGCTGAACGTCGGGACGTTCGTACCAATAGACCGGGGCTTCCCGGCGTAACAGCGTCCAGGCCTCGTGGGGATAACCGTTCTGGACGAAAAGATCCGGGTCGATGATGTCGATAGAGTCGAGCGTCAAAGCTGCCATGAGCGTAACTCCTCAACTGACTGAACGGATGTTCAGTGAAGAAATAAAATTATCATTTCGCGCATGGTCTGCCTATGGGATTAGAGTCGCTTGAGCGACTCTGCTGCGCACGGCTAAGGTCGGGAGGCGATGCCAGTTGATACGATAGAGATTGCAGTCGCTCGCGGTCCTCTGCATGCCACGATTCGCCCGCCGGGCTCGAAGAGCATCACGAATCGCGCGATGCTCCTCGCGGCGATGGCCACCGGCCCCTCGGTTATCACGGATGCACTCCTGAGCGACGACACCCAGCGGATGGCCGAAGCGCTGCGGCTGCTTGGCTTTACGGTGCAGGTAGAGGAGGGTGAGCGTCGTATTATGGTCGAGGGGCATGGAGGCGCGATACCGTCGAGCGCGGCCAGCCTTGATGCGGGCAATGCCGGCACCGCGATGC
>Ga0335069_10005170_pt1 | contig 19202 bp, 12 predicted proteins | sample Lox_Sample_11_FD_206714 | JGI IMG/M metagenome (GOLD analysis project Ga0335069, IMG submission 206714) | Soil microbial communities from Loxahatchee National Wildlife Refuge, Florida, United States - Lox_Sample_1.1 | ecosystem: Environmental > Terrestrial > Soil > Wetlands | place: USA... | reverse complement strand
GCGGAGAAGCTGGTCAACATGGCGAAGCACAACTACCGGCTGGAGCCGAACGTGAGCTTCACTCCGGATGCGAAGTGGGTGGTGTTCCGCTCGAATATGTTCGGCGATACCTACGCGTTCGCGGTGGAGGTGGCCAAGGCGCAATGAGGCTGAGGAGCTAAGGTGCGGCGATCTGTCGCAGCAATTGGCGGGCCTCCTGCGAATCCGGCTTCAGGCGCAAGGCCGCCTGAAGTTGGACTCGAGCCTCTGCTGTTCGCCCCGGAATTTGCAGCAGCGCCACCGCCAGCGCGTAGTGTGTATCGAAATCCGGAGTGATTTGCAGCGCGGCCTGAAGATGGTCGACAGCTTCGGGCACGCGGCCCGGCATCTTCGAGAGAATCGCGCCCAGATTGTAGTGCGCTTCGGCGGAATCGGGCCGGATGCGGACCGCGGCCTGAAACTCGGCTAGCGCGTCGTCCATGCGTCCGGGCGTGCGCAACAGGGCCGCGGCGAGATTGTTGTGCGATTCAAAGGAATCGGGCTTCAGGCGCACGGCCTGTTCCAGGTGCTCACGGGCTTCAGGGAGGCGATCCATGCGGAGCAAGGCCAGCCCCAGGTCGTTCTGGGCCACCGCATTGCGCGGATCGATCCGGATGGCTTGTTCGAAATGACCGATTGCCTCCGGCAAGCGCCCGGGACGATCCAAGAGATAGGCGCCGAGCGAATTGTGGGCCATGTAGTTGCGGTCGGTCACCGCCAGGGCGCGGGTGAACAGAGTCTCCGTGTTCTGCCAGTACGCAAGCTGGGTGTAGGTGGCCGCGGCCATCGCGATGCAGGACGCGACTCCCAGGGCCGCGACGGAAGTTTTCGCCCGGGGCCGCCGGTGCGGCACCTCGGCCACGCCCCAGGCGAGCATCACCGAGATCCCGATCATCGGGATGTACATGTAGCGATCGGCCCACGCCTGCCAGCCGGATTGCACCACCCCGATCACCAGCGCCATCGTGCCCAGATACCAAAGCCACCCGGCTGCAAGATAGCGATACTTGCGCAGACGCAGCGCCGCGGCGGTGATTGAGGCGAGCAGCACCGCGCAGACGACCGGTTGCCAGGCGGGAATTGAGGCGGGGTAGGGATAGAACACGGCCAGGTTTGCCGGCCAGAACGTCTTCGCCACATAGAGCACGTAGCGCAAGAGGGCGTTCTCCAATCGCAGGGCCAGCGGGAAAGTGGCAACACCAGCGCCGCCCTGATGCGCGCAGATGATCGTGATCACACCAGCCGCGGCCGCCATGGCGAACAACGGGAGCTTCTCTCGAATCGAGGCGCCGATCGAGATCGGCCTGCAGAGCGGCCAGAAGTCTGCCAGCACCAGCACGCAGGGCAGCGATACGGCCATGCTCTTCGACATCAGGCTCAGGCAGAGGCTAATCGCCACCACGGCATAACGCTGCCGGTCCGGGCGCTGCACGTATCGCAGGTAAGACCACAAGGTCCACATCCAGAAGAACGCGCAGAGGACGTCTTTGCGCTCCGCCACCCAGGCGACCGATTCGACGTGGAGCGGGTGCATCGCAAAGACGAATGCCACGAAAGCGCTGGGCCAGAGATCTCCGGTGGCACGCCGGAAGAAGGCGAACAGCACGACGGTCGAAACGGCATGCAGCAGGACGCTGATGAAGTGGTGCGCGCCGCTGTTCAGGCCGAACAGTTCGCAATCCAGCATGTGCGAGAACCGGGTCAGGGGGAACCACCAGTTTTCGGCGCCCGACCTGAGCGCCCACCATAGGCCTTGCAGTGTGATGCCGCGCCGGGTCATCGGCCCCAGGACCCATTCGGAGCTGAGATCGTCGAGGGTGATGAACTCGAAGTGCCGGACCTGTGCATATACCAGCAATACAGTGGCGAACAGGCCGGCACCGATCCAGATGTCCAGCACGGCGGGACGCGGCCGGTTCAGCGCCGCGCCCGCCCGAGATTTCCTGGATGCGGCGTGCTTTCCCATACTATTTCATCAGTATGAATTAAGACAATCGTGTGCTCAAGTGTCATATGGTGCCGGAGCCGTATGGGGCAAGTACGGCACCGGACAAGTCCCGAAGCCGAAACTCAAATTACGCGGTAATATCCCTATCGCGGGCCGTAGAATTGAAAGCCAGGGACCGTCATGGGCGATACTGCCACCATAGCGACCACGATTCGCGACGGGCAGGTGGTGTGGGAGGTTGAGGGCAAACCGGTTGCCGTCCGCCTCAGCCTGGACGTGATATCCCGGCTGGGGATGGCGGTGCGGGAAGGGTTCAAGGCGCTGCCTCGGCGCGGACTGGAAACCGGCGGACTCCTGATCGGAACGAAAAAAGAAGAGGGAAGCCGGATCTTTGTCGACGTGCAGGATTTTGAAGCTGTCGAATCCGAGCATGCGGCGGGACCATCGTACCTTCTCTCCGAAGCGGATCGTCAACTGCTGGAGGCCAGGATCGCCGTGCGCGGCACGTCGTCCCGCAAGCCGTCGGTTGTAGGGTTCTATCGCAGCCACACGCGCAGCGGATTCGGAATCAGCATGGAGGACGAGTTGCTGTTCTCCAGGTACTTCCGCAAAGCGTCCGACGTGTTTTTGCTCATCAAATCCAACAACGGCGGCCCTCCCACGGGTGGGTTCGTCATCCGGGAAGGCGGCAAGATCCTTTCCGACGTGCCGTACGCTCAGTTCACGTTCACCCCCGACATTCCACTGCCGCCTCCGCGCGAGATTTCCGCGCCGCCACCGGCGCCGGCAGCAACCGCACCGCTCCCCGCGCAGGCGGTCCGAAAACCAGCACCGCCGGCAGCAGCCCCACTCCCGGTGGCGACCGCACAGGCGGACCGAAAGCCAGCGCCGGAGCGGAATGCAATAGCAATTCCGAAGAGGGTCTGGCTTGGCGCCGGCGGAGTCATGGTCGTCGCGCTGGTTGCCGCGATTTGGCTGGGAGCCTGGAGACAGAATGCCGGGTCCGCGCATCCGACGCCGCCCCCTCCGCTCGCATTAAGTGTGAGCAGCTCTGGCAACGGATTGCGGCTGTCCTGGGATCACCGTGCTTCGCTCGGTGCGTCAAAGGCGATCTTGTGGATCGAGGACGGGAATGCCGAACAACGAGTGGAGCTCGACTCGCATCAGTTGGCCGAAGGAAGCATCGCGTATTGGCCCCGCAGCAGCGATGTGAATTTCCGCCTCCAATTGATGGTTCAGGGCGGGTCGGCGAGCGAATCCGTACGGTCGATCGGAGGACCCTTCCAGCCGGCGCCGGCAGCAGCGCCCGCCGCGGCGGCATCCCCGGTCTTTCCGCAGATTCTGCCCTCGCCGCCGCAGGTGGTGCGCGTGAGTCGGGCCGAAGGCCTTTCGCGTCCGCGGGTGCGCGCCTTCCAGTGGACCGATCCGGCATCTGCGCAGCCGGCGGCGATTCCCGATCCTCCGCCCACCCCGATGATGGCGCCGTCGCTTCCGGCCGGCGAGGCGTTTTTGCACCCCGTGGTGCCGGTCGACAGCCCGAGCTATCCTGGCCCGGCCGTCGCCGCCGTGCGGATAACGGTCGAACCCGTGTCGCACTTCTCCCGCCGCATTCCGTTAGTCGGGAAACGCCACAAGCAGGAGGATTACATTCCTCCTGCGCCGTTCGGGGCGCTCGCGCTTCCCCGGCCCCCCAGCGATAGCGCCGCTCGCGACGTCAACATCGACGTGAAAGTGTACGTCAATTCCGCCGGCAAGGTGGACTACTCGGAAGTACTTTCGAAGGTGACCGTCGCCGACCGGGATTTTGCCGCCGCGGCCATATTCTCGGCGCGGAAGTGCGAGTTTGTTCCGGCGCGTGAGGGAGACGAGGCAGTGCCCGGTGAGGTGATCCTGCACTATCGGTTCGGCCCGGGGACTCACGCCGCGGGGGATGAGGCGCTGACGGCTCGGTAGACGATTATTCCACCCGGAACGAAATCTTCGACCCGTCCGGTCCCCCGAAGTACACGTGCTCGGTGGCTTTGACGAAATCCGTCGAGAGCGCCTTGGGAATTTCCATGAACTTTTGCGGGTTGCGATCGGTCAGCGGGAACCACGTGCTCTGAATCTGGACCATGATGCGATGGCCCGCACGCCAGGTGTGCGCGATGTCCGGCATGTCGAAGGCGATGCGGTCGGGCTTGCCGGGCTCGAACGGCACCGGCTTTTCGAAGCTCTTACGGAACTTGCCACGGAAGGGCTCGCCGCGCACCAGTTGCTGGTAGCCGCCCATCGTCGAGAGGGCCGGCGCTGCCGCAGGGGCGCCGGGCGCGGCGGGCGCGGGCGCCGGGGCATTGTAGTCCGGCGTGTCGTTGGGATACACGTCGATGATCTTGACGTCGAAATCGGAGTCGGTTCCGGTGGTGGAGACCTTCAGGTCGATGTGAATCGGACCGAAAACGCTGACGTCGTGATCGAGCGGCTCCGTGCGATACACCAGCACGTCGGGACGCGCGGCGGCGAACCGCTGGTCCTCGGTCATGTAGCTGTTGAGCACGCGCGTGGCGAGCATGCCGATATAGGGAACCGGCTTATTGGGATCGGAGAGGTACTCGTCGAAGCCGGATTCCGCGGGTTGCTGCCAGGCGATCCGGCCCTTGGCGTCCAGCCAGATGGTGTCGGGCTTGGTCGCGGCGGGCGGCCAGGAATCGAACTTGCGCCACTGGTTCAGCCCGGTTTGGAAGACGTACGCCTGCGGAAACTTGCCGTCGCCACGGCCCTTCAGGTAGTAGAGGAAGAACGGCAGCTCGATGCGCTCGCGATAGTAGGCTGCGGTCTTGGAGCCGAAATTGACGTTGCCCAGCCGGTCGCCGTCACCGCGCGCGAAGCCGCCGTGATTCCACGGCCCAATGACCAGCATGTTCACCGGTGGCGGGCCGTTCTGCTTCATGAATTGATGCTGGCGGAGCAGGCCCTGAGGGTCTTCGGTATCGTACCAGCCCCCAACCAGCATCACCGCCGGCTTGATGTTCTTGAGGTGTTTCCAGATGGCGCGCGATTGCCAGGCCTCGTCGTATGTGGTGTGGTCGATATTCAGATTCCACAACGGCTGCTTGTGCTTGAAATACTTCTCGTCGGCGTTGGCCAGGGAGCCGAGTTCGAGATAGAACTCGTAGCCGTCGGGCGTGCCGAATGAGAACGGGGTCGGCGCGGGCGGCAGGTGCGGCTCGTTGACCTCGCGCACGCGGAAGCCCTGGTAGAAATTGAAGCGGTGAGCCAGCATGAAGGCGCCGTTGTGGTAGGAATCGTCGCCCATGTAGTAATCGGTGACCGGCGCCTGTGGGGAGACGGCCACCAGCGCGGGATGCGCGTCGATCATCCCCGCGGTGGCGTAAAAGCCGGGTTGGGAAATCCCCCACATGCCGACCTTACCGGTGTTGCCGGGCACGTTGTGGATCAGCCATTCGACGGTGTCGTAGGTGTCGGTGCTTTCGTCGGTATCCTTGGGGCCGTTCTTGACGGGCTTGTGCGGGCGGATCACCACGTAGTCGCCTTCGCTCATGAAACGGCCGCGGATGTCCTGATACACGAAGATGAACTTCTCGCGCGCGAAGAGGTCGGATGGCCCGAGTGCGGCGCGGTACTGGTCGATGCCGTAGGGCGCGACGTTGTAGCCGGTGCGCTGCATCATGATGGGGTAGGTGCGGCCGTCGGTGAACACGTCCTTGGGGACGTAGACGGAGGTGAAGAGCTTCACGCCGTCGCGCATCGGGACGCGGTATTCGAACTTGGTGTAGTTCTCGCGGACGAAGTCGCGGCCGGAGGTCTGAGGGGCTTGCGCGGCTGCCGGTTCAGCGGACGGTCCGCGCCGGCCCTGGGCGGCCGCCAGACAGGGAAGAAGCACTAAGATGACGAGCTTGCGCATAATGGGATTGCGGACCATGATACACCCGGGGGCCGCTTAACTTCGGTCAACGTGCTCCCTATTGACCAAATCCAAGGCAAAACGTTACGGGGCGTTCGGCTAGCCTGATGGATGACTCGAGGCAGTCCTATGAGTTATTTCCGGCTGATTGTGTTACTGGGAGGCGCGTCGCTGGTCATTCCGGGAGCAGACGGCCAGGCTCCCGTTCTGAAGCGGGAGGAAGCGCCGGACTCCGCGATTGTGACCCTACCTGGTCCCCCCAAGATCGCCAAACCGCCGTCTCCGCCTCCGGAGGAGAGGCCGGAGGCCCCGCCGGCGGCGAAGGCTGCGGTCCCGGCTTCGGAGCCGGTCAGTGCACCGGTGCCCAAGCCTGCCGCGCCCCCTGAGCTAAGCCGGAAGGCATTTCTGCCGCCGGAACTGCAAAGGGATGCGGCACTCTTCTGCCAAAAGCTGATTGGCGAATGGACCGAGGAAGACGCCGAGCAATTGCTTGGCAAGCCTCTTCGCTCACGTCCGGCATTCGATGAAAAGAAAGCGGTTAACGGAAAGATTTTCGCGTTTGCCGATCCCACCTCCCACTATCGCGAGTTGGAGCTCGATTTCGATCAGACGGCCGGCACCCTTCGCACGGTGTTCGCCTACCCCAGGCAGATGACGTGGCAGGATTGCCGGAAACGCTGGAACGGCGAGGTGTCCGAAGCGGACGCCCAGCAGGGCCGGACGTTTTACTCCTACCTGAACCGGCGCATGGATGTGCTGGTGGACGCCAGGGGACGCGTGATCAGCCTGGGCCTCTACTGATGCCCTCGGCGAAAAGTTAAGAAACCGGAAATACCGCGAGCGCATTAATACTATGGGTACCCAGAGATGCCCGTTTGGGCGTATAGTGTACCTAAGGGGTTCGGACGATGCGAAAACGCTGGCACGTGTCCGTGGCTATTCTAGCCGCATTCGCCGTTCTAAGCGTCTGTGCATTCGCACAGGACAGCAGCAGCAGTGGCAGCACTAGCACTACCACCAACAGCAAGAAGAAAGCCAAGGACAATCCCGACGAAATCGGCAATCGGGACGTGGGCAAGGGTGTCAATTTCTACTCGCTGGAGAAGGAAATTGCCCTCGGCAAGCAGTTGGCGCAGGAGGTGGAGCGTCAGGCCAAAATCATCGACGATCCCGTGATCGCGGAATACGTGAACCGCGTCGGCCAGAACCTTGTCCGGAATTCCGACGCCAAGGTTCCGTTCACCATCAAGGTGCTGGATTCCGAAGAGGTGAATGCCTTCGCGCTTCCCGGCGGATTCTTTTTTGTAAACTCCGGCCTCATGCTGAAAGCCGACTCCGAAGCCGAACTGGCAGGCGTGATGGCGCATGAAATCGCGCACGTCGCCGCGCGCCACGGCACGAAGCAGGCGACCAAGGGAGAACTGGTCAACATCGCGAGCATTCCGCTGATTTTCATGGGCGGCTGGACGGGTTACGCAATCCGGCAGGGCCTGAGCCTGGCGATTCCGCTGGGATTCCTGAAATTCTCCCAGGCCATGGAATCCGAGGCGGATTACCTTGGCCTGCAATATCTCTACAAGTCGGGATACGACCCGACCGCCTTCGTGGACTTCTTCGAAAAAATCCAATCGATGGAGATGAAGAAGCCTGGCACCCTCTCCAAGGTGTTCTCCAGCCATCCGCCGACCCCGAGCCGGATTAAGGCGGCGCAGAGCGAAATTCAGAAGATTCTGGAAGCGAAGCCGGAGTACGTCGTCAACACCAGCGAATTTAACGACGTGAAGAATCGCCTGGCGATGCTGCACAATCGCCGCAAGCTCGACCAGAAGGAAGATCCAAACCGTCCGCGGCTGCGGCGCGCGCCGGGCAGCGGCACGGGTCCGGTGGATCCGAACGACGACGGCACCAAGCCGAAGACCGACGAAGACGAGCGTCCGACGCTGAAACGCCGCGACGGGTAGGCTAGGATCCGCTGAAGCCGGTCCCACACAAACAGCGCCAGGCGCGGCGCGCCACGATCAATTCTTCATTGGTAGCCAATGCCAGCACCGTGACCGGTGCGCTTTCCGGCGACACGATGCGGTCTCCACTGCCTTCGGTGTTTCGTGCCGGATCGATGCGCACGCCGAGAAACTCCAGCCCGGCGCAGCAGCGTTCGCGCAAACGCGCCGAGTTCTCGCCGATCCCGCCTGTGAATGCGATGGCCTCGAGGCCACCCATGGCGGCGGCGTAAGCACCGATGGTTTTGCGGACCTGGTAGGCGAACACCTCGAGGGCCATCGCCGCGCGGCCGCTTCCCGCGGCTTCCAGGTCGCGTACATCTCCGCCTTCCACGCCCGAGAGACCCGCCAGGCCGCCGCCCTTCGCCAACTGGCGGCGCACCTCCTCGCAGGTCCAGTTGTGCCGCTCCATCATGTAGAGCACGGCGAACACGTCCAGGTCGCCATGGCGGGTGGCGTTCTCCAGGCCGGACTGGGGCGAGAAACCCATGGTGGTGTCGATGGACCGCCCGCGATCGACGGCGCACATCGACGAACTGCCGCCGAGGTGACAGCTCACGAGCTTCGGCTGGCGCCCCAGCATGGCCGCCACGCGTTCGGCGACGTACTGGTGCGACGCTCCGTGGAAGCCGTACTTAACGACGCCTTCCTCCCTCCATTGGCCGGGCACGCCGTACTGCCGCGCATACTCCGGCATAGTGGCATGGAACTCCGGTTCGAAGGCGGCCACGATCGGTACTCCGGGCAGGGCCTGCTGGAAGGCCTCGATCGCGGTCAGGTAGATGGCGTTGTGCGCCGGCGCGGCGGGCAGAAACTGGCGCAGCGCGGCCACTACGCCGTCATCCACGATGAACGTGCCGCGGTAGTCCGGGCCGGCATGCACGGCTTTGAGCGCCACGGCCTCGATCGGCGTGTCGCCGGTGGAGATCGCCGCGATGGCATCGCGATAGTTGGTGACGCGTTCCAGGCGTCCCTTAGCCAGCGCCCTCTCCGAGGGCATTTCCAGAATCTGGTACTTGAGCGAAGTCGATCCGAGGTTCGGTATGAGAAGGTTCACTGGATTCCTTGGTACTCGTTCTTGATGCCTTGCAGGCTCGCGGAGATTTTTCGGAATCTTACCACAGCCGGGAGGGGGGTGGCGCACTATGACATACTGGGCTTGTGATCGCAGTTGCGTGCATGCTGCTGCTGGCGGCGACCACCCGCGTAGACCTGGCAGACGAAGACTACCAGATTCCGGCCGGCGATTGGAAGTGGATCGAAGTGGACCTGCGGCAGCAGCCCGCGGTAGTGATCGCGAACTACGCGGTGATGTCCGGGTCCGAGCAGGTGCGCATCGCGCTGATTGCCCGCGACGACCTGGACAACCTGCAGGAGAAGGAGCTGATCACGGCCACGCCGCGCGGCAAGGCGGGCGCTTTCGCCTACCGGGTGCCCAACCGTGACAGCTACGCGATCCTGGTGGACAATCGCGCGGACAAGGAGCACGCCGCAGTGGTCCGCTTGCACGTCTCGCTGGACTTCGCACGGACCACAGCCCTGCAACTCTCACGGGAGCGGCAGGTGACCGTGGTCGCCATCAGTTTTCTGGCTTTCTGCGCGGTAGTGACGTACTCGGCGCGGAAGCTTCTGAAGGCTGCGGGCAGGCCCGGAGGCCTGCCCTATTGACCGATCAGAACTGCAGATTCAGTGAGAACTGGAACGAGCGCGGCGGCTCCTGCCCGCTCACCGTGCCGAAGGTGGAGGCGGTGGCCGAGGTGTTCGGTCCCTGGAGAACCGGCGTGTTGAGCGCGTTGAAGGTGTCGGCGCGGAAGCGCATCTTGAACCGCTCGGTGATGGTGAACGTCTTGTTCAGCGAGAAGTCCAGACGACGCTGCGAATCGTAACGCACATTGCTGAAGCGCAGGGGGAAGGTGCGGAGATTGCTGGCCAACTGGTCGCCCGACGCCCGGTCGAAAATCGCGGTGTTGAACCAGTGGTCCACGTTGCGCTGGTCGGAGGGCAAGGCCAGCTTGGTGGAGTCGCCGATGATGATCATCTGGCCCCAGTCGATGGGCTGGCCGCTCTGCCGCTGGAGGGCGCCGCTCAATTGCCACCCGCCCACGAACAGGTCGAGGGGGCGCGACATGTGGTTGCCCCAGTGCCGGCCGCGGCCGAACGGAAGCTCCCAGATGCCGCTGCCGGTCACGCGGTGCGCGCGGTCGATCGACGACAGGGATTCATACGGCCTCGGGTCCTGCGCGTTGAGGAACGTGGTGGCATCCATGGCGCGCGACCACGTGTACGATACGAGCAGCGTGAAACCCTTGGCGAAGCGCTTTTCGGCCTGCGATTGCAGTGCGTGATACCAGGAGTAGCCCACCGGGTCCAAGTACGTGATATTGCCGAACTGCGGATACGGCAGCAGCAGCGAGCTCCGCGCCATGGTGGTGCTGGTGTACTGCGGATTCAACCCGTAGAACGGGCTGGGGAACTGCGCGCCCAGGTAATTGATGGTTGCGGTGTCGCGGAACGGCGCGGTGCTGAGGTACTTCGCCGGGATGAAGTTGATGTTGCGACTCACCGGCAGGTGCGTGGAGCGGTTGCCCACATAGGACGCCTCCACCACGAAATTCCACGGTAACTGCCGCTGCACGCCGAGCGACCAGCGCTGCGCGTAAGACGGCTTGCGGTCCGTCGCAAAGTAGCTGATGTTCTGGCCGAGGTTGGTGGAGAGGCCGCCGGCGGGGCCCAGCGGGGCGATCAGGCCGTTCGGCAGCGGATTCGACAGCTTCACCGGGAAGGTGAGGCCGTTGTCGGGCGAAGGCGAAATCGGCGTGGACTGGCTGAACCCCGCCAGGTTGCTGGTGGAGGCGAAGGCCCCGATATTGCCGTAGAAGATTCCGTAACCGGAGCGGATCACCGTTTTGGGATCGAGTTGGTAGGCCAGGCCGATGCGCGGCATCCACATAATCCCATTTCCGTTCCACAGGTCCCGCGAAGCACCGTTGACGCCGGCGAAGGTGAGTCCGCCGTTGACCTTGAAATCGGCGGGCGCGATCTCCGGAATCGGATTCTTGGCGTAGTTCGCTATAGCCTGGGCCGCAATTGGGCTGGCAACATTGCCCAGGAACGTGGTCACGGAGCGGTTGAAGCGCTCCGTCAGGGCGGTGTCGTACTCGGTGCGCAGGCCCAGGTTCAAAGTCAGCTTGCGGCTGATCTTCCAATCGTCCTGCACGTAGAAGCCGAAATAGATGTCCTGCTGGGCGATGCTGCCGCTACGCGTCGCGCTGCCGTTGGGGATACCGAGCAGCAGCGAGGTAAGTTCGCCGCCGACGGTAGGCGCCGGCGAATTATCGAGCGGTCCCGTACCCCAGAGGGCGCTGAAGGAAAGGATGGGAGCATCGTCGCCCGAGTGGCGGCTGCTGAAAACGCGGTAGACGCGGAAGTCGGGACCGAAGTGCAGCGTATGGTTGCCCTTCATCCATGTGAAGTTGCCGGTTGCCGTGTGAACCAGGGAGGTAGCGGTCCCGTCGCCGGATTCCGATCCGCTCAGCGCGCTCAGCGATCCAACCGAGATATTCGGGATGGCGCTCAGGTCCTTCGGAAACAACGCTGCGAGCGCCGGCGAGAACCCGAGCGAGGTGAGGTCGAACGGCGCGTTGACGCGGCGCTCGGGAAACTCCTGCGCGGTCACCCCGTAGCGGAACTGTCCCACCAGGCTGCTGGTGAACATGTGGACTTCGTCGAGCGCAATGGCGCGGTTGATGCGGTTGAGATAGATGCCGTTGACGTTTTTGCAGCACGGATCGTAGAGGAAGTTGTGGTTCTTGTCCTCCAGCCAGTAATCGCGGTTGAACCGGATGAACATGCGGTCCTTCTCGCTGAAGGCATGATCCACGCGGCCGATCGTGGTCCAGTAGTTCTCGACGGTGCGGCCGGAGACGAAGTAATTGTTGCGGCCGTCGGAAGTCCCCGCCTGGTTGGGCAGCGGATAGAGGTTCAGGATCTTGGTGGCGATCGGGTCGATGCGGTTTACCGGAATGATGTTGCCGGGAAACGGCTGCCGGCTGAACCGCCCGTTGGGAGCCGCGGCAATGGTAGACGGATCGTAAATCTGGTACGCCGAGCCGAGTTTTAGCAGATCGGAAAGGTCGCCCGTCTTCCAGTTGGGGCGCGGCACGGTGGAAGTGATGGCGCCCACGTTGGGGTCGCCGAAATCGTTGGTCTCCCAGGTGAACTGCCAGAACGTCTTATTCTTGCCGTTGTAGAGGTGGGGAATATACACCGGACCTCCCGCGGAGGCTCCGTAGCGGTTATCGGTGTATTGCGGAAGCGACTGGCCGGAGCGGTTCTGAAAAATCGTCGGCGTGTCGAACATCTTGTTGCGGATCCACCACCAGGCCGATCCGTGGATGTCGTTGGTCCCGCCCTTGGTGCTGACATTGACCAGCGAGCCCTGCGTGTGGCCGATGGCTGCGTCGAACATCGAGGTCTGCACCTTGAACTCGCCGATGGAGGCCTGCGGCGGCGAGAAGGCCACGCGCACCTGCGTGCTGTCGGAGAAGGTATTGGGCACGCCGTCGATGGTGAACTCGTTGTTGTAAGTGCCGCCGCCATTGGTGGAAAACTGCGACGGCTTGTTGTTGAACGCCGCCTTGCCCAGGCGCATGTCGGTCGTGTTGACCGCACCGGGCGCCATCAGCTCGAACGACATGGCATTGCCGTCGAAAAGCGGCAATTCCAGCACGCGGCGCTGATCGATCACCTGGCCGAGCGATGCGTCGGCGGTGGCGAGCAGGGGAGCCGCGGTCGTGACCTCGACCTGCTCGGCGACGTCGCCCACAGCCATCTGAATGTTCACTTCCACGCGTTCGTTGATTCGGACCTGCACATTCTCGCTCAGGAACTTCTTGAAGCCCGTGCACTCGGAGGTGACGTTGTAGAACCCGGCCACCAGATACGGCAGGACGTAATTGCCGGACTCGTTGGTTTTGGCGGAGACCGCGACACCGGTAGTGGTGTTGGTGGCCTTGACTTCCGCGGTGGTCACCACGCCCCCACTGGCGTCGGTGACACGGCCCAGAATCGTACCACGCGATTCCTGGGCTGAAACTGGAATAGATAAGCAGAGCGGTATCAGAACTACGGCAAGCAGCAGGCGCTGCAGCATAGATAGACCTCCTAAAGCTTAAGCCTCGGGTGTTACGATGCCCGAGATTTCACCCATACTTCCCCGTTACAGACCCTTTATGCCGCTTATTGTAATGCAAATCGGTCCGCAGCGCAGGAAATGTCCCGGAAACGGACACTGCCGAAGCGGCTCGACTCCGAAATTCAATGATTTGGGTGTGGCCCGTCCGCTGCAAGAGCGATCCGCATGGGTTGGCACCAGCTTCGTGTCTCAATACGGTCGGTTTTCCGCGCCCCAGGGCTGGCTTTTGCCGGCATTCTGACCATCGCGCTCGCGGTTGGAATGGCGATTTCCGTTTTCAGCGTGGTAAACGCCATCCTGCTGCGGCCGCTTGCGTACCGGGAAGCCGGGCGTCTGGCCGTGATCTGGTCTTCTTCGCCGAATGATTCGCGCGGGCCCGTTTCTTTCGACGATTTCGAGGATTGGCGCCGGGACAGCCGAACCCTGGAGAGCGCCGCGCTGTATTCGTCGTACTTCAAACCGATACTCTCAGGCTCTGGGGACGCGGTACGGCTGCCTGCCCTGCTGGTGTCGCACCAGTATTTCGAGGTGATGCAGTGCAAGCCATGGCTCGGCCGATTCTTTCTGCCTGGCGAGGATCGCGATGGGCGGGACGACGTCGTGGTGCTTTCACACGGCTTGTGGCGCGAGAAGTTTCAGGCCGATCCGCACGTAATCGGACGAGCCATCCTGATCAATTCGCGCCCGCACACGATCGTCGGCGTCGCCGGACCGGATCTTCTTCCGCTGCCGCCCAGCTATGCCGATCAGCCGGCCGAAATCTATCGTCCGATCGGAGAGCCCTTCGGCCCCGGTTCCCGCGATGGGCGCCACCTGAATACGCTGGTTCGCCTCCGGCGCGGGATCTCGATCGAGCAGGCACAGGCGGAGTTGAATGTGCGAAGCGCCCAAATGGCGCGAGAGCATCCGGACGCCGATGCGAAACTCGCCGCTCGCATCGTACTGCTGCGCGATGACATGACCCGCGTCGTCCGGCCGGCATTGTTGTCCCTTCAGGCCGCGGTGCTCGTTCTGCTGCTGATTGCGTGTGCGAACATCGCGAATCTCCTGCTGGCCAGGTCCAGTGCACGGCGCCGTGAGATGGCGATTCGCAGGGCACTGGGCGCGCCAACGGCCCGGCTGGCCACGATGCTCCTCACCGAAAGCCTGGTAATCGGCCTATCGGGAGGAATTTGCGGCCTGCTCGTGGCGATGTGGGGCACGGCCGGCATGTCCGCGATTGCCAGCCGGGTTTTGCCCGACGCCGGCTCCATTGGGATCGACTGGCGGGTTCTGCTCTTCTCGCTGGTGTTGTCGCTCGGTGCCTCGCTTCTCTTCGGAAGCGCTCCAGTCTTGAAGCTTGGTGCCGGCGAGCTCGAAGATGCCCTGAGGAACACCACCCGCGTGGCCGGCGACTCCCGGAACGGCCTGCGCCGGTGCCTGGCGGCGGTTCAGATTGCTCTCGCGCTGGTGCTGCTGGTAGCGGCGGGCCTGCTTGGGAAGAGCCTGCTGCGGCTGCAAGTGGTCAGCCCCGGATTCGATCCGCTTGGGGTGACCACGGCGTCCATGGCGTTGCCCAGGGCCAGATACGATACTGAGGCATCGGTTGCCCGATTCTACCAAGGTCTGCTCGAACGCCTGCGCGTTCTGCCGGGCGTCACCGGTGCCGCGATCGTCAGCGTGGTTCCGCTGTCCGGCGATTTTGACCGCACGGGCTTTCAGATTGCGGGAAAGCAGTTCGGCGCCGGAGAGATGGAGAGTCCGGACCGGTACATCGTCAGCCCCGGATATTTCGCAGCACTGCACGTTCCCTTGCTACAGGGCCGCCTGTTCACGGAACAGGATGATGCCAATCACCCGCCGGTCTGCGTCATCAGCGCAACTGCCGCTCGTCAGTGGTTCCCCGGACAATCGCCACTCGGGCAGAAGGTGCGAGCCGGTGGAACCGGCAATTTCGACCAATCGCCGTTTCGCGAAGTAATCGGAGTGGTCGGCGATATTGCACAATACGGCCTTGGCCTGCCGCCGACGCCGCAGATCTACATGCCGTACCCGCAGTTCCCGGCTCGCTATGTGACCGTGATGATCCGCTCGAATGCCAACTCCCCGAATCTCGCAGGCTCCGTACGTCAGACCGTGTTCAGCCTCGACCGGGAGCAGCCGGTCTATGACGTCAGAAATCTGGAAGACATCGTTTCCGGCACGATTGCCACGCGCCGCATCGGCATCTGGCTGCTCGGCGTCTTGGCGGCTGCCGCTCTATTGTTGGCGGCAGTGGGAGTCTATGGAGTGGTCTTGTATTCTGTTTCGCAAAGGACATCCGAGTTCGGAATTCGCGTGGCGTTGGGCGCCCGGCCGGCGGACGTGATCCGCAAGGCGCTTGCCGACTCGCTATGGATTACAGCATCGGGCCTGGGTGCCGGGATTGCCGGGTCATACGCGATGTCGAAGTGGATCTCGGGCTTTCTCTTTCAAGTCAGTCCGAGGGATGCGGCGACATTCGGCCTCGTCCCGTTGTTTCTGGCGGTTGTGGCCCTGGCCGCCTCCTACGTCCCGGCGCGGCGGGCAGCGGCGGCGGACCCTATTGCAGCGTTGAGATCCGAATGACCGCGCCGGGCAGGTGGTTTCAGTATCGGCCCATGTGGCATATGGATTGGCCGGTTGAAGCCGGACCTGTTCGAGTAAAGACTTCACCTCTCGAGCTGATTCATGATGTTTCGGAAGCGGGTGCGGCTGACCTGGTGATCGGCCAGCAGGCGTCCGTTGTAGATCAAAGCGAAAATCGCGTAGGGGGTGGGGGCATTCCGGGCTTCGGCGGAGGAGCGGAGATCCACCACGTTTGGGTCGATGTGATACTCCGCCCTGGCGGTTTCGGCGATTTCCGACGCGAATTTCGCGATGTGGGGGCACTGGCTGGAGCGGATAATGGTGAGGCCTTGGCCGTACTGCGCGAGTTTCCGGTCCCAGTCCCCCTGGAAGGCCGGGTTGGGCGCGCTCTTGCGGAGTTTGCGGACGAGCAGTTGGTAGTCCGGCGGCGCGGCATCGACGGTTTCGAAGCCGCAGGACAGGAACAGCCGGCGGTCGGCCAGCCACGGCCCGTCCCGCACCATGACGGCGACGCCGTGCCGGCCTGACTGTTTGGCATCCTTCAGGGAGTCTTCGATCATGAGCCTGCCCCAGCCCTTGCGTTGATGCGCTCGGGAATAAATCCAGATGCAGTGAATAAAGAGGTAGCCGGCGGCGTCCACGCCCCGCCAGGCGTGCTCGCCGGGGATGTATTCGATATAGCCGGCCGGGCTGCCGTCCGGCGCGAGCAGCGTCTTGGCCCGCAGACCGGCCATAGCGTTCGCAAGCAGCCAGCAGCGCTTCTCCTGCCGTCCAGGATGAGTAGGACTCCTGATGCCGCAGCAGGGCAGTACGTCGAAGCTCGATCCATCGACATCAACCAGGCGAGCCATCGCGCCCCGGGTTGCGGTCTTGCTGGCGCCCATCACCCACAGTGTACTTCCCGCCAGGAACTGCAGGCGCTCCGATTTGGTTGGCCGCTGGACGCCCGATCCGGCCTTTGCTGCGGTAATCGCCTCTCAACGCCGGATCGATGGCAAAAAGTGGTAAGGGTAGGGCTGGACAGCAATCGGCATCTTTTCGCAACGAGCCCGATCCCGAAGTGGCGTTCACGCTGGATTACATTCAGAAGCATCGATGACGCCGGGGCACCGATGGGAATATAATCGAGTTCTTACGGAACATGTCTGGTCAGATACGCAATATTCTGCTGATCGCAGTTGGGTGCGCTCTGCTCGCGCCAGCACAGTCGCGTCCGGCCAAGACGGGCCCCGCAGTGGGTGAATCCGTCCCTGCATTCTCCGCGCCTGACCAGGATGGCCATACTCAGACCCTGGCCTCCATCGGCGGTCCAAAAGGCGCCATGCTGGTCTTCTTCCGGTCCGCCGACTGGTGACCCTTCTGCAAAGGTCAGCTCGTGGAGCTGCAAAACAACCTGGAGAAGTTTCGCGCCAAAGGATTGGGTGTTGCTGCTATCAGTTACGATTCCACTGCCGTGCTGAAGAGCTTCGCCGGGCGCCGCCACATCACGTTTCCCCTGCTGTCCGATCCTGATTCGAAGATCATTCGGGCGTTCGGAATTCTCAACGACACGGTTCAGGAGGGAACGGCGCAGTACGGCATCCCGTATCCCGGCACCTACTTCGTCGATCGCACCGGCCGCGTGACCGCCAAGTATTTCGAAGACGATTACACCCAGCGTTACATGTCGGCGGATATCTTGGTGCGTCAGTTTGGCGAGAGCGCGGGTGCGGCGCATGCCACGTTCGAAGGCAAGCATCTGCGCGTATCGGCGTCGGCCAGCAACGCCAGCGTACGCGCCGGACAGCGTATCTCGCTGGTGCTGGATGTGGAACTGGGCCCGCGCCTGCACGTCTACGCGCCGGGAGTGAGCGCGGAATACATCGCGATCAACTGGAGCATGCAGAATTCACCCGCGGTCCTGGTCAAGGATGTGGCCTATCCGGCATCGAAGAATCTGCGGCTGGAGGCGATCAAAGAGACGGTGCCGGTATATCAGGGCGCCTTCCGCCTGGTTCGCGATGTCACGATTGCGCGCGATGCCGCGGTGCGTCCACTGCTCGACGCCGAGGGCAGGCTCGTCATTGAAGGCGCGCTCAAGTATCAGGCCTGCGACGACAGGATCTGCTATCCGCCCGAGACGGTGCCGGTCCGCTGGACCTTTCAGATGGAAGCGCTCGACCGGGAGCGCGCGCCGGCTGATCTGCAGCGGAAGGGGCGTTAATCACACAAGTCTCCAGCGGTCATTGTGTTACCATTCAGTAGGACTTCCTCCGGGGTTTTGGGGCCTGTCCTTCCCGAAGCGAAATCACCTTTTATTTAAATGAACTTACGCTCTCTTTTCAGTCTTTTTTCCTCGGACCTGGCGATCGATCTGGGCACGGCCAATACCCTCGTCTTCGCCAAGGGGAAGGGCATCGTCGTCAACGAACCATCCATCGTCGCGATTAACAAGAACACCGGCGAAGTGGAGGCTGTCGGCAAGGAGGCCAAGGAAATGCTCGGGCGCACCCCGGGCAATATCGTTGCGATCAAGCCCATGAAGGACGGTGTGATCGCCGATTTCAAGGTCACCGAGCGCATGCTGAACTACTTCATTCAGAAGGCGCACGGGCGCAAGATGCTGGTGCATCCGCGCATCGTGATCGGCGTTCCCAGCGAGATCACGCAGGTGGAAAAACGCGCCGTCATGGACTCGGCCTACCGCGCCAAGGCCAGCGAAGTACACCTGGTGGAGCAGGCGATGGTGGCTGCGATCGGCGCCGGACTGCCCATCACCGAGCCTTCCGGCAACATGGTGGTGGACATCGGCGGCGGCACCACCGACGTCGCGGTGATTTCCCTTTCCGGGTGCGTCTACTCGCGGTCGGTGCGGGTCGCTGGCAACGAGATGGACGACGCCGTGATGCAATATCTGAAGCGCAAGTACAACCTGCTGATTGGGGAGCGCACAGCGGAGACGATCAAGATCGAGGTGGGCTCTGCCTACCCGCTGGACAAGCCCCTCAACATGGAGATCAAGGGCCGCAACCTGATCGAAGGCGTGCCGCGCACGATCGCCATCGACGACACGGAGATTCGCGAAGCGCTGAGCGAGTGCGTGGCCACTATCGTCAACGCGATCCGCGTGGCCCTGGAGCGGACCCCGCCCGAGTTGAGCGCGGATATCAGCGACCGGGGAATTGTCCTGACCGGCGGCGGCGCACTGCTGAAGAATCTCGATAAACGAATTCGCGAGGAGACCGGCCTGCCGGTATCGATTGCCGACGATCCGCTGGCCAGCGTAGTTCTCGGCACCGGCCGGATGCTTAGCGATTTCCGGCTGCTGCGGAAGATTTCGATAGACTGAAGGTAGCTGTCAGCCATCAGCTATCAGCTGTCAGCCAAACCATCGGGTTCCGGATGCTGATAGCTGATCGCTAAGAGCTGAGAGCTGGTTTCCATGGAATCGCTCCTCAACCGATATCGCAACATCACCGTGCTGCTGCTGGTGATCATGGCGCAGCTTGTGCTGCTGGCGATCTCGGCCAAGAACGACCAGGATGTGCGCATGATTCGCGTGTGGACCGTGAC
>Ga0335069_10005169_pt1 | contig 19204 bp, 12 predicted proteins | sample Lox_Sample_11_FD_206714 | JGI IMG/M metagenome (GOLD analysis project Ga0335069, IMG submission 206714) | Soil microbial communities from Loxahatchee National Wildlife Refuge, Florida, United States - Lox_Sample_1.1 | ecosystem: Environmental > Terrestrial > Soil > Wetlands | place: USA... | reverse complement strand
CGCGCTCGGGCTCGGCGTCGCGGTTTATGAGCTCTTTTGCATCCCGGTGCCCACCGGGGCGTGGATCCGCCCCGGGACGTATGTATTGACTTGGCTGGTATTCGCCATGGCCGCGACCCTCGGAACGCTGGCCGCCGACGAGACCGTCGAGCGCGGTGCGCGGCCTGCCGCGGCGCACACAATTGCCTTCGGCGCAGCGTGGCTCCTGTGTGCACTGCTGCTCGGCACGCTGTGGCAACGGCATCCCGGCTGGTTCGACCCGACGCATCCGTTCTCTTGGTTCCGCGTCCTGGCGAACGCCGTCGACTGGGCTGAGTTTGGCGGCTTCGCGGTTGCTGGCTATGTCAACCGGCAGATCGCCAACCGCATCCTAGGCAGCGTGCACGCGGCGCAGCTCCGGCGCGTGCGGCTCGAGCAGCAGCTGGTCGCGTCTCGGCTCGCGGCCACCGAGGCGCAGGCGGACCCACAACTGCTGGTCGCCTCGCTCGCAGGAATCGGCGCGGCGCTCGAACGCGACGAGCCGGACGCACTCCAGCGGCTCGATGCGCTAATCCAAGAGTTACGGACCATGCTGACACGCACGCTCGCAGCCGGTGACGGGGAGGCGAGTCAGTCTTGAGACCCCCCGTTGCGGTCATTGCCGAGGATGAGCCTCTGTTGCGAGCAGAGATACGCGACACGTTGCTGGCGCTGTGGCCGGAACTGCATGTCGGCGCCGAGGTCGGCGACGGCATCCAGGCACTCGATGCGCTAGAACGCCTGGCCCCGGACATCATGTTCCTGGACATCCAGATGCCGGGGGCGAGCGGCATCGATGTCGCCCGCACGGCGAGTGGCCGCGCCCACGTCGTCTTTATCAGCGCCTTCGATGCCTACGCCGTGTCGGCCTTTGAGCAGGGCGCGTTCGACTATATTCTGAAGCCTGTCGTCGTCGATCGCGTCCGACTGACCGTTGAGCGCCTGCGAAAGCGATTGCGCGAAGTCCCCGCGGACCTTTCCGGCTTGGTCGATCAGCTCAAGTCATCGCTGCGCCCGGAATCGCGCTATCTGCAGTGGCTGACGGTACCCGTGGGCCAAGAGCTGCGGGTGCTCGCCGTTGCGGATATCGCTTATCTTTGCGCCGATAGCAAATACACGACCGTGGCGACCCAGTCGTCCGAGTTCCTGCTCTACTCATCGCTGAAGGAGATGCGAGCGAAGCTCGACCCGGCACAATTCTGGCAGGTTCACCGGAGTTACATCGTCAACCTCAGTGCGATCGAAACGATGTATCGATCATTCCGCGGCAAGCTCGAGATCAAAGTCAAGGGCCGAAAGGAACTGCTGCCGGTCAGCACAAGTTATGCGCACCTGTTCCGGCCGTCCTAAGCGCACGGTGGATCCTCTGCTATTTGCATGCGCTGGCCCTCGTCCTGGTGCACTTCAGCCCGAATTGGAAGCGCAATTCACTCTTGATGCTGGTGTCGAATCTCTGGGATCGCAAGACGGATCCGGATTCTCGCGCCGAGGCGACGTATCCCTCTGGAATCGCAAGCATCCTGGTCGCCCAATGGACTAGAACGGTCGCCACGAGCGCTAGCAGCCGTCTCAGAGATCGTGAGACTGAGGTCGCTCACGTGCTGAATTCATTCGCGAGCCGATTCTCGAGGATGGCGCGAAAGTTTCAAGATCCCTGAGACGCAACAACAGGAGGCGGCGAGGCCGATCGGACATATCGTCTTTCGCATGATGGCCGGGGAGTTCAACGTACTGAGCGCGGCACGACCGGAGGCAGCGGCCTGGCCACCGGTCGAGCTTCCACATACAACAGTACTAGGGAGTCGTTGCACTATCCCTGCTCGCCAGCGGCATGCAGTTGGCGAGCTCCCCACTGCGCGAACCGAACGCGATCAGCAAATTGACGCTAATCCGGGCGGCGGTGGGGTGCAGATGAACTGCGGCGATGTCAGGGTGCCACTGGGCATTTGAACCGAGATGTGTGTTCGCCCGAGGAGCTGCGGTACGCTCACCTCCATATAGGTATCGCTGAATATCTGGACTGCCAGCTTCCCGAGAGGAGTCGTGCTATTTCCGAGAAATACTCCTGTCGTACTGTTGAAGCCCTGTCCAATCAAACCAACCTTGCTCCCGACATTGACCCAGCGGGACCCGCCGACAATCGACACAAATGGCTGCAGCCCGGCGTCGAAACTGTAGAGGGCCCCATAGTTATCTCTGCAGCCGCCCCTTTCGGTCATCCCGTAAATCTTGCCATTGGTGTGCAGGACGGGCGTCGACACTGGGAAACTTCCATAGTCACGCGTCACGCTTGGGCCGCATTGAATTACCTGGCCAAAGGAATAGATGACCGAGAAATTGTTACCGCTCGTATCGATCTTGAAGAGAGTCCCACAGCCTGTGTTAGGTGAATACGTGCAAACAGGAACGAATCCTCCAAGTGATCCTCCAAGCGGTCCTCCAGTTCTCGCGACGCCATACAGAAAGCCGTCGCTGCCCTGCACCAATCCCGATTCCGATCCGCTGCCGTCTGATACCTTCGCCGAATATTGTTGTTGGTTGGCGGTGAATGTCGTCGTGTACGTCGAAAATGCGTGTAGGACTCTGTAGGCACCGCTGCTCGGATTCAGCTGGTAGATCACACCCTGTCCCCCCGACCCGCCGCCCGATGTCGTGCCATACAGATTGCCGTCACTAGCGATCATCACCGAGCCCTTGGGGACGCTGCCGTCGAGTACCTGTCCTCCCGCCGCGGAAGGCACCTTCGCGTTTGGATCAAAATTGTGAAGAAAGGTGGGCTGTACGGTGCCGGCCGCGGTCAGGGGAATACGAAACACCGTGCCACCGCCAATCGTGCTGAATGCTCCTTGTGCATTGGCGCTGCCGGCCTGGGTGGTGCCATAGAGATATCCGTCGAAGCCGAAAACCAATGCGTCCGTCACATTCACGTTGAAGGCGTACAGAGGTGACACACACTTGGACGTTGTTGGCGAGCAGCGATAGATCACTCCCTTTTGAGTACTGCCGCCGTTGGTCACGCCATAGAGATTGCCATCCGGCGCCTCAATAGGCGGCGCCCAGGGATAGCCGCCATCCACCCCGCCGCTGAATGCAGGACTGAGCGTTGTGAAGCCGTTTCCGCCGAAACTGAACACCGAGCCGTTGCCGCCTGATGCGGCCCCGCCGTGCTCGGCCGTCCCGTAGAAGACTCCATCCATCCCCATGGTCAAACCTGAATGGGACGCCATGCCATCTGTGGCATTGAACCCGAGCGTATAGGGCACCCCAAAGGGGAACGGCGCGTTGGGTCCGATGCTGAAAATCGTTCCCCCGGCGTACTTGGGATACGTCAGGTTCCCGCCGGACGGGACGGTGCCATAGAGATTCCCGTCACGTCCCTGTGCCAGGTAGCCCGGCCCATCCGGGCTGCAACCATCCGGCGCTGGGCCAGTGGCATAGAGGGTGCAGTCGAAGTTGTGAATGAGCGTGTACGGTGGGGGGGCCGGAGGAGGGGGAACGGGGTGCGGAAGAGTCGAAAGCGTCTGCGGCGAACGCGGAGCGAGTACCTGACCTTGCGAGGCTGACGGCCCCATGCTTAGCGCTGCGAGGGCGACACTGGCCACTATCAGCCCACGCATCTGCTTCGGACAATTGTTTCGTTCAAGTGGCATGGCATGCGTCCATAGATGAAGTAATGGGTTTGTCGGGATCCGGAGGTAACTGGTTCAAACTTGGGGGTGAGCTGTGGAGCAGCCTCCTGTTCTACCGGACATAGCCGCGTGGCCCGCCGTATCTGGTGGCCCGCGGTCACGCGGCCTCGAGCAACCTCCTCCACGTCGCGATCTCTTGCTCGTCTCCGAGTCCTCCGGCAAGCTCGCGGCAGTACTGAAGGATGAAGTGCGAGTTCCGAAGCAGGCCGCCCGGAATCTAATTGCCCTCGGGATCTACGGTCGCGCTACGCATGACAAGCCAGCCGCGCCATTCCGGCGTCAGCACCATCCGGCCCCGGTACAGCCTGAACGGCTTCGCGGCTGGCTTGGGCGGTTTTCGGCGACCGGACTCGTAGGCGAAGCGAGTTGAGAGGGCGACGCGGCACCACTCGGCGATGAGGTGCATCGGGTGGCGGCAGAACAACTCGAGTTCGGGGCGCTTCCGCGGACGTCCGACGCGTCTCGTCGCAACTTCAGGTGTTGGAAAATTCCCCCGTACTCATGGTTCGCTCGAGGTCGCGACGGCACTCCTCGATTGAAGTCACGACGGCCCAAGATGGGTGAAATTCTGCGGCCGCCGGCGCCGTCGCTACCCAAGAAGCGTGTCTGACAGGGCGAGAGAAGGCGGGGAGGGCCAATTCCCCTCCTTCACTGCACAACCTCTTGGTCCATGGCTCCCTGCTGCATCGCGTCCAACGACGCACAGTGGCCCGGGAGCTCAATTGGCACGAAGCAGTAACCAGGTCCGACGAGTAAGCACAGGGATCGGCGCCACGGCAAGACTCAGTCCGCGGGAGTGTCTGGTGTCAGCCGGCTCAAGACTTTCGAGCTATGGATTCACAGTTCTGGCGAGCGGACGTTCGCTTCGTGCGCTACGGCGATCAATCGGGACTCCGCAAGAGCTAACGAGAGCGCAAAAGGCTGCTTACGCCAGGGCGGTCTTGAATAGGATCAGTAGCCGATTCCAGGCCTTCTCCGCCTGTTCCTGGTTATAGACCTGGGAGTCCGGCGGGCACCAGCCATGCAGTGCGCCTTTATAGACTTCGATCTCGGCAGGCAATTTTGCTTTGGCGAACGAATCGCGCAACACGTTCTTGGCCTCAGGCTGCTTCTGATCATCGTTCTCAGCGATCGCAATCAGAAAGTGCGCCTTCATTCGCGGGATCAACAAGTGCGGGCTGTCGGGCTTGTCAGTCACGAGCCCGCCGCCGTGGAAGGTCGCGCCCGCACCTACGCGATCGACAATGGCCGCAGCTGTTTCGAATACCAGCGGGCCGCCCATGCAATAGCCAGTAGTGCCGATCTTCCGCTTCCTGTCGGTCGCGTCCTGGCTATCCAGGAAACCAATGAATGCCTTCGCGTCTGTCTTCGTCGTGGTCGGTGTCAATGAGTTCATCAGGCCCATCAGGGCCTGACGCGTCGGTGGGTCATTGAAGTCCGGATGTTCCGGGGAGGTCGGCGCCTTCTTGGCGCGATAGAAGGGATTCACCACGAGTACCGAATAGCCGGATTCCGCGAGCCGTTTCCCCATCTGGCGGAACGCCGGCCGCAGGCCAAATATATCCGGCCAGACCAGGACACCTGCGTGCTTGCCAGTGATCGGGTGAACGAAGTAGGCATCAGCAGAACCATCCGGTGTCTTGATCTCCACCTCCGATTCTTTCGTCTCAGCGGCGTTCGCAACGGGCGACAACGCTGCCATCAGTGTCGCTCCAAGCGTCATGCCACTGAACTGGCGGCGCGAGAGACTGCGCGAGCGCACGTTGTACTCAATCATGTCCTCAATTGAGTCCTTGTCGCACATCGGTTGTCTCCCGTCGCTGGTTGCGTGGTGCAGCTGATGTTGCACCGATCGGCCTGCGCGCGCCAATCGGCTACGCGCCCGCAGTGCCGATCCGAACGCTTTCCGTCATGACGGACCACAATGCGCGAATTTCCGTGGCCGCGGGTGCCGGTGCGACATTCGACGAGTATTTGGCAGGGGAAAAGCGGCAAGCGGAGCGAGATTTCCGCTTGCGTCACAAAACCGCCTCGCGCGCGACCTCCTGCTGCACCGCAGCGAATTTCGCAAATGGCCGGTGTCATGAAACAAGCCGCTGTACAGCTTCTGCAAAACTCATCCAAGGAGGCCATGCCATCACGCTAACAGTGGTGACTTGATCCAATAGAACTAGCGCGAGTGCATAGACGTAAGCTGCGTGAATCTTCTGGCGAGCGTGGAGGTCCCAGGCAAAGCAAATCAAGAAGAACAGATCTACCAGCAAGAAGTCGGCGACCAAGACTTGATGGCTGATATGACCCGCCGCGAGTATCAACAGTCGGAGTATCGGCGCTCCAAGCAAGATGAGCGTCGCGGACAACAATAGCCGCTTGTGCCATTCGAGTTGACGCCTAACGATGATGGCGCTGCTCACGAGGATTGCGAATACCACCATATCGAACGAATTCAGTGCGAGAGCCACGGGCGGCGACGGAAACGGCGGAATCCGCCGCATTTCCTCGATCGTCGCAGCCGCCACGAGCCCAACCATGGCCGTGGCGACGGCTGCAGCGAGCCAACCCAGCCGTCGATGCAGGACGCGTGAACCCCGGACAATCAGGATCGTCTGAACCAGAAACAGAATGATCCAGGCGCTAAACACAGCCCCGTGAATTTGCAGCAAGAGGGACAGCTTCTTGTCGGGTTCGAACACAGCCCGAAGATAGAAGCTTGGCGCAAAACCGACGAAAGCTACGACCACGATTGTCGAAGCCATGACTACGAAGAAATAGGGCCTAATGCGGTTTCTCGATCGATGTTCGCTGCCAGCATGACTCGTTGTCTGGCTCGGCCCCACGTCCCTATCAGTTACAGCCATTGTGCGTCCCTCCGACGGCAGAAACCTGCAGGATGCCGTTCGCCAGGTGCAGCCACCGCCATCAGCCCTTCCGCACAATGTCCGGCAGCGGGTCTCGGGGGTGGCACGACCATCGCTCGTTCAGCTGAATTGATGCCCCGGCGTCTGTTCAGACCATGCGGCTGGCAGGCCGCATAGTCCTGAGGAAGTTCTGAATCAGGCTGAGTAACGCCTGAATCGCGCTGTCCCGGGCGCGCGCATCCGCCCACGGAGACCGGGCGGGCTCGGGCCCGCGACCCAACCGAGCGTCTATACTGTTCCGTCGAGCTGGTTTGAGCTCCGATGTGCCGAAGAACTCCGTGATGGGGCACCGCCGATGAATGAGACGGAAGCGCCCGCAATCCGTATTGGCGCATGGCGTGTCGATGCCGCCCGGGGGGAGATTTCGAAGGACGGGGCTACCGTGAAGCTCGAGCGCCGAGCGATGCAGCTCCTCCTATGTCTCGCCGAGAAGCCGGGGCAGGTCCTCAGCGTGGATCTGTTGCTCGATCGGGTCTGGGAGGGCGTAGTCGTCACACCGGATTCGGTCTATCAGGCCGTGGCCTCCCTACGACGAATACTCGGCGATGACACGAAGGACCCAACCTACATTGCGAATATCCCGCGCCGCGGCTATAGCCTGGTAGCGCCGGTAACCGCATGGGAGGCCCCGCCCGAAGTTGCCGTCGACGATCGACCAGTATCTGCAGCGGAAAGGACCCCATCACCCCCCGCCAAGAATGCGCGACGGCCATCGTGGTGGATTCTCATGGCCCTCTTCGCCGTGCTCATGGTGGCGCTCGGCTACCAGTTGCGCGACATTCGCCGGCCATCGGCCACTGCCGTGGTGAGCACTCAAACGGCCGCCGATGCCGCCGCGGCGAAGGCCGCACCGCCAGCAGTTCCGCCCAAATCGGTTGCCGTCCTCCCGTTCGTTGATCTCAGCGAACGCAAGGACCAGCAATACTTCGCGGATGGAATGGCCGAGGAGATCATAGACCGTCTCGTTCAGGCTCCCGACCTTCGCGTGCCGGCACGTACGTCTTCATTCTTCTTTCGGGGAACGAAATCGACCATCGCCGATATCGCACATCAGCTCGGTGTCGCCAACGTGCTTGAAGGCAGCGTCCGAAGGTCCGGATCACGCGTTAGAGTAATCGTACAACTGGTGCGCGCCGATACCGGATACCAAGTCTTTTCTCAAAACTACGATCGAGAATTGCGCGACATCTTCCAAGTGCAAGATGAGATAGCTAGCGCCGTTGCGACGACGTTGCAAATCTCGCTGGCCGGCGGGCCTCTCGCCCGCGAGCGTGGCGGCACTCAAAATCTCGAGGCGTACGAACTCTATCTGCGCGCCCAGGCGTCCGTTACGGTCGATAGCTCTCAGGCCACGATTAGGGCCGCTCAAAAGATGCTGAGGCGAGCCGTCGCGCTTGACCCGAAGTTCGGACTTGCTTGGACCCTGCTGGCGAGCATGTCGGTAGCGCTGGTTGAAAACAGCGATCTATCGCCGGTCGACGGCCATAGGGAGGCCCGGCGTCTTGCCATGCATGCAATCGAGCTGAGTCCAGGCGTGGCTGAACCCCACGCGATACTCGCTTACCTGTACCGCAACGACTGGGATTGGACTGCCGCCCAGGAGGAGCTTCGCCTGGCCCTGAGCGCTGATCCGAAGGACCCCGTCAGTTTGATGCTGGACGGCTTGATGTCGATGACGCAAGGGCAGCACGACAAGGCTGAGCACCAGCTGCGTGCAGCGGTTGAGCGTGATCCACTTTTCAACTACGCTAATTTTGATTTAGGAAATGAGCTCTATCTACATGGAAAATACAACGAGGCGGAGACGGTATTTCGTCGCCTTCTCGACATCTCCCCGCGCTTTAAGTGGACACGGCCATACCTTGCGAAGGCGTTGTTGGCGCAGAGTAAGTCGAAAGCTGCGCTCGAGGCGCTAGAGCCAGCGGAGGCTGGCGCCCCAAGATCGGATTACCTTCCGATAATATTGCTGGCGAATGGCCGTATGCGTGACGCGGACGCTGCGCTGCAAGTGCTGATCGAGCAATACGCGGCGACCGACGCATATTACATTGGGATGACCTATGCATACCGGAACGACAAGCAGCTCGCTTTGCAGTGGCTTGAGCGCGCCTTCGTGCAACGAGACGCCGGACTGCTCGAAATGATGGGCGAGCCGCTGCTCACGAACATATCAACCGAAGCCCGCTTTCGCGCGATCGTGCGTCGGATGAATCTGGCCTATTCGCAGACGGCGTCCTGACAGGTCGGCCCCGACGAGCGCGGGCTGTGAGATCGCGCTCTGCGTAGCAAACCAGCCGCCATTCGGGGGTGAGCAAGTGGCGGCCGCGGTCCAGCCGGGACAGCTTGATAGTGCAACGAGTGGCTCGCACTTTGGATTGCGGAAGCTCGGTCCGGTCGTCAGGCTGCTGCCTCCTGTCTTGCCGGGTTCAGTAGATTCTCCATCGCCATGTACCCCCGTCGTCCCCACTTGGTCGAGGCGATATGCCGGAGCCTGGCGGCCACCAGCGTCAATGAGCCGGATCTGGCAATCAGCGTCTCCATTCGGCGGCGGCGTGCGGCTCGTGGCCTCAGACGACCGGGCGCCCGGCTTGCGCGATTCGCGGCGGGAGCCGAGTATCAGCCAAGCGTTACGGTTGCTCGCTCGCAGGTGCCGGCACAACCGGCTGACCATACGTGGTCGGCGGCCAGGCCTGTGTGCGACGGGAGTTCGGTGCCGGACAGTGAATGTGACGCCTGACAGTTGGCGGCGCGTACGGGAAGTGTTCGAGCAGGCGAGTGCGCTCGACACAGCCGCGCAGCGCCTTTTCCTCGAGCGCGCATGTGGGAATGACGGGGCGCTGCACGCCGAGGTGGAGTCATTGCTGGCGGCGCATGCCACCGTTGACGCGATCGTTGACCGTTCCGCCATGGAACACCTGTCGCTGAGTGCGATCGAGCCGCCCCACGACGAATGGTGCGGGCGCTTGATTGGCGCGTATGAGCTGCTCACGCGCTTGGGCCGAGGTGGCATGGGAGAGGTGTGGCGGGCGCGGCGCGCCGACGCCCAATACGACAAGGAAGTGGCCATCAAGTTGGTGCGCGTTGGCTTTGCTTGTGACTTTGTCCTGCAGCGCTTCCGGGCCGAGCGACAGATTCTTGCCACGTTGGAACACCCGAACATTGCTCGACTGATCGACGGCGGCGTGGCCGACGATTTGCAGCCATACCTCGTCATGGAACTCGTAGATGGCCAGCCAATCGACGAGTACTGCGAATCCCGCGCCTTGCCCATTTCCGAGCGACTGCGTCTGTTCCGTGAAGTGTGCGCCGCGGTGAGCTACGCACACCAACGCCTGGTCGTGCACCGGGACCTGAAACCGAGCAACATTCTGGTAACCGCCGACGGCACGGTCAAGCTTCTCGACTTCGGCATCGCCAAGATCCTGCAGCCGCCAACCGCCGACGCGGCGCCCGTCGATGCCACGCGCACTACCATGCGTGCCCTCACCCCTGCGTTTTCCAGCCCCGAGCAGATCTTGGGGCTCAACATTACGACGGCGAGCGACGTGTACTCGCTCGGCGTCGTGCTCTTCCACCTGCTCACCGGTCGCAGCCCTTATCGCACGAGCTTATCGTCGACGCAGGATGCGATCCGCGATGTATGCGAGACGGAGCCTACGAAGCCGAGCGTCGCGGCCGCGCGGCCCCCCGCTCCGGGCATAGCGCGTGTCATACCCGATAGGGATTTGGATGACATCACGCTCAAAGCACTGCGCAAGGAACCAGAGAAGCGTTACAGCTCGATCGAACAGCTCTCGGAGGATCTGCGCCATTACCTTGCCGGCCTGCCAGTCGGCGCCCGCGGCGACCAGTTCTCGTACCGTGCCGGCAAGTTCGTGCGGCGCCACCGCGTGGAGGTGGCCGCTGCCTTTCTGGTTGTGACGGCGCTGCTTACCGGCATCGTATTGGCGAGCCGCGAGGCGCGAATTGCCAATCAGGAGCGCGCGCGCGCCGAGCGTCACTTTGCCAGCGTTCGAGCGCTCGCCAATACGTTCATGTTTCAGATGGATGAGTCGATTCGCGACCTTCCCGGAGCCACGGCGGCGCGCGAGCTGCTAGTGCAAACGGCGCTGAAGTACCTCGATGCACTCTCGAAGGAGTCCGGAACAGATCGCGATCTGCAACTCGAGCTGGCGCGGGCGTACGAGAAGGTCGCGGACATCCAGGGACAGGCCTACAACCCCAACAGTGGCAAGCCGCAGGCGGCCTTGGCGAGCTACGATCGGGCGATCGCGCGATTGACCGTGCTTGCGCGGGCGAACCCTCTCGACTCCGAGGTTCGCAGCGCGCTAGCGACCGACCACCTCAAGCGCAGCCGGGTGGCAGGGCTCCTCGGCGTTGACCCGCAGGCCGTCGCGGCGGAGTCTCAGCAGTCCGTCGCGCTGCTTGCGCAGCTGGTCGCCGAGAAGCCGCGCGAGGCACTCATTCAGGATCAGCTCGCCGCGGCCTACAGCACGCATGCGGTTCACCTGATGTGGGCTGGCCAGACCGATGCCGCGATCTCGAGCGCGTACAAAGGGATAGCGCTCATGGAGGCACTGCACCGTGCGGAACCCTCCAACCGGACATTCGAATTCCACCTGGGTACCCAGTACATGAATGCCGGCGCGGTCGTTATCGCGCGAGGTTCCCAGCCGGAAACCATCCATGAAGTGCAGTCCCTCGGGCGCAAAGCCCTGGCCGCGCACCAGCACCTGCTGAGCGTCGATCCGGAGCACGCGTTGCGGTACCAGCGGGCCATCGGCGGCGACCTCGACAACATAGCCTCCGAGCTATACGACCGCGGTGACTACGCGGGCGCCATCGAGCAGTCCAAGGCCGCCCTCGACGTGCTGGCCCGAACGGCGACCGACCCGAACAACTCCCAGGCAAAGATCGACGTGGCGAGGGCCACCCTTCATCTCGCCCGGGCGCTCTTTGCTTCGGGGTCCAGCGACTTGGCAGCCGCCGCTTTCACCCGAAGCGTGGAGGCGCTCAGCGCCATGGCTGCGCACGTCGACACGCTGGAGACCCGTTATCTGCGAGCGACCTGCGAGATGGGGCTCGGTGTGATTGAAATCCAGCGTGCCGTCGCGGCATCCGCGTCCGGGCGTGCGGCGCGGGCGCGACACTGGCATGCCGCGCGTGATTGGTTCACCGCGAGTGTGCGGCGCTACGAATGGCTGCAACAGGAAGCAAGGGTCACGCTGACCCCGAAGGAAGCCCGCGGCTACGACCAGGCGATCACGGGGCTGGCCCAGAGCACTCGCGCGATTGCACAGCTTGAGGGCGGGGCGCCTTCAGTTCAGCAGTAGTGGGACTCGCTGTGATTGTGCTACGCGCGTTCCAGTTCCCTCCACGCAGTTAGATCGTTGCCCGCAGCCACGGCGCTCCGGCGACGAAATCATGACGGCTCAAGATGGCCGATTCAGCACGCCCGAGGGCGCCGTCGCTACACAAGGCGAGGGTTTGCCTGTGGGAAATGAGGCGGGGAGGGCGCGATGCTCTCTCTCGCTGCAATGCCTCGTGGTACGCGGCCTCCTACTGCATCGCAGCGTGCTTCCGATAGCGGCGCGTGAGCCAGATTCTGGGCCAATCGGCGGTTGACGATCGTCCGAGTTCTGAGCACATCCAGAACCTCGCTCGCCACGCGGAACGAGCACGGGACCATGGGAGCAGGGATGCTGAACGACGAGGAGGGCGAGGCGCCGTCTCGCCCGCAGTCTCCACCGGCGGTCGAGAGCGGTCTTTGAACCGCGCGGACTAGCTCTCCGATTGCTGCCCTTCAAGGGTCCAAATCTCCGCCCATTAGCCGAGGTCGCCATCCAAATCCGTTGTATCCAGTTCAAATATAGGATTGTCGTAGTCGAAGAAGTAGAGCGCGGTGTCTGACCTCGCGAGAAAGAACTCCACATTCATCTGCTTGAGCTTTTCTGCGGACTTCAGAAGCGTGGCCTTCGAGACGGCGAAGGCGACGTGATCGCCGGTGCGCGGACGATCCACCACCCCCTTTTGCCAGGACAAACCACGTTCGACCAAGTCGAACAGAAGTCTCCTCGTGACTGTCGCGATCCATCCGCATCAGAACGGTCGCGTTGAACAAGTCCCTGAACAGCGCTGCCGTTTTCGCCGGATCACCTACGACCAGTGCAACGTGACCAATGGCGTCAAGCATTGGATCTCCACGAAGCCGAGCAGCAAGGGAATCGTCCCAGCCGGGTGATTCGGGCGCTACCCGAATTGCACAGCATGATGGCGGGGATCACGAGTGTGTCAAACCCGATGAGACGACCTCAAGGTCAGTGAGATGCGAGCGGCCTGAACGTTCCGTTGCTTGCGCGGTACCTGAGGTAGCGCATTCTCAAGGTTTGGATCGTGAGGCTGGAAAACGCCACGGACATCGATGCCCGGGCGCGCTATTGCATGGATGTTTGCCGTGCACAACACAGTGGGGCCGCCGATCCTTGGTCACGGAATTGCTGCGCTCCTGGACCGCAACGAGTCCTGGTATGCGAAACGCCTGCCAATCCCCGAGCATTGCGTCCGCGTGCGACTCGGCCACCTGTCGAGTCGCCTTGGCGATGCCGACTGGCTCGACGACGCGTTCAGGTCCGGTGACCTCGCGATGGTGACGGTGCTTCGCGGACTGAGCCGAACGGGGCTGCTGGACGAATGTCGGATCCTCTCCGCCTATGCCGCCGTGGTGAAGCGCAGCCCGCCTTCAAGCGTGCTGTCGACGCTCAATTGGCGGCGTTCACTGGGAAGCGACCGAACGTCGGACGGGGGTCCCCTCCGGGACAACAGCCGGCCGGGACTCCGAAGTACAACGGATGGTCTGCGGCTGGACGCTGCACCGCAGCGAATTTCGTGCAATGGCGCCTACCTAAGCCTCAGCAAACTCACGCATCGCTCGAGCGGCAGCTTCTTTGCAATCCGCCGTACCAATGCGGACGTGCAGCAGCACCGGAAGACAAGGCTAGGCGCACGCGCAAAGGCGCGTCGTTGTCCGCATCGACGATCGCATGCGGTGCGACGGAACGCAGGGTCCGCAGGCCGCGCCCGATCGGCTCTAATTGCAGTAGAGTGGAAGGCAGCACTTCAGGGGGATCAATGGCCGCTGTCACGGAAACGCGCCGCCGGACGAGCTTGCCGACCGAGCGTGTGTTCTACGTGACCATGTCGATCGCGCTCTTCGCGACAGTGTTCGCCGGCTTCGCCCGCAGCTTCTACCTGCACTTCCTGTTTCCGGCGTTTCCGCGGCCGCCCGAAACGATCTTCTACATCAAGGGCCTGATCTTCACGGCCTGGTGCGTGTTGCTCATCGTCCAGGCCAGCTTGATTTTGGCGGATCGCCGGGCGTTGCACCGCAAGCTCGGCGTGGCCGGAGTCGGCGTTGCGATCGCGATGGTGGTGACGGGTGTGTATGGCACGTTGGTCGCTGCAGCGCGAATGCCGGGCGGGCCGGTCGCGGTGATGCCGCTCAGCTTCGTGATCATCCCGCTGACGGACATGGTGCTGTTCGCGATTCTCGTAGCCTTCGGCGTGGCCCACCGGAGCAGTCCGCAGACGCACAAGCGCATCATGCTGATCGCGACGATCGGGATGACCATCGCGGGCGTCACGCGCCTTCCGGGACTGTACGACGCTCCGTTCCAAGTCTCGGTGGCCGTCTCGGACGTGTTGCTGATCCCGATCGTTGCCTGGGATCTCGTCTCGCGGGGCCGGCTGCATCCCGCCACGCTTGGCGCGGGCGGCGCGCTGGTTGCGACGCAGGTCTTGCGCCTCGTCATCGCAAGCTCGCCGCCGTGGCTGGCATTTTGCCGCTGGGCCGTCGACCTTGTTCGTTGAGACTCCCCCACGTGGATGCTGCGCACCAACGACCTATCGCGGGTTGGGGACCTGACCGGCCCCACGTCCTGATCTCATCCGGCCTGCGAGTGAGCACTTAGTCGGCCTGGCACGCATGGGCAACCGACGGCGCGATGAGGCATCGCTCGGGAATGGTTTCGCGGGCAGCCGTGGAAGTCGCTGACTCGAGGGCGTATGGGCCGGCGGCTCCATGTCACCCATTAGTCGCTCGTTCCGACCTTAGCGGGGTACACGACGACCGCATTCACGCCGCCACGCGGTCAGCCGCACTAAGATGGTCCCCGATCAAGGTGACCGAGGCACGACGCCACGTTGCGCGGCGTCTTAGCGTCCGCGAGTTTGATAGCCATCGCCATTGGAGGCCACGTGGCCAACCATTGCAATGCGTACGGCGCCAGAAGGAACACTGACGGGAATAGCGGGTCGTCGCGCTGATCAATCTGGCTCTTGCGCTCGCACGTCCGCCCGAAGACGCTCCAATTCGAGCCGATATGCGTCTCCATCACCGTAGTCGGCAAACCGGCTGTAGCGCCCGTGCACGCCGAGGACCCTCCGTGCGTGCTTGATTGGGCACCAGGACTTCTGCGTGCGTGATGCGACCTGCCGAACGGGTGCGAATACGCGGATCGCGTAAGAACAGTACATGCAGTTGAGCTTCTCAATTGCGTTGAGATAGGCAAGTTGCGCGCGGTCGAAGACCATGTAGTCGCTCCGGCGGACGCGCGGGGTCCCGCACACCGGGAAGCACGCGGTCTGGTACACCGCTACGAAGACATTCAGCAATGCAAGCGGAATTATCAGCGAACAATTCACGGGAGCGGCCGCGATCAGCGCCAGACACGCGCCAATGATGTACTTCAGCAGCCTCGCCTTCAGGAGACGGTGCTTCGCGACGACGGCGTCTTCGATTCGCACGATGCCGTCGCGCACCTCGTAGATGAGTTCGACGCGCCGCCTGGCAAGCGCTATCTCGAGCTGCCGCTCGAGGCTGCGAATCGAGCCGGCCAGATGGGAGATTTCGTCCCGAATGGTCTCGCTCATGATGTATGAGGTCCTCTGCTGCAGCGCGCTTGTCGGCCTTGTCGCAGCAGCACGGGGAGCTTGCGCGAGACCGAGCGCGTGATCTCGCCCGCCACGGCGTCGATGCATCGTGTCACGGGCACCCGCGCAGTGCGGACTTTGTTTGGGGAATCGTGTCCAGCTAGGCGGCATTGCTTAGGCTCCTGCGGAGAGTACGTGGTCCACGACACGCCGGATTCGGCAATCGCCTAGCCAAAAAGAGACCAAAACTCGTACAAATTGACTGGTGGGATCGTCGCGCGACCGCACAAGAGGTCGATGGTCACTTGGTTTGCCAGTAGGGTCACTGGCGCAAAGCGCGTTTGGGAGGCCTTGATGCTCGCTCGACGGGCGCTGCAGATGGGAGGGTGGGGACCGCTCGGCGGCGACGGTGAGACCGTCTCCGTGCCGACGTGGGCGCGATACGTCCTTGCGGCGACCTTGGTCGGAGCCGCGCTCGCGGCGCGCCTCGCCATGATTCCGTTTGACGGCGGTTTCCCGTTCGTCACGTTCTACCCGGCGGTCATAGTGTCCGCATTACTGTTTGGCACCGGGCCCGCGGTGCTGGCAGTAGCGCTGAGCGCCCTTCTTGCCGATTACATACTAATTCCGGTGTATTGGTCGTTCGCGCTCGACCGCGAGGCCATTGTTCCATTCACGACGTATCTGCTGTCGGGCGGACTCATATGCCTGATTACCCACCAACTGCAGCTGGCCAAGCGCGCATTACGCGCAAGGAACGACTCCCTTCGCTCGAACGTTCAGGCCCAGCTCGAGATCACGAACGCCTTGCGCGTGACGGAGCAGCGCCTGCGGACCATCGCCAATAATGTCCCGGCGATGATTGGATACTGGGACAGCGAATTGCGATGTGGATTCGCGAACGCGGAGTACCGTAGCTGGTTCGGCGTGACACCCGAACAGATCGCCACGATGCGGCTGCCCGATCTCTTAGGCGCCCCGCTGTTCAAGCTCAATGAACCGTATGTCCAGGGTGTCCTGGCAGGGCAGGCGCAGCGCTTTGAGCGCGCCCTGCCGAAGAGGGATGGCACCCGGGGCTACACGGACGCACGCTATATTCCGGAATTTGGCGACGACGGGAAGGTCAAAGGCTTCTTCGTACTGGTGGCGGACATTACGGCGCTGCACGAGTCATACGAGCGAATCCGCGAGCTGGCGCGGCGTCTCGACACAGTTCGAGAGGAGGAGCGCCGTTCGATCGTCCATGTGCTGCATGAGGGGATTGCGCAGGACCTGTTTGCCGCGCGACTCACGGTTCAACGTCTGGGGGCAAGACCTGACGACCGCGAGGGCTTGGCGACGGGCGTCAAGACGCTGGTTGAGTTAATCGATCATTGTTTGCAGGCGACGCGCCAGGTCGCGGCTTCCTTGCGACCTTCCGCGCTCACGCATCTGGGACTGGTGCCTGCGCTCATCGACCATGCGCGATACTTCGGGGCATTGTCGGGCCTTCAGATACGGGTATCAGCCGATAAGCCGCTTCCAGCCCTCGACGACACTACGGCACTGCTGTTCTTTCGGGCAGCGCAAGAGGCGCTCACCAATGTCGTGAAGCACGCGCACGCAACGACTGCCAAGATCGTTGTGCGTGTCGAACACGACGGAATAGCCATGGACGTCAGCGACGACGGCGTCGGCTTGCCCGAAGGCGCCCTCGACAAACCCGGTGCCCTCGGTCTCCTCGGGATACGCGAGCAGTTCACGGCTCGAGGCGGATCGTTCAACGCGCGGCGGAACGCCGGACGCGGCACGACCGTAAGTGTCCACCTTTCGGCCCCCGGCTGAGCCGCCCTGCACGGTCCGGGCCGAACCTGGTGACCCAAGGGGTTTCCCACCACGGTCACTCTTGCGATTCGGCACGTCGACTTGACGACCCCGCACCGCAGGGACTGCTCACGATCTCAGGTTTCGCCAGTCGGCCTCGTCCGAAGGCGTCCGGCGAACGCACCTTGACGCCAGCGTCAGGTATTCGACTGCCTCATAGCAGGCGGACTGGTGTTGAACGTCGTCATTTCGTCCGGATTCGCTAGCCAACATGCTTGTCCTTGGTCCAAACCGACTGCGTCGGCTGCGGAAACGTGGGATCCGCAAATGCGCCGAGTGCGACGCCAACGAGTTCCGGCATACGGCGCGGCTCCCAACAGATGTTCGAGCCGCACCGTATGCAGAAGTGGAACGCAACTGTGAAGCCGCCCGACGATGCGCGCTCGAAGGTATGGGTAACGCCACGTGCCTATCGGATCATGTCTCGTCGATAGAAGACAGCGACGCTGAATACGCTCGACGTTCGTCGCTGGCAACCGAGGCAGTGGCACATCGAGATCTTCGTCGGGTTGCCGCTACACAACAGTTGAACATCGCCGCAATGGCAGCTGGTTAAACGCGAATGCATCGGCAATGACCCGGTGGTTAGTATGTCCGACGAGTAACGAGACAGCCGCCTTCCAGGTCAGCAGCGGCTTAAGCTCAACGGCATCGAGCCGCCTGTCCGGCTGCCGATCCTGGCATCCAAGAGCATAACGCGCTCAACGCTGCGCGCCGCGCGGCAAGGGCGATGGGTTGAGCCAGTCGCCAGATGCACAATTATCAGATCGCGCAGGAGCGGTGCGGGGCACCTGGCAAATCCTGGCTGGTTGCCGAGCCGGCTAATGTTCAAATCCGCGTCCACGGCAGGATCCAGAGCGAAACCGCCCGGCGCAGCCTCATCTGGCTCTAGACACGCTCGGCGAGGCCTCGCCACAGCGTGCGTTTGCCGAATGCAATAGGTGCGCGGCCGGAGCCGGCGGGAAAGTGCGTGCCGTTCGAAGTGGCCCAGTCGGTTCCGGGCAAAGACCGGCTCTGCGAAACTGCGTTCGGCCGATCCACTGCTGATCGCGCCGCGAAGTCGATCAGCAGCTCTCGGTCGCTCGGCAACGGCGACCCATCTTTTGGAATCCTGGACTTACGATTCGAGCGAGCGTGGATGCTGCGTCGCAGCGTACTTCGCACAATCGTCAGTAAGCGAGAAGTGGCCGGTGGGATCCGCTGCACTGCCGACATCGCACGAAGACAGGCGTGCGATTGTGCTCAGGCGACGACGGGCGACGAGACGCCGCTCGGACGCGGCAGGGCGAGGGGCGCGCAGCTGCGAGCGTGCTACGTTGCCGCGACCGGGACCGCGCTGTCCCCAATTGGCGGAGATGACGCATGCACCGCAACGAGCTTCTGGTAGTCGTAGCATCGCTGCTCGTACAGCTTGGCGCGTCGTGCGCCAACGCCGCGGGGGCACCGACCGTTCCGAGCTACGTCACGGCGGCAATCGCCGATTCGGCGAGGCCCGCGGCGGATACTGAGCGCGATGCAGCACGAAAGGCGGCCGAGACGCTGGCCTTCGCGGGCGTCAGGCCCGGCGACCAGGTCCTCGAGCTCGGACCCGGGCGGGGCTACTTCACGCGCCTGCTGAGCGCGGTCGTCGGCGCGCAGGGCAAAGTCACGATCTATACGGTTTCCGCGCCTCCGAAGCCGGAGGCATTACCGCCGCAGTTGACGGCGATCACCGCCGACCCCCATTACGCGAACGTGAACCTGGCCTTGCAGCGCCTCATCGACGTGAGGCCATCCTCGACTTTCAAC
>Ga0335069_10005168_pt1 | contig 19207 bp, 17 predicted proteins | sample Lox_Sample_11_FD_206714 | JGI IMG/M metagenome (GOLD analysis project Ga0335069, IMG submission 206714) | Soil microbial communities from Loxahatchee National Wildlife Refuge, Florida, United States - Lox_Sample_1.1 | ecosystem: Environmental > Terrestrial > Soil > Wetlands | place: USA... | reverse complement strand
CTCGATCGCATATTCAAAACGATCGACCTTCATGGTGCCCGACGGGGCAATCACATTCTGTGCATTGATGGCGTTGACCACGTCCGTCGGCGTCAGCCCCTTGGCCTGCAACGCCGGGAGATTGAGGTCCACCTGGATCTGGCGCTGCTTGCCCCCATAAGGAAACGGAGTCTGCGCCCCCTCCACCGTGGCCAGTTGGACGCGAATGTTGTTCTGGCCCAGGTCGAAAAGCTTCTGTTCGTCCAGCCCCTCGCCGGCCAGCCCGAGTTGCAGAACCGGGACGCTCGATGCGTTGTACTGGATGATGAACGGCGGCTGGCTGCCCGGAGGAAGGCTTCGCAGCTGAACCTGGCTGATGGCGGTGACCTGCGCCACGGCATTGGCCACGTTGACGTGCGGCTGAAAGAAAACCTTGATGACCGCGACCCCGTTCAGCGACTGCGATTCGATGTGCTCGATGTCGTTGACCGTGGTGGTCATGCCGCGTTCGCTGTTGGACACGATGCGCTCGGCCATCTGCTCGGCGGAGAGACCGGTGAAATTCCACACCACCGTGACAATGGGAATTTTGATGTTCGGAAAAATATCCGTGGGCATCGACTCGATGCTGAAGATGCCGACAATAAGAATCAGCAGTGCGAAGACGACAAACGTATAGGGCCGTCGCAACGCAAGCCGGACAATCCACATCATAGGGCGGTACTCGCTCCAGAACCGGGCCGGCCGAAACGCGCCTGCGCGGCACCGTCCCGGCAATCTACAGTGTGAGCCGGCCCGCCCTTCGCACGCTGACCCGGTGGCAGGCCCGCCAAATTGCGTTCGATCAAAGTGAATCTACCATGGTAGTCGAAGCCCGGGGATGAACAAAAACGGCTTCGCCGATGAGAAGTATTCCTTCTTGCTAAAGATACGCTCGGACGGTGCAACACGACGCAGGGTTGCACCGCGGTCAAAGTGGCGCCCGGCGCGCATTGTGAGATACCGCGAGTCACTCGAAGGTGCTTCGATCCGCCGCCTCGGAGTTCGCTCGAATTCCATGCTGCCGCTGACCGGCGAATCAAGGGGAACCGGCGACCGTGCAGCGGGTGCGCCCCGGGGCTCGACCGCCGCAACCGCCCCGTACCCGCCGCGGGGCCGGTACGTTATAGTCAAGAAGGAATGGCCACACCTCCCAACAGGATTGCCCCCACGGGCCGCGCCGCTGCGCGGCCGCACGCGCAAGGGGGCCTCGTTTACCTCCCCCTCATCGCCGGATGGCTGGTTCCCGGCGCGGGGCATTTTCTGCTCCGCAAGTGGGGCCGCGGCGCTCTGCTGGCCGCCTCCATCATGGGCATGTTCGTGCTCGGATTGGCGATGCAGGGCAAGCTCTACTCCAACGCCCACGACATCCTCGACGTGCTCGGCCTGGTGGGCGATCTGGGCAACGGACTGCTCTACTTCCTGAGCCGCGCGCTGAATCTCGGCGCCGACCAGGTGCAGGTGACCACCGCCGACTACGGCACGCGCTTCATCGTGGTGGCCGGGTTGCTCAACGTCATCGCCGCCGTGGATGCGCATAACCTGCGCACCGGGAGGAAGCCGCTCTGATGCAGCCCTCTCACTTCTCAGCGGTCCTGTTGTTCGCCGCCTGCGTCTCGGTTGTCTTCGGTATCACCATGCGCGATACGCCCCGGCGCATGCTGCGCTATGGCATTTACTGCTTCGCGATGTTCGTGGGCGCGGCCATCGTGCTCAGTTGGGTCATGTTTCTGATCGCGCGGTAATTGGGCCTTCGTTCTCCGCCGATCAGGAAGGAGGATGAATGAACCGGGATTGGCACGCCGCAAACCCCATGCCCAAACGCCCGTCCCTTCAGGAACGCATCGAATGGCATCGTGCCCATCAGCAGAACTGTGCCTGCCGCGAAGTGCCGAAAAGCCTGGAAGCTTATTTCAGGAAGGAATAACCGCGCCCGCGGGGAGCCGGGCCACCCTCTACGCTATCCGAGCCCGCCGCCACACCGCCGCGTCGAACATGTGCCGGCACTCGTAGCCCTCCGACCGGTAGAGTTCGATGGCCCGCGTGTTCGCCTCGGTCACCGTGAGCGAGACTTCCCGCATTCCCTGCCGCCAGAACTCCCCTGCCGCCACCGCCAGCAGCAGGCGCGCCAGTCCCCGGCGGCGATACTGCGTGCGTACGCACAGCTGCGTGATGTGGCCGCTGCCCGCGCTCACCCGCGAACCCAGCACCACGGCCACCATCTCGCGGCTGGCGCGCTCGCATACCACGTGCGATACCTGCGGCGAAAACGTTCCGCAGCCCGCGTAGCGCACGATATTGTGCAGGAAGCGCATGGAGCCGTGCGGCGAGCGGTACTGGTCGTTGATCAGGCTGTCGGGGTGGTCGGCGTAGGCCTCTGAGATCAGCCGTCCCGCCACGCTGAGGTCGTCGTCACGCCAGGGACGCAGTTCCAGCTCCCGCGGCATCTCCGGGCGCGGCGCATCGTGGCGCGGCTCCAGCGGCTGCACCATGAACAGCCGCCGGTAAAGGTCAAAGCCCGCCTCGCGAAACACGCGCGTATGCGCTCCCGCGGGATGCATCAGCAGTTGCGCCTCGATGCGATCGGTCTGCGGAGAGTTCTGCAGCGTCTCGAACAGGTGATTCAGGAGCCGCTCTTCCACTTCCAGCGGCGGCTGCGGCTGCTCCCCGTTGGCCGCCACCAGCCGCCCGGAGCCGTTGGGCGACTCGCCCGCCATGGCGAACACGTCGCCGATCACGGCCTTCGCCTCCTCGTAGACGCAGAAGGCATAGCCCGTCACCCGGCCGTTTTCCAGCGCCGCGTAACCAGGCAGCATGCGGCTGTCCAGATATTGCATCAGCAGGCGCGCGGAGGCGCCGTAGTCCCAGTGCAGGCGCTGCCGCCACACCTCGCCCTCGGCGTCAAGCAACGGCCGCAGCAGCGACCCGTTGAAATGCCGCAGATCGAGAATCTCCAGCGATACGCCCGATGTCATCCGTCCGTCCGTTTCCGGCAACGAGGCTTCAAATGCCTTCCGGTTACTGTGCCATGACTGACGCCCCTGTGCAACCCGATGCCTGCTGAGGGGTCGCGTCAGGCCACGCTCCGCTCAGCGGGCCCCCACCAGGTAGACTTCCAGTCCCTGCTCCGGCCAGTTGAAAAGCTGTTCATAGTGCCGCCCCTCCAGGTACTCGTCCAGCGCCGCCGGGGTGTGCAGATCGGCCCCGTTGCGGCCCGTCACCCGCGCTACCAGCAGGTGCTGCTCCTCCGGCACGCCGGTCTCTTCGTAATTCACCACCTCGTGGTTGCGATAGAATGCTAGGCCGTACTCGACATCGCGCCGCACACGGAACACCGCAATGGTCTCGTTCGCGGAAGCATAGTCGGCAAGACGGTCGGCCAGCGGACGCGCCGAGTAGGCTCGATCGAGCGCGTGGATCACGCGCTTGGTCCCGTCCGCCGCCGGGATTCCGAATACCGGCCCTACCCCGTAGATGAACAGCATCAGGACCACAAGCACGCCGCAGGTGACCAGCCGGAGACGCGCCACGCCGAACCCGTTCACCACGATCACGATCAGAAGCCCCGCCCCGGATGCCGCTACCAGCGCCACGCTGAAGGGCTTGATCGGAGGCATCTCCGGCCCATGCTCCACGAACCACGGCAGCAGCAGCGCGAACATGGTCATCACCCCGCACAGCACCGCGTGCCCGGCCAGTTCCAGCCGGTGCAGACCGGTGGCGCGCTTGCGGAACAGGTAATCGCCGGTGAGGATCGTAAGGGGCGGAATTGAGGGCAGAACGTAGCCCGGCAGCTTGGACTGCGAAAACGTGAAGAAGATGATGGGGATGAGCGCCCACAGCACGAGAAACTCAGGGAATGCGTCCCCCGGCCGGTTGACCTTGCGCGCGGCGTTGCCGGCATGGCGCAGCCGCCACTCGGCCACCGAGGTCTGAATCCCGTCCCACAGCGCCCGCAATGCCACCACCGTCCACGGCATCGCCGCCAGCAGGACCACGATGATGTAGTAGTAGAACGGCTGCTGGTGCTGGTAGCGGTTGGTGGCAAACCGCTCCAGGTTATGCTGCAGGAAGAACTCCCGGAAAAAGGTGGGGTTCTGGTGCTGTACGGCGATAAACCACGGCAACACGATGGCGAAGTAGAGCAGCACGCCGGGCCACCAGAACGACCGCCTGACGATCGACCACTCATTGCGCAGCGCGGCAAACGCGCACACGATCACCAGCGCCAGGAACGGGGCGACGGGGCCCTTGGCCAGGGTGGCGACGCCGGTAAAGAAGTAGATATCGAAGAGCCAGAACTTCGAGTCGGTCTCGTACCACGCATACCAGCCCAATAGGCCGATACACAGCGGCGCAGCCATCTGCATGTCGGTGGAGGCTCCGCGCGAAAAGCCGATAATCCCCGCGCAGGCCACCGTGATCAGCGCCGCGTCCAGGTGCCCCCCGGGACGGAATCGCCGCATGTGCAGGTAGATCAGCGCCACCATGATCACGGCAAAGCTGGCCGAGGGCAGGCGCGCGCTCCAGTCGTGCACCCCGAAGTCCTGGAAGACGAACATGGCTCGCCAGTAGTAAAGAGCCGGCTTTTCCAGCCACGGGCGCCCATAGAGAAAAGGCGTGACGCAGGCGCTCAGCTTGGCCTTGAGAGTGTGCGCGGAGTCGAACCGGACCAGCATCTCGTGCGCGATCTGCGCATACCGCGGTTCGTCCGCGCCCACCAGGCCGAGGCCATCTCCTCCCAGAAAAGGGGTCACTCCGTAGAGGATGAAAAAGAGAGCAAAGAAGGCAAACACCGCCGCTTCGCAAACGGTGGCCCAACTGGGCAGCCGTTTGCGCCGGCGTTCAGGCGAAACCGGAGCAGAGGGTTCCAGGTACGTCTCCACGTCGAGAGCTACTCCAATGGTCGGCCGCGCTTACCGCGGTCCGCCGCGTTGATTCGGCGGGCGCAATAGAGTGACTGCGCTTCGCCGGCAGAGCCACGGCTTGCAGAGAACGAGAAGCCGCTGCGTTTCGATAGGGTCAAGGCTAACAGATTCCCTCCGCCACCCCACCGGCACTCTGGGCAGGATGCGGCGGCTTCCAGCGCGCTTGCGGATGCTTTTCACATCCGCGGATCCCGGTGCACGCCCATGTTTGGCCGCTCCGCAACATTCGCAACTCTGGCCCGCAGCGCGCCCAGAATCTCCTCCTGCGCCCTTGCTAACGGCCCGTCCAGCGTCACGCCGGCGGCGTTTTCGTGGCCGCCTCCGCCCAGGCCCGAGGCAATCGCCGCCACATCCACCTGGCCCTTGCTGCGCAGGCTCACCCGCACCCGGCCATCCGGAAGCTCGCGCAGGAACGCCGACGCCTCAACCCCGGCAATCGACACCGCATAGTTCACGATGCCCTCGCAGTCCTCCTCCGCGGCGCAGGTGCGCGCCATGTCCTGGTGCGTCACGTGCAGCCACGCCAGCCGCCCCTCGCGCTTCAGGTTGCTGAGCGCCGCGCCCAGCAGCAGCAGCTTGGCCGTGGCGGTGGAAAAATATACCTCCTGCGCAATGCGAATCGGATTGGCGCCGGCTTCCACCAGCTCCTGCGCCAGGGCAAACGTGGAGGCCCGCGTTCCGCCATAGCAGAACCCGCCAGTGTCGGTCAGCACGGTGACATAGAGGCAGGTGGCAATCTCGGGTGTGACCCGCGCGCCCGCCGCCTGCATCAGCCGGTATACGAGCTCGCCCACGCTGGCCGCGTCGCGATCGATCCAGTTCAGGTGGCCGAAGTTGCGTCCGGTAGGGTGGTGGTCGATGTTGACCAGGTAAAACGGCTCCAGACCGCGCAGCCGGGTTCGCTCCACACCGTCGCACTCCAGCAGGATCACCGCATCATACGGCCCGTAGACCCGCATCCCGAACTGGATCGACTCCGCGCCGGGAAGCGTGCGATAGATGCTCGGCACGCGGTCGGCGGCCACCAGGTCGGCGCGCTTGCCCATCTGCTCCAGTAGCATGCCCATCGCAAGCATGGAGCCGACCGCGTCGCCGTCCGGGCGCGAGTGCGAACAGACCAGAAAACGCTCGCCGCGCCGCAGGACCTCCAGGATCGCGCCTGTCGGATCCTCCGGTGCCCAGCCCGGCTCCCGGTGATTCGCCTCTTCGGGAGCCATCCGCCCCGAAAATGCCCCGGGATCCTGTCGGGCTGCGCGATCGTGTTCCGTCGCATCCATCCTCGGCTACTCCACCGGCGACTTCTGCCGTTTGCGGCTGCGCGCCATCAGCTCCTGGATGCGCGCCTGGAAACGCCCCGAGCGGTCTGCCAAAAACGCCAGTTCCGGCACATGCCGCACGCCCATCCGCTCCTTCAGCTCATAGCGGATATAGCCCTTGGCGGCTTCCAGTCCCGCAACCGTGTCTTCCTCCGCCTTGGCGATGTCCGGCACTGCGCCATCCACCGCCACGTACACCCGCGCCGACTTGCCGCCCGGATTCAGCACCACCTCGCTGACATAGCAGAATCCGATGCGCGGGTCAGAGAGCTCACCCTCGATCATGGCCCCAATCTCTTCCCTGAGCGTCTCCGCCACCCGGTCCTGGTGATGTTTTCTTGCTCGATGCTCCGGCATCGCCCCAACCCCTCCTCATCCCCGCCTCTGGAAAAGACTTCCCCCTGAGGCGGTTGGGTAAACCCCTCAGGATACCAGACCCTCTCTTCCTTGCGCTGCCGGCCAGATGCCGGTTCAGGTACCAACCGTCGGTCGCAATTCAAATAGCCAAAGCATCAACGGCCATCGTTCTCAAACGGTGGTACACTTTCCGCCGTAGAAAGCCGCAGGCTCCGCGGTGGTCCAGGTCGCGGTCCAGGTCCGCCAAGAGCTTCTGCATCAATAGGTTTCTTGTCATGGAAACCTCCAGAGCTACCGCGCCGCTCGTTCCGGCTCCAGCCGTCCCGCCAAGACCGCGCTTCGCCGCAGTCTCTGAACCTGCCACCGCGATCCCTGGCCCAAAGCGCCGCCCCGCGTTGCGCTGGCTGCAACCCGCCGCGCCCTATCGTCCCGCGCCGTCTGGCCTCGCGCGCCACGCCGCCGCAATCCCACCTCCCTCTGCAGCAAGGAAAGGTCGAACGCCATGGTGAACCCTACTCTTCTCGTTCTGGCCGCCGGAATGGGCAGCCGTTACGCGGGCGTGAAGTGGAATGACCCCGTCGGCCCCGGCGGCGAAACCATCCTGGAATACTCCATCTTCGACGCTCGCCGCGCCGGCTTCGGCCGCATCGTCGTCGTCATCCGGCCCGACCAGGAAAAGATCGCCCGCGAGTTCGTGGCCGAGCGCTTTGGCCGCCGCCTGGCTTTGGAGTACGTCCTGCAGGACATTCACCGCATACCGCCCGGATTCCCGGTTCCCGCCGCGCGCACCAAGCCCTGGGGCACCACCCACGCCATCCTCGGCTCCGCCGGTACCCTGCACGAACCCTTCGCGGTCATCAACCTGGCCGATTTCTACGGCTCCCAGAGCCTCTGCGCCATCGCCAATCACCTGCGCTCCGGCTCATCCGACCAGGCCGTGGTCGGCTTCGTGCTGCGAAAGACCCTCTCCGACTTCGGCTCGGTGGCCCGCGCCATCTGCGAGGTCGACGACCAGCACTACCTCTGCAAGGTCGTGGAGATGAAGAACATCGAGAAAGACGGCGGACAGGTGCGCAATACCGACGCCGCCGGCCGCGAAATCCGCCTCAACGGCGACGAAGTCGTCTCCATGAACCTGTGGGGATTTAATCCCGCCATCTTCGCCCCGCTCCGCCAGCACTTCATCCGTTTCCTTGAGCAGCATCACACAGACCTGAATGCCGAGTGTTATCTGCCCAATACCATCAACAGCATGATCCAGGAAGACCAGGTGCGCGTGAAGGTGCTCCCCAGCCAGGAAGACTGGTTCGGACTCACCGACCGCACCGACCATTCACGCGCCGTGGACCGCATGCACCGCATGATCGAGGATGGTCACTACCCCAGGCGCCTGTGGGCCTGATTCCGCAGTGTCCGCGCAGCCGCTCCCGGCGCCCACACAAGCGCCTGCCGCCTGATGCCTAATGCCTGATCCTTAATCCCGGTTCCCCGTTTCACTCCGTCCGCAACGCACGCGCCGGGTCCACGCTGGCCGCGCGCCGCGCCGGAATGAATCCGGCCAGCGCCGCCACCAGGCAGATGCCCAGGATGCCCGCCGCATAGACCACCGGGTCCGCAATCGACACTCCAAACAACTGGCTGCGCACCGCCCGCGCTCCCAGAATCGCCAGCGGAATTGTGACCGCCACCGCCAGTCCGGCCAGCAGCAGCGTCTCGCGCAGAATGAGCCCCACCACCGTGCCCCGGCGCGTGCCCAGCGCCATGCGGATGCCGATCTCCCGCGTGCGCTGCGCCGTCGAGTATGCCAGGATGCCGTACAGCCCGATTCCCGCCAGTACCGCCGCCAGCCCGCCAAACACCAGGGCCAGCAGCGCGATGGTGCGCTCGGCAAGAAGGTTGCTATCGATCTCGCCGCTCATCGTCGTCACATTGGCAACAATCAGTTTCGAGTCGATATTTGCGATCGCGGCGCGAATCTCATTGGTTGCCTGCTCGGGCTTCTGCCAGGTGCGCACATAATAGGTCAGTCCATCAGGCCGCTCCGCCTGCTGGAAGAGCGTGTAGCACATCGGCAGCGCCGGGGACTTCACTGAAGTGTGCTTCACATCGGCAACCACGCCCACAATCACCGCGTCTGTGATTGGACGCTCCGGCCGCCCCACATGCCGCCCCAGCGCCGCCTGCGGGTTGGCGAAATAGTGCCGCACGAAGCTCTCGTTCACCACCGCCACCTTCTGCGACGTTGCCGTATCCGAGGGATCGAAGTACCGTCCCGCCACCAGCCCCACCCCCATGGCCTGGAGATAACGGTTGCTCACCCACGGCAACTCGACATCGAACTCCTCCCCTCCCGGCTTCTCCTGATAGCCGGTGACGTACACGTCGCCCATGCGGCCCTCGTCCGTCAGATCCTCGTCGTTGGTCGCGCCCACTCCCCGAACGCCGGGCAGATTGGCAATTCCGTCAAGCGCGCGCAGTTCCACCGGCGCCACCGCGGGACCGGGATAGCCGGCCAGTTCCGGGGCAAGCCGGAACACCAGCAGGTGATCGGTGGCAAAGCCCGGATCCACATTGCGAAGGTTCTGGATTGTCCTGACGAACATGCCGGCGGCGACCAGCAGCAGCAGGGTGAAGCCGATCTGCAGCGCCACGCACGTGCGCCGCAGCCGCAGCGATCCCCCCACTCCCGTGTTCATCTGCTGCTTCAGCGCATCGGCCAGCCGCGGATTCCAGAACTGTGCCGCGGGAGCAAGGCTGAAGATCACGCTGCCTGACAGCGTGGCTGCCACCGTGAATGCGAACACGCGCCAATCCAGTGTGGCCGTAAATACCGAAACATCGCCTGTGTTCCCCTGCATCCAGCGGATCAGCAGGCGAAGAGCCGCCGGAGCGATCGCCAGTCCCAGCGCGGCGCCCGCGATTCCAAGCAGCATGCCTTCGCACAACAACTGCCGCAGGATCTGCGGCGCGGTAGCGCCCATCGCATAACGAACGCTGAACTCGCGCACGCGGTTGGCCGCCCGCACCAGCAGCAGGCTCGCCACGTTTACCACCGCCATGCCAATCACCAGCACCACCATCCCCATGATGATGATCAGCGGAGTGCCCACGTCATCGCGCAGCGGCGAGAAGCCCCGGGCCCCCGCATCGATGTTCAAGTGAGACGCGTCCACATACTCCTTGCGCGCCTTCGGCGACTGATCGTGCAGCCGCGTAAACTCCTGCTCGCGCAGCGCGTGAAAGAGCGGGTTGAGCGACGCCGACGCCTGCTCCGCGGTTACGCCCGGCCGCAGCCTCCCCGCGAGGTTGATCCAGTACGAATTGCGATCGCTCAGGAATTTCCACTCCGGCTGCACCACGCGCTGCATGGTGATGGGCACATACAGGTCGGGAGTCCGGCCCCACACCACGCTTCGGAATCCCGGCGCAGCCACTCCGGCAATGGAGAACGGAGTCCCGTTGATCATCAGCGTCCTGCCCTCCACCGGCGCCTCGCCCAGGTGCGATTTCCAGTAATCGAAATTCAGCACCGCCACCGGGTTCGCACCGTCCGCGGTCTCGTCGCCTCCATCGAACAGCCTTCCCACCGCCGGTCGCACTCCCAGAACGCTGAAGTAGTTGCCGGTCACCATCTCTGCCGTAACCGCCTCGGCGCGGTTGTTCCACGTGGCGCCCACGGTGGACTGCGCCGACGCAATCAGCCCGCTCAACACCGTGTTCCGGTCCCGCAGATCCCGATACATGAGATAGGAGAACTCGTGGCGGTGGCCCGGCGTGTTCCCGCCTTCCGAGTGGGTATGCCCCTCGTGCGAACCTGCATAGCTCAGCACCACAAGCCGTTCCGGATCGAGCACCGGAAGCGCCTTCAGCAGCGCCTGGCTCATCAGGGTGAAAACCGTCGTGTTCGCCCCGATGGCCCAGCATCGCCACCGTGGTCAGCCCCGGGTTGCGAAACAGCCCCCGCACGGCAAAGCGGAGATCGCGCACCACCAGCTCCAGCCGCCACGACGGCTTGGCTTCGCGGCACTGTTCGCGGGCAACTTCGCGGCCGCGGAAGGCGATGGAGGCCTGCCGCCGCGCTTCTTCGGGGCTCATCCCAGCGGCAAGATTCGCTTCCACCCGCCGCTCGATATGGGACCGGAGTTCTTCGTCCACATCCTCGCGCCGCTTGCCGGTAAAGAAGAAACGCACCCGTGCCAGCCACTCGTTCAGCATTGGAACCTCCCGCACGACCCGACCACCACCCCGTCCGGCCATCGAGCCCTGGTCCCTGGTCGATAGTCCATAGTCTAGCCACGGAGGGATGTTCTTTGGGGATTTTCGCTCGAATTCGCGCCTCTTTCCGCACTCTGCATAGCTCTTGCGGAAAACGCGCTCCTGAAAAGGCTTGTATTCGACTTTTCCGCAGACTCATTCGCCGACCCTGGTTCGATGCCCGTTCCCGCATCCGACGTATCCTGTTTGAATGCCGCTCCCCGCCCGCGACCGCGAGTTCATCCAGATCATGGACGCCTCCTGGGCCGACGCCGCACGCCGCGCCGGCCCGCATTTGGCCTGCCGCCTCGGCTGCACACAGTGCTGCCACGGTGCCTTCACCATCAACGCCCTGGATGCCGCCCGCCTCCGCGCCGGCATGGACGAGCTTCGCTCCACCGCTCCCGCCCTCGCCGGCGCAATCGAACTCCGCGCCCAGGCCTGGATCGCCGAGCACGGCCCCGCCTTTCCAGGCGACCCCGTCACCGGCCAACTGGGCGAATCCGAAGACGACCGGCTTGCCTTTGAGGACTTCGCCAACGAGGCTGCCTGTCCCGCCCTCGATCCCGCAACCGGCCGCTGCGACGTGTACGAGTGGCGTCCCATGACCTGCCGCGTCTTCGGCCCGCCCGTCCGCATGGAGACCGGCGCCCTGGGCTGCTGCGAGCTCTGCTTCACCACCGCCACCAAAGAAGATATCGCCGCCTGCGAGATGCACGTCCCGCACGCTCTCGAATCCAGCCTCCTGGACGAACTCGGCGACACATTCCAGACCGTCGTGGCATACGCCTTGATGAAACCCGCTCACCCCGGCGCGCGATAAACTGGCTCTTGGACTTCCCGCTGACAACGCGCCCCTGCTGGGTTGAAATCAATACCCGCAACCTCGAGCACAACTACCGCTTTCTCCGTGCGCTGGCCAGCCCCGGAGTCGAGTGCCTGGCCATCGTCAAGGCTGACGCCTACGGCCACGGGCTCGCCCTCTGCGCCCCCGCCGCCGTTCGCGCCGGAGCTCGCTGGCTGGGAGTCACCAGCGTGGAGGAGGGCATCGCCGCCCGCTCCGCCTGCCCGGATGCCCGCATCCTGGCCATCGCCGGAGCATTTCCCGGCCAGGGACCCGCGGTTCTGCACCATGCCCTCACCCCCGTCGTCTGGGAGCCCTGGCAGCTCGACGAACTCGAATCCGCTGCCCGTGCCGCCGCCGCGCCCGCCCACTCCGTCCCTGTCCATCTTGAAATCGACACCGGCATGAGCCGCCAGGGCGCTGATCCTGCCCATCTCGCCGGCCTGCTTGCCCGCTTCACCGCCGGCTCACCGCTGCGCCTCGAAGCCGTGATGACCCACCTTTACGCCTCCGATGAGGCCCATGGCGAAACCACCCCCGCCCAGCTTGCGCGCCTCGAGGAAGCCCTGACCCTCATTCGTTCCGCCCTGCCAGCCGGCGCTCCCCAACCCGAATCCCTCAGCGTGGGCGCCACCGCGGCCCTGCTCGGCGGCACGGCCGACGACCTGCGCGCCCTTGCCACCCGCTGGAACGTCAAGCCCATGCTTCGACTCGGCCTTGCGCTCTACGGCCTGATTCCCGAGTTCGACCCCGACTTCCCCGCCGGCCTCGCCCCCGCCGCGCTCCAATCGGCACGCAAGCATCTCCGGCCCGTGCTCTCCTGGAAAACCCGCGTGGTCAGTGTCCGTTCGGTCTCGCACGGCGCGGAAGTCGGCTACAACGGCACTTTCGTCGCCACCGAGCCAATGCGCCTCGCGCTCCTCGCCGTGGGCTATGCGGATGGCCTCGACCGCCGCCTCGGCAACCGCTTCAGCCTGCTCGTCCGTGGACAGCGCGCACCCCTCGTCGGCCGCATCAGCATGGACCAGGCCGTCCTGGATGTCACCGAAATTCCCGGTGTCGCGCCGGGCGATGAGGTCGTGATCCTCGGCTCCCAGCTCGGCGAGACCATCACGGCCTTTGACCACGCCGATGCCGCGAGCACGATACCGTGGGAAGTCTTCACGCGCATCGCTCCAAGAGTCCAGCGGATTGAAGCTGAAAGCTGACGGCTGAGGGCTGAGGGCTGAGGGCTCAGGCCACCGGCCGTTCACTGTCCACTGGCGACCGGCTCCCGCGCCCGCAGCCCCGCGCCCGCAATCGCCGCCGCCAGCATCGCCTCCGTGCCCATCGACGAGTTCAGCAGCAAATGATAAAGCCCCCGCGCGCACCACTCCTGGTTGTAGAAGCGCTTGATCACCGCCGCCCGCCGCTTGTCCGCCGCCACAATTTCGTGTTCCGCCCGGTCCGCCATATCCGGAAACGCCTTTACGAACCACTCCCGCTTGGCCGCCATGGTGGCGTACACAAACGTGTGAAAGCATCCCGGCTTGCCGGCCAGTGCGCAGGCCGATCCGCGCCCCACCAGGACGCAGTTGCCCTCGTTGGCCGCACTCAGAATCTCCTGGCGTATCAGCGTGTACATCCGCTCGCAGTCGAAGATCTGCTCATCGCACGGCCCGCTGGTGGAATACATCGAATCCTGCCAGAATACCTTCCCATAGCGGTAGTACCACGGGTCCAGCCGGTCGTCGAACTTAGCCGCCTGGTTCTCCGGCACGCCCGCCGCCCGCGCCGCCCCCGCCACCAGTTCGCTGTCCAGAATGCGCCATCCCAGCCGCCCGGCCAGATCATGCGCAAATTCGGCGCCATGCGAACCGTACTCGCGTTCCACTGTGATCACTCGGATGGGACCCTGCATGGCATTGCTCCTCTCAATTCCCGCCACAGGAGCATACAACGAAAATGCCCTCCCCTGCCAAAACCCAGGCAAATCCATCCCGCATTGCGTGCGCACGGGCCGAAGTCGGCGTATATTGGTTCGTTCCATTCACGTGGATGCCGGCAGAGTGTTCTTCAACCTCGCAAGCAGCCTCCACGGCCTTCTCTTCCCGTCGCTGCGGTGGCTGGAAGGAGCCATCACTATGGATCCCGCCGTCACAACCATGAGTATCCAAACCCCTCCCGCCGCCCCATCTCGGGCGCGGCTCACCGCCCGCGTCCTGGTCCGGAGCGTTCTCTTCTCCGCGTTTCTTGGCGTACTGGTCTTCCTGCCCGCCGGGACATGGCATTTCTGGCAGGCCTGGGTCTTTGCGGCGTTTTACCTGGCGCCGATCATTGGCTTCCTGCTTTGGCTGGTGATCGTCGATCCGGCGACGGCTCAGCGGCGCCTTGAAAGGGGCGAGCGCGAACCCACGCAGCGCAAGCTCGTCCGCTATATCACGCCGCTCTTCCTCATCGCGCTTGTCGCTCCGGGCTTCGACTACCGCTTCGGCTGGACGCGCGAGGCACTCGGCCCGGTGCCTGGGTGGGTGAGCCTTGCCGCCGACTTCCTCACCGTGGCCGGTGTCTTCCTCGGCCTCTGGACCGTCAACGTTAACCGCTATGCCGCGCGTACCGTTCGCGTAGAAGAAGGTCAGCAGGTAATCGGATCGGGGCCGTACCGATTGATCCGCCATCCCATGTATGCAGGAATGTGCCTGGCGCAGCTTGCCATGCCACTGGGCCTCGCGTCGATCGTGACCATCCCGCTGTTCGCCCTGCTGATTCCGTTCTACATGGCGCGGCTCCTGAACGAGGAGAAGGTGCTCCAGCGCGACTTGCCCGGCTATTCCGAATATTGCCGGCGCACACGCTACCGGCTCATCCCCTTCGTCTGGTGACTCCCGCAAACACAACAGGCCCAGGACACATCCCAGGCCTGTATACCCGCACACCGCAAACGATGAACTGCGAACTACGAACTGCGAACTGTGAACTGTGAACTGTGAACTGTGAACTGTGAACTGACCACTGACAACTGACAACTGACAACTGACAACTGACAACTGACAACTGTCCACTAGAGTATGTACCGGCTCAGATCCTGGTCCTTCACTACCGACGCCACCATCTGCTTCACATATTCGTCGGTAATCAGGAAGACCTTCTCCGGTCCGGACGCCGTCATCCTCTCCTCATACGGAAGCGGCGACGAAGCCTCGTTGCGGATCGACTCCGGCAGCGCCGGACCCTGCTCCTCGCTCGCGTTGCGGCGGGCAATGTCGGGCGCCAGGAAGCTCACATCCTCCAGCACCCGCTCCATGATGGTGTGCAGCCGCCGCGCCCCGATGTTCTCCGTCGACTCATTCACCTTGAAGGCGAACGCCGCCATCTCGCGCAGCGCGTCGGGCGCAAACTCCAGCTTCACTCCCTCGGTCTCCAGCAGCGCCGAGTACTGCTTGGTCAGGCTGGCCTTGGGCTCGGTGAGAATGCGCAGAAAATCCTCTACCGTAAGCGACTGCAGCTCCACCCGGATGGGGAACCGCCCCTGCAGCTCGGGAATCAGGTCGCTGGGCTTCGACACGTGAAACGCGCCTGCGGCGATAAAGAGGATGTGATCGGTGCGCACCATGCCGTAACGCGTGTTCACCGTCGTGCCTTCCACAATGGGCAGAATGTCCCTCTGCACGCCCTCGCGGCTCACGTCCGGCCCGTGCCCGCCCTCGCGCCCCGCGATCTTGTCGATCTCGTCCAGAAATACGATGCCGCTCGACTCCACCCGCTCCACCGCCGCGCGGTTCACGCTGTCCATGTCGATCAGCCGACCCTCTTCCTCCTGCACCAGGTAATCGAATGCCTCCGTCACCTTCATCTTCCGCTTCTTCGGCGCCGAGCCAAAAATGTTGGGCAGCATGTCCTTGAGGTTCATCTCCATGTCCTCAAGGTTCTGGTTGCTGATGATCCCGAACTGCGGCATGTTGCTCTGGCGCACTTCCAGCTCCACCATGCGGTCGTCCAGCTTGCCTTCGCGGAACTGCTGGCGCAGCTTCTCGCGCGAGCGCTGATGGCTATCCGCGCCGGGCAGTTGCAGTTGGCCTTCCCCGCTTGGCGGAGTCGCCGGCGGAGGCGGCAGCAGCACATCCAGCAGCCGCTCCTCGGCGTTCATCTCCGCGCGGTCTTCCACCTCTTCCAGCCGCTCCTCGCGCACCATGTCGATCGAGATCTCTACCAGATCCCGGATCATCGACTCCACGTCGCGCCCCACGTAGCCCACCTCGGTAAACTTCGAGGCCTCCACCTTCAGGAACGGCGAATTGGTCAGCTTCGCCAGCCGCCGCGCAATCTCCGTCTTGCCCACGCCCGTCGGCCCGATCATGATGATGTTCTTGGGCATGATGTCGTCGGCAATGTCCGGCGGAAGCTTCTGCCGCCGCTGCCGGTTGCGCAGCGCAATCGCCACCGCCCGCTTGGCGGCCTTCTGCCCCACGACGTGCTTGTCGAGCTCGGCGACGATCTCGCGCGGCGTCAGCTCGTCCAGCGAGATGTCCTGTTCTTCAGCGGATGCGGGAAGATAAATCGCCATTCTCTTCTTCAACTACTCCTGACCAAAACTCAGTGCGACGAGGAGGGCCCGTAACTGAAACGCACTGTCATCCTGAAAAACTCTGTCATCCTGAGCAAAGCGAAGGATCTGCGGTTGTTCTTCGCCGAGGAATTCGAAGACTCCTCCACAGATCGCCAATTCACTTGTTCACTCATTCACTTCTTCACTGAACACTGCTCACTTCAACTCCTCAAACGTCACACGGTCATTGGTATAGATGCAGATCTCGCCGGCAATCTTCATCGACTTCTCGGCAATCTCCCGCGCGCCAAGGTCGGTATTTTCAAACAGCGCCCGCGCCGCGGCCGTGGCATAGCTGCCGCCCGACCCGATGGCCGCATACGACTCATCCGGATCGATCACGTCGCCCGACCCTGAAATCAGGAACGTCTGGTTCTTGTCCGCCACCAGCAGCAGCGCCTCCAGGTTGCGCAGCATCTTGTCGGTGCGCCAGTCCTTGGCCAGTTCCACCGCCGAGCGGTTCAGATTGCCGGCATACTGCTCCAGCTTGGCTTCAAAGCGCGTGAACAGGTTGAACGCATCGGCCGTCGATCCCGCAAACCCAGCTAGAATCTTCTCCTGGAAGAGCCGCCGGATCTTCTTTGCCGAGTGCTTCAGCACGTGATCGCCCAGCGTCACCTGGCCGTCGGCCGCCATCACCACCTGCCCGTTGCGGCGCACACAGATCACCGTCGTCGAGCGGATGCGCTCTCTTCTCTCCGTACTCTTCAAAGCCAACAAAAACCTCCGGAAAACCGTGCCTCCGGCGGGCAAAATCGCCCCAGGGCGCAGAGTCGAGTATAACGCCTGCCAGCGACCAGCCGGTCCGTTTGCCTTTCTGTCTGTCATCCCAGGGGATCTGCCTGTCGTTTGCTTTTGCCTTTCTTTTGCCCTTGCTGCTGCCTTTGTCTTTCTGTCTGTCATCCCAGGCACGGGATCTGCTTCTGTGGGCAATTACCCGCTGACATCACGCGCCTCCAGCGCCACAGTCGTTCATCGATATATCGATCATCGAACACAAACCGATGCCCAAAGGCAAACTCGATCCGCTCCCCTCCGCCGCCTTCCAGATCCTGCTCTCGCTCGCCGGCGAAGACCTCCACGGCGACGCCATCATGCGCCAGGTGGCAGAGCAGACCGGCGCTGGCGCCACCGACGTCGGCGTCTTCCACCGCATCGACGAGCACTTCGGCATCGGCCTGCGCGAGAGCAAGGTCCCCAACCCATACCCCGCGCCCGACTGGGCTGTCCATGGCGTCCCGCCCGACATAAGCGTCCCCGCAGCCCAGGCCCTCGACACAGCGGAAACCCTGGCTCGCCAACAGATAGCGAAACGCTAGTCCAGAGGCAAACACGACCGGTTCCCAATCCGCTCCGCCCCGCCTGAAAGTACCCAAGCGGGAATTAACCCCCCGCAACGTCCCACGTCCCAAACCGCACGTGAGCTATTCTTGAATCGGGCCTTCCGCCGCGCGGAGTCCCGCGTAGCATGAACCTCAACGCCATCAAAATCTGGGAGATTGCCGGCGGAGCCGTCCTCATCGCCGGCGTCGCCTCCCTTGGCGCATGGTTACTCCTCCGCAAGCGTCCCACCGCCGATGAAATCGAGCTCGCCCGCCGCCAGTTCCTCACCCAGAACGGGCGCATCGTCGACGGCACCCTCCTCGACGTCCTCGAGATCCCCGCCGAAGACGGCCGCATCCTCACCATGCTGCTCTACGGCTACCGCATCGGCGGCGTCGACTACCAGTGCTCCCAGGACATCACCCTCATGGGCAACGTCGTCACCGTCGCCCACGTCACCTCCGGCTTCCCCTGCTCGGTCCGCTACCAGCCCGGCAGCCCGCAGAACAGCATCGTCGTCGCCGAAAAATGGTCCGGCCTCCGCAAAACCGTCCCCGTCCTCCACACCTTCGATGATTCCCCTCCAGTCGATGACACTCCCCTCCATCCCAAATCCGGAGTCTAGGCCTCCCTCGCCCCTTCCACGGTGATACCCACCCCGGGTATACTAGCCCCATGCACGTCCACGCCGCGCCCCCGCCCTCCTCATCCGGCCCGGGCGCCCTGCGGACGCAAGCTGTCCTGCGCATTTCCCTCCTGGCCACCGCCCTCTACGTCGCCGTCACCTTCATCGCCGGACTCCGCGCACACTCCCTCGCCCTGCTCTCCGAAGCCGGCCACAACGTCTCCGACTTCCTCGCCCTCCTGCTCAGCTTTGCCGCCGTCTACTTCCAGTCCCGCCCCGCCGACCACGCCCGCACCTTCGGCTATCAGCGCGCCGGAGTCCTCGCCGCCTTTATCAACGCCGGCACCCTCGTCGCCATCTCCCTCTGGATCGGCATCGAAGCCATCCACCGCCTCTACGCCCCCGTCGCCGTCCATCCCCGCCTCATGATGTACGTGGCCGCCGCCGGCGTCGTCATGAATGGCGTCATCGCCGCCCTGCTCTGGGGAGTGGCCCGCGACGTCAACATGCGCTCCGCCTTCCTCCACATGGCTGGCGACACCCTCTCCACCGCCGCCGTCATCGCCGGGGGCGCCGCCATCCTCTTCACCGGCCAGAACTGGATCGACCCCGTCCTCTCCCTCATCATCGCCGCCCTCATCCTCTGGTCCTCCTGGGGCATCGTCCGCGAGACCCTCAACATCCTCCTCGAAGGCATCCCCCGCGGCGTCGACCTCCACCACATCCGCACCCAGATGGAAGCCGTCGCCGGCGTCCTCAACGTCCACGACCTCCACTGCTGGAGCCTCGGCTCGCAGTCCCGTGCCCTGGCCTGCCACGTTACCATCGCCGATATCCCGCCCTCCGAGTCCGCCTGCATCCTCGAAAACCTCAATCACCTCCTCAAAGACCACTTCAATATCTGCCATACCACCGTCCAGTTCGAGCACGAAAACTGCCCCGAACACCACGGCTGCG
>Ga0335069_10005165_pt1 | contig 19209 bp, 18 predicted proteins | sample Lox_Sample_11_FD_206714 | JGI IMG/M metagenome (GOLD analysis project Ga0335069, IMG submission 206714) | Soil microbial communities from Loxahatchee National Wildlife Refuge, Florida, United States - Lox_Sample_1.1 | ecosystem: Environmental > Terrestrial > Soil > Wetlands | place: USA... | reverse complement strand
TGACGCCGGCGTAGTAGGCGACGCGGACGGGGACGTCGCGACGAAGCCCGCGTGCGTCGCTGATCGTAACGACGGTCACGCCCGGAGCCTTTCCGGTGATCGTCACGCGCTGCGACGTTTGGTCGACGGCGACCGAAGCGATCGACGGATCCGCGACGGTCGCCGCAATCGGGCTAATCGCGGAGCCGACGGTGAGGTCGAGCGGCGAGCCGACGGGAACCGATGCGGACTCGGGCGAGACGACGATCGGCGGCGGCGTCGCGACGGCCGGCGTCGGCGTGGGTAGCGGCGGCGGCGACGGCGCCGCCGACGGGAAGATTAACGTGGACGACGCGGTAGGCGCGGGCGAGGCTGAAGGCGCGGGCGAGGCTGACGGCGACGGGGTTGGGGACGGCGCGCCCGCGTAGAGCGCGGCGAAGGCGGCGAAGACGAGTGCGGTGTCGCGCCTATGCAATTTGCGCTTCGGCGGCGTGGCTGACGGCGGATGCCAGCAGCGTCTTATATCCGACGCTGGGGAAGAGCACCGTAACCAGGTCGCGCTCGGCGCGCTCGACGGTTCCGACGCCGAACTTGGGATGGTTCACGACGTCGGCGATTTTGAAACCGCCGGTCGCGCCGCGTTCGTCGAAGCCGCCGCGAAGCGCCTTGAGGCAGCTATCGCACGCGCCGCAGTTCGTCTTGTCGAAATCTTCTCCGAAGTAGTTGAGAATGAAGCGCCGGCGGCACGACGTCGTCTCGGCGTACTGCAGCATCATCGCGAGCTTACTCTGATCGTACGACTTCTTCGTCTCGTAGTTGGCGAGGTTCAGCATGAGGTCGCGATGCTTGCGCACGGCTTCCGTCAAACCGTACGCCGACTTGCCGACGTGCTCGATATAGCCGGATTTCTTGAGCAGCGCGAGGATCACTTTGAGTTTCGTCAGCGGCAACTGCAGGATCTTGCGCAGATCGACCATCGAGACGCCGCCGGTCTGATTGCAGAAGACCTCGATCGTGCCGAAGACGCGCTGCACCTCTTCGACGTCGGGATACTTCCCGGTGAGGAAGTAGTTCTGCACGCGCGTGTCGCTCATGCGGTAGATGAGGATGCAGCGCGAGGGCAATCCGTCGCGGCCGGCGCGGCCGGCCTCTTGCGTGTAGGCTTCGAGCGACCCCGGCAGATCGTAGTGAACGACGAAGCGGATATTCGGCTTGTCGATGCCGAGGCCGAACGCGTTCGTCGCCACGACCGCGCGGATCGACTCGTCCATGAACAGATTGTGAACGGACGTGCGGTCTTCCTTATGGAGCTTCGAGTGATAGACCGCGGCCGGAATCCCAAGCTCGCGCTGGAGGTAGCGCTGCACCTCGAGCGCGTTCTTGATCGTCGCCGTGTAGATGATGCCGGTGCCTTCGAGCGTCGCGTCGCCCGTGAAGAGCGAGCTGAGGATCTTCAACTTGTCGGCCTCTTTGTCGGCCTTGCGCGCTTCGTAGATCAGGTTCGGGCGATCGAATCCGCGCACGATCGGCTTGACCTGATCGATGCCGAGCTGGTGCAGGATGTCTTCCCGAACCGAAGGCGTCGCGGTCGCGGTAAGCGCGAGCACGGTCGGATGGCCGAGCTTGCCGATCACGCCGCCGAGCGCGAGATACGCCGGCCGAAAATCGTGGCCCCATTGGCTGATGCAGTGCGCCTCATCCACGACGAAGAGCGGGACGCGGATCGCCTGCAGCAGTCGCAGGAAGCCTTCGTCTTCGAGTTTCTCGGGCGTCGTGTAGACGATGCGCACGTTGCCCGAACGAATGCGTTCGCGCGCGCGCGCCTCTTGATCTTCGGAGAGCGTCGAGTTGAGCGCGACGACGTCGGTGATGCCGCGGTCGCGCAGCATGTCGAGCTGGTCCTTCATAAGCGCAATGAGCGGGCTGACGACGACGGTCGTCCCCTCGAGGAGGAGGGCCGGGAGCTGATAGGTGAGGCTCTTACCCGCGCCGGTTGCGAGGATGGCCAGCGTGTCCTGGCCCTGCAGGACGCGCGAAACGACCTCCTCCTGTCCGGGGTAAAAGCCCGCGAACCCAAACTTCTCCTGAAGCTCTGCGCGCAAATCCACGGATATCTCTATTTATCCCTACAAATAACCAAGCACCGCTGCCTGGGAAGCAACTGTCATAACCGCCCTATTAGACGCCCCGTTGCATCCTTACCCTCCGGCAGGCGCCCCGAAACGGCCTGCTAAACGTTGAGCGCCGTGTCGCTCTACCGGACCTGGCGCCCCCAGACGTTCGCCGAACTGGTCGGCCAGGACGCCGTCGTACGCACGCTGACCGCCGCAATTGACGGCGGGAAGCTCGCCCATGCCTACCTCTTTTCGGGGCCGCGGGGCTCCGGCAAGACCTCGGCTGCTAAGATTCTAGCACGCTGCATCAACTGCGTGCACGGGCCTACCTCGACCCCCGATAACACCTGCGAAAACTGCCGGGCGATGCTGGCCGGGACCGCCCTGGACGTGCTCGAGATCGACGCCGCGAGCAACCGCGGAATCGAAGAGATCCGGGCGCTTCGCGAGGCCGTGAAATTCGCGCCGGCCGCGCTGCGGATGAAAGTCTACATCATCGACGAGGCGCACATGCTGACGAAAGAGGGCGCGAACGCGTTTCTCAAGACGCTCGAAGAGCCGCCGCCGCACGCAGTCTTCATCCTCGCGACGACCGAGCCCGAGCGCCTTCCGGTGACGATTCTTTCGCGCTGCCAGCGCTACGCGTTTCGTCGCATCTCCGTTCCGGTGATGATCGCGAAGATGCGCGAGATCGCGCTCGCCGAGAAGATCGCCGTGGACGACGATGCGCTCGCGGCGATCGCGTATCGCGCGGACGGAGGGCTGCGCGACGCCTTGACGATGCTCGAGCAGTTGGCGGCGTTCTCGGGCGGCGAGAAGGCGACGGTCGCGACGCTCGATCTCGCCTTCGGTTCCACGGGACGAACGTTCGCGCACGCGCTCGTCGACGCGGTCGTATCGGGCGAGCCGAGCAAGGCACTCGGAGTCGTCGAAGAGGCGAGCGATGCCGGCGCGGATCTGCTCGTGCTCATCCGCACGCTCATCGCGGTCTTTCGCAACCTCTTGGTCGCGCGGGTCGATCCGGCGCTGCTCGAGCGCGACCTCGCGCCGGAGGATGCGGAGCGCACGGCGGAACAGGCGAAGAGCATCTCGACGCCGGCGCTCGTTCGCGCGCTGCGCACGTTCAGCGATGCGCTCTCGCTCGCGCGCATGGGAGGCAACGCGCGCCTGGAACTCGAGACGGCGCTGCTGCGCTTCATGCTTTCGGAAGAAGCGCCGGCCGCCGCGACGGCGCCCGCACCGGCGGCGCCCGCACCGGCGGCAAAGGCGGCGCCGGCCGCGGGCAAACCTGCTCGCAAGACGCCGGCCGGCGATCCCCCGGCTCCCGGGGCGCTCTCGCTGCAACGCGTCCGCGCGGCGTGGCAGAGCATTCGAACGAAGGTGGAGAGCGAGCGGCACTCGCTGCGAGCGCCGCTGTCGCGCGCCGAGGTCGAGGCGCTGGAGAGCAATGCGGTCGTGTTGAAGCTCCCCGATTCGTGGAGCGCCGAGACGTTGCGCGATCACTCCGCGCTGATCGAAAGCGCGATCGCCGACGTGCTGGGAGCGCCGCTGAAGGTACGTCTGAAGGTGGATGGGGCGCGGCCGCGCGGTTCCGAGCCGAATAACGGCGCCGACGAGCTCTTCGATTACGCAAACGAACGCATACGCTAACGAACGGATAGGTTGATGAATCAATCGAACATCATGGCCCAGTTCAAGAAGATGCAAGCCGAGATGGCCAAGGCGCAAGAGGAGCTTGCGAACACCGTCGTCGAGGGGAGCGCGGCGGGCGGCGCCGTGACGGTCGAGATGAGTTGCGACCAACGAGTGAAGCGCGTTCGAATCGGCAAAGAGGCGGTCGACCCCAACGACGTCGAGACGCTCGAAGACGTCATCGCCGTCGCGGTAAACGACGCTCTGACGAAGGCCGGCGAGGCGTCGCAGAAGCGAATGACGTCGGTGACCGGAGGGATACGGATCCCCGGATTGACGTGACGCAAGTCGCAAGCCCTATCGCGTCGCTGATCAACGAGTTCAGTAAGCTGCCGACGATCGGCCCGAAGACGGCCGCGCGTCTGGTCTTTTATCTCTTGAACCGGCCGCGGCACGAGGCGCAGAGCCTCGCCGAAGCGATTCTTGCCGTCAAAGACAACGTGCGCTTCTGTTCGACGTGCTACTCGCTCGCGGAATCCGATCCGTGCGAGTTCTGCAGCGACGAGCGTCGCGACGCGGCGACGATCTGCGTCGTCGCCGAAGCGAAAGACGTCTACGCGATCGAGCGCACGGGCGCGTTCAAGGGACGCTATCACGTGCTCGGCGGTTTGATCTCGCCGATGGACGGCATCGGCCCGGGCCAACTCCACGTCAAGGAGCTCGTCGAACGCGTCGGCAGAGAGAATCCCCGCGAGATCATCCTCGCGACGAATCCGAATGCGGAGGGCGAAGCGACGGCGCTCTATCTCTCGCGATTGCTTCAGCCGCTCGGCGTCAGCGTCACGCGCCTTGCATACGGTTTGCCGATCGGCGGCGATCTCGATTACGCCGACGAGATGACGATTACGAAGGCGCTCGAGGGCCGCCGCGCGCTGTAGGAGATGACCGAACGGCAGTACCGTTCGGTAGTGCCGACCGGTCTAACGCAGAGTAGTTAGAGAACGTTTGCGCGCGCGGCGCTACGCTCTAGCTCACCGGGTGGTGGGCAGAGAGGCGTCGTTCTAGGCGACGCCTCTTTCGTTCGTTTTCAGTTCGTCGCCGACGCGCGCCACGCCGGGCTGCAGCACTTCGCAGTAGATGCCCATGATGTTCTCGCGGTGCTGCGCGATGTAGCGCAAGATCTCCGGGTCGTTCTCCGGCCGTTCCGGATGGTAGGTGACGACGACGCAGCGCGCGTTCGGCGAGGTTGCGCGCATCGTCACGCTGCCGAGTTGCAGGACGGTGCCGACGAGACCGCTCTCGCTCTGCGCGAATCCCTCGGCGGCGCGAACGAAGAAGTTCGGACGGAAGCGCTGCCACTCGACTTGATAGCCGGCATGGGCGCTCAGATCGTCGAGCCAGCGGTCGATCAAGATCGAGACCGGAGCGTCGTCGAAGAAGTGCTCGCCTTCGCGCAGTTCGACGTCGGCGCCGTGCTCGGCGGCGGAGGCCCGTGCGGCATTCGTGTCGCCGATCCGATGGAGCCTGTCGTTATCCTTACCGCGATAGGGTTTGCCCTCGCGAGAGAGCGCGACGCTGCTGCTGCCGCCCCTCACGAAGAACGCCTCGGCGCGATCGCCGGGGATTCCGCCCGCGGCCACTTCGACGGCGTCGAGTCTCTCGGGACTCAAACTCTTGACCGGATAGCGGCGTATCGCGTCGAGTCTGCCGATTACCATTAGCGCGCCGCCGCCCGGGTGAGCAGATACTCCTGACGCACGAGGTTGCCGTCGTAGTACGGCGCGACGATCGCCTCGAACTCGCCGCGCATCGTTGCGAGCCGTTCGGGGTCGCCGGCGAGGCCCTCGACGAGCCTTTGCATCGGGCCGACCGAGCGCTCCATGAACGCGCGATAGTGCGGCAGGCTCAACGCGGGAACCGAGAAGGCCCCTCGCTCGAAGGTCGGCTCGCCGAATTTGCCCGCGAGACGCTCGACGACCACGGTGTCGTCGCCCCAAAGGTGCGGCGGCGAAACGCCGGGCGGCGGCGGCGGCATGTTGCGCGCGATGAAACCGAAGATCTGGCCGACGAGCAGGTTGGGCGGCCACGTCGCGAACGCGATGCGCCCCGACGGTTTGAGAACGCGCCGCATCTCCGCGACCGCGAGTTCCGGCCGCGGCGCGAACATGTGCCCGAACTGGCTGACGACAACGTCGAACGAGGCGTCGGGATAGGGAAGGTGCTCGGCGTCGCCCTCTTGCCACGCCACGTCGACGCCCGCGAGAGCGGCGTTCTCTATTGCCTGTTCGATCAGCGCGGGCGTGAGATCCATCCCACTGACTCGCGCACCGGTGCGCGCCGCAGTGATCGCGACGGGGCCGGTGCCCGTTCCCACGTCGAGCACCGCTTCACCCCGCGATATGCCGGCGAAGCGGACGAGATGCGCGGCGGCCTGCGTGGTGAACGTCGCGGTCGGCCCGAACGAGGCCCACATCTCGCGCTGCCGGTCTTTGAATGTTGCAAATGGGTCGTTCACGTTTTCCTTCTCCTCATCTGGCGGTAGTCGAGTTCTGGAGCGACTGCCATTTCTCCCGAACGTGGCCCCGATCGCGCCCGGCCGGAGCGACAATCCGAACGTGGTCGAGGCCCTCGACGATAATGTTGCAACCTTGCCAGCCCGCGCGCCGAGCCGTCGCGGTGAGCGGCTTGCGAGCCTCGATGCGATCCTCGGTTATCATGCGCCCCGGAAACGCGTCTACGAACACGACCGTCGCAAATCTCGTGTCGAACTCGACGAGGACGTACTCCGGCATTCGACCCGTGCGTATCGCCTCGATCGTCGGGCGATAGGCCGCGCCGGGGAGTTTCTTTCCAATCCGCCCGTTCTTGCCTTTTAGTTGATACCGGCTACCGCATTCGGTGCATTCGAAATCGGCGACGGGAGTGTTGTCGGGCAGTTGCCCGAGCACGTCGCGCTCACAGTTGAGGCAATAGAGGTTGAACGACGCCCACGTCTCGAGCGCGACGCGCGTCGCCTGGGCGGCGCTAACGAAGGCGCTCGCAACGGACATATCGATGAGCGGGCTAAAGACCGGCGCGACGTCGAGTCTCTGATAACGCCCTTTGCCTAGGAAGAGAAGCACGCCCTGGTCGCGCAGCACCTGCAGACTCTGCCGGATCTTCGCCTCGACGAAGTGGTTATCCGGATAATGCTTTTTAAAATGCTCTTTGTATTGAGCAACGTCGGCTAGCGAAAACGTTCGCGGCAGGCGTGAGACGACGTCGTGCATGAGGTCTTTCCACGTTGCGGTTTTCGGCATACGGTCCCCCGTGCGCTCAAGGAGAGTGGCAAAGCGGTCGGCGTACTCTACTAACTATGTTAGAAGCTCTTGGGGCCCGAGTTCACCTCTTCGTTCGTCCTGCCTTTCACGACGCGTTTAGCCAGCTTTTCCGAGAGACGCTGCGATGCGAGGTCGTCGAGCGCGACTTCGGCATGGCGTATCCGATTCTACTGGTCCGCTTTCCGGACGGTAGCGCGTTCAGCGTCGAGTTTTCCGATCTCGCGCCGGAGCCGGCTGCCCAGGTCGACGATGCGGGCGCGCTGCGGGGCGCGTGGATCGAGTTTCGCACCCGCGACGTCGATGCGGTGCTTGCCCGACTCGACGTGGCCGGAATCGCGAGCTTCTCGCATCCCGGCAGCCCGCACCGCTACTTCAGCGCGCCGGGCGGTCAGGTATTCCGAGTCCTCGACGTCGGCTACGCTGGTCCGTAACGCGCGGGTCCACTCGCTACGGGGAGTACTCGAAGACGGTCCCGACGCCGCCGCGTTTGTTGTTGGTGTCGCCGCCCCATATCGTCGTGCCGTAGAGCGCGCCGTTCATTACGGTAAGGTCTGCGTACGGCGCGCGACCGCCAGGGCCGCCGCTGAAGTCGTGGACCACCTGCTCGGTGCCGGACGGCAAGATCGTGTAGATCGTTCCCTCGCTGGAGGGCTTATTTTGAATCTGCTTCGTGTGCCCGCTCGTGCGCGTCGCCGAGCCGCCGTAAGCCGTCGTGCCGTAGAGCTGTCCGTTGAGGACCGTCAGCCCCGCGTAGGGGTTCGCGCCGTCGCTCCCGTAGCCGAAGCTGTGGAGCACGGTCTCGGAGCCCGTCGCCGTGACGGAGAAGACCGTTCCCTCGCCGTATTGCCCGCCTTCCTCCGTGGTTCCGTAGAGCATCCCGTTCAGTTCCGTCAGGCCGGTGTAGGGAAACGCCCCATCGCTTCCACCTCGGAACGTGTAAAGAACGCTATAGCTCGCACCGTCGGGCGTGATCCGGAAGACGGTTCCGGCGTTGTTCGCGCCGCCCGAGGACGTCGTGCCGTAGAGCGTGTTATTCGCCTCGATCAGCGCGCAGAGCGGCAGCGATCCATCCGTTCCTCCCTGAAAATTGTGAAGCACGCGCTCGACGCCCGAAGAGTCGATCGTGAAGACGGTGCCCGTTCCCGTCAAACCCCCGTAGTAGGTCGTGCCGTAAAGCGCGCCGTTAACGCTCACCAAGTTTGCACGCGGGTCGCTCCCGTCGTTTTTTCCGCCGAACGAGTGGATCACGTGTTCCGAACCCGATGGCGTTAGCGAGAACACCGTTCCCTGGTTGTGCTTGCCGCCGGTCTGCGTGGTTCCGTAAAGCGTTCCGTTGACGTCGATCACCCCCGCATACGGTCTCGTTCCGCTCGTGGAGCCCGCAAACCGATAGACGACGCCGAGGTCGCTCGGCGAGCTCATTTCGAACACCGTTCCGCATCCATTGCCCGGATAACAACTCTTGCTGGGATCGCCGCCGAAGTTCGTCGTGCCGTACAGCGTACCGCCGACCGCGAGCAAAGCGCCGGCCGGGATGATGCCGTCGCGGCGCTTCTTGAAGATGTGGAGAACCTGAAAGATCGACGTGCTCGAATCTACCCGCTGCGCCGCCGGAAGCGGCGGTGAAACTGTCGACGTGCGGACACAGCTTGCGAGAATGATGATGCACGCAGCGGAGCCGACTCTTCGCATGGCGTCTTCTCCTCAAAATCGCTCGAACGGCGTGCCGCGGCTTTTCCGAGGCGGGCACCGGGCACCTGCCCCCGGTCCCCGGCGAGCCCCTCTCTCGCTCGATTGGTCGCTCGGCGAGGGTTGCGACGCAAGGAATCAGCCTAGTGCCAAAGAACGCGAGTCGCTCTGCAGGCGGCGCGATCGGGGGAGAAAACGCCATGCAAAACGATAGCCAGACTCTTTCCGTTCTCGCGAACCGCAGCGAAGGTTATCGCACGGCGGCTCGTGCATTTCGAAAGACGTTGGCAGCGGCCGTTACGCTTTTGGCGGCCTCGGCCTGCAACGCGCCCGCGATGCCGTCAAGCGGTGATGCAGCGAATACCGCATCACTGTCGCGCTACGCGAGGCCGCCGCGGCGGCCGGCGGACACGACGTCGATCCTGAAACTGCTCACGACGGACGTCGCGATCGGATCGACCGTCGATACGGGCAACGGCGACAAGGGACCTCGCGGCCTGTCCATCGCTAACGGCAGCCCCCATGGTAAGCTGACGAAGGGGCAGCTCGTCGTCTGTAATTTCGAAGACGCGACGGGCAAAGCCGGTGCCGGGACCACCATCGAAGCCCTCAACCCGGCGCCGAGCTCCTCTCCTTCGCGTTTTATCCAAGATAGTCGGATCAAGGGCTGCGACGGAGCCGGTATCCATCCGAAGGACGGCACCGTGTACGCTGCGGGGCTGACGAGCGGCATGATCGCCGTGATCAGCAAGAAGGGCGGAGTACAGAAAGTCTATCGCGGCAAAGCGCTCGACGACCCGTTTTGGGATATCGTCGCCGATCCACAGCAAACGTTTTCGCCCTTGTACGTATACGTCGGCACGACCAGCGGCGGCATCGTGAGCATCAGCGTCGGCTTCTACGGCAACGGCCGCGCAATCGAGGTCGCGAAGGGCTTCGCGGTGAGCCAGGGCTCGCAGGGCGAGTTGGCGCCGTCCGGTTTGCAGTACGACCCCGCAATCGACACCCTGTATATCGTCGACGGCAAAAGCAACACGGTCGTGGCCTTCTCGAACGCCAGCTATCTCCTGGATAAGGACGAAATTGTCGTCCAGCCCGGCGGGACGACGTTCAAGTGCAAGCATCCAAAGACCACGTGCGGGAGCCTCGTGTACAGCGGATCGCCGCTGGATGCGCCGATGGCTTCAGCGCTGCTTCCCAATGGAAACCTCATCGTCGCCAATACCCAGGGGACCGCGAACATGCTCGTCGAGCTGACCCCGCAGGGTCAGGTGCTCGACACGAAGGTTGTTGACCAAAGCGCGACACAAGGCGTCTTCGGTCTCGTTGCCGCCGGCAAGAGCGACGCTACCACCGTCCTCTTCTACGCGGATACCAATTCAAACGCGATCCACGAACTCGAACAGTAAGACCAATGCCCGACCCGGGAGAATCGGCCTAGCCCGCAGACGCCGTTCACCTCGGCGGCCGTGCCGGCGCTGGCCTGCAGTAAGATCCCGCTTACCCGAAGTCGCGCGGGCCGCAACGAGCGGCCCGGGTCGACTCCACTCGGACCAGCCGCAGGATTCCGAGATCGAAATCGATCATTTTAAGGTCGATGACCGTCCCTGTGGAGGCTGCGACTCCGACTCCTTCGCCGCCGCTGAAATGGGCAGGGGGAAAGCGCTGGCTGGTGCCGCGGCTGGCGCTTCGTTGGTCAGGGCACGCGCAACGTCGGCTCGTCGAGCCTTTCGTCGGAGGGCTTGCAGTCGTTTTGGGGCTCTCTCCCAAAAAGGCGCTCCTCAACGACCACAATCCGCATCTCATCTCGTTCTACCGGTGGCTGCAGCACGGCCTCGATCCGACTTCCGTTCGTGTGAATCTTGTCAACGCTCGCCCTGTCTTCAACGCCAATCGCGATCGGTTCAACTTCCTTATTGCGAACGGCAAGGCCGATACGACGGAGGCAGCGGTCCTGTTTTACTACCTTAACCGGACCGCCTTCAACGGACTCTGTCGCTTTAACTCGCGGGGCTACTTTAACGTACCGTTCGGTGCCTACAAGACGATTCGGTACAAGGATGCGCGTGATTTTGCTATCTACAAGGAGGCGCTAGCCGGCTATGATTTTCGGTGCGACGATTTTGAGCGACTCTCTATAAGAGCCGGGGATTTTATCTACGCCGACCCTCCCTATGATGTGCAGTTCACATCGTTTACCGCAGGCGGATTTTCGTGGGGCGACCAGCAGCGACTCGCCCGTTGGCTCGCTGGGCAGCGCGTACCCGTTATTGCGTCCAACCAGGCAACGCGGAGGATCCTCAACCTTTATAAGGACCTGGGCTTCAGGGTTCGGACGTTGGCTGCTCCTCGGCGCATTTCGTGTGACGGTAACCGCGAGCCAGCTCGCGAAATGCTAGCGACGTTAAACCTGTGATCCCGCAGGTTCTAATTGGCGTTTTAGTTTACACAGTGCAATTAAGCGTAACTCGGGCCATTCTGTAAGGAGATTTGATGCAACGTCGGTCAAAGTTTGCCAATGCTGCAGCAGCGTGGATGAAGCAGCACGCCAAAGGGAAGACAATTTCGAGCGATGAGCTTTGGAACGGGTTAGCCGCATCAGAACCAGCGCTTTGCGCTGTGAGCGAGAAGCGAAAAACTCCGCGCACCACGTGCATGCGTGACCTCAGGAAGGATGATCGCTTTGAAATCGGCGATCGTAAGATTCGGTTGCGCGATTCAGCGTAGCAAGGCCTTGGGAGGCGCCCAGATCGGTTTGTGAAACCGCCCGCATGAGGAGATTGTTTAGGCAAAGGTAATGTTGCTTCCAGGCCAGGCAGAAGCCGAAGAAAAAGGTTTTTCGAAGTACCACGAGGGTGACCACTGGGTTCTTTACCACGGCGACTGTTTGGCCGCTATGGAAACGCTCGAAAAGCAAAGCGTCGACTTGATCTTTGCAGATCCGCCATATAATCTCTCGAACGGCGGGTTCACGTGCCATGCCGGTCGCATGGTTCCAGTGCACAAAGGGGACTGGGACAAGTCTGGAGGACAAGACGCCGACCTCAAGTTCATCGAGGCGTGGCTATCTCGCTGCAAGACGATACTCAAACCCTCGGGTACCCTTTGGGTTTCCGGTACACAGCATGTGATTTTCAATGTCGGCTACATGATGCAGCGACTCGGTTACCATATTTTAAATACGGTGACATGGTTCAAGCCCAATGCCTCACCGAATCTGTCATGCCGTTTCTTCACGCACAGCAGCGAGCTGTTGATTTGGGCGGCGCCCCAGCGCAGGAAGAAACTGGAACACACATTTCATTACGAAACGATGCGCGCAGAAAATAGCGGTCGCCAGATGCGAGATGTTTGGGAGTTTCGGGATGGAACGTATATACCACGCGTTTTCGAGACCGGCCCGCCTAAGTCGGAAGAAAAGGCACGAAAAAAGCATCCAACGCAAAAGCCTGAGGCGTTGCTCGACCGGATCATCAGATCGTCGAGCAATCCAGACGACCTGATACTGGATCCGTTCAACGGGTCTGGGACAACCGGCGTCGTTGCGTCGCGGCTCCGTCGACGATACGTGGGGATAGAGTTAGACGAGGAATATCTGAAAGTGACAAAGGAAAGGCTACTTTCGGTTGCGCGCGACATCGAGCTAGACCTCAAGCCGGAGCAACGCGGCAAAAAAGAGGCCCCAGCTCCGCTTCTTTAGACCTCCAGTGACTGCGCCTGGCCTGAAGAAGCCTGCGGAATGGAGGTGTACGGTTGGCTAATCTTGCTTACTACAAGGAAAGACTCGGTATCTCTACCGAGGATGGCGCATTCGCGAAATTCATTTCCACTTTGGCAAATCATCATAGCGCAAGCTACTATGTTGATTGGGAGAAGGTGCTCGCCAAAGCTGGCAAGTTTGGCGACGACTTTGCGCTCTTGAGCACGCTGTGCGGCAGCGAGGATATCGAGACGGCCGCGATAGACCTCTTTATGCGCCATCCGCGGGTCATACGCGCGCTACCGACGCTGATAGCGCACCGTCACGAGCTCTCGCTAGTCGGCAGCTCAGGCGATTCTGGAGTCACGAACTATAGCTTCCTTCCCAAGGACGCAACAGGAGCGGCCAAGCTGGCGGAGGCAAAGCGCTACGCACACTTTCTCGTGGAGATTGGCCTGGGCGAGGTTCTTGAACGTCTAAAGAGCGTTAGCGATTACGCTATAGGAGTCGAAGTAGGGCTGGATAGCAATGGGAGGAAAAATCGTGGCGGAGCATGCGGCGTGGAAGCAATTATGCCGGCGATCGCAGCGGCAAGGGGCATTATAGCCGATCTCGAGGTTACCGAGGAGGCGACCTACGCCGACCTGAAGCGGCGAGGCTTTAGACTGCCAGACTCGTGCAGAGGCGTTGTATGGGACGCGAGTTTTTGGCTAAGGGGCAGCGAGCGGTTGGTGGTGATGGAAGTCAACCATTACGCGTCCGCCGGTTCAAAGCCGCCGGCGATAGCCCGTGAATACACCGCTCGAAATGCTGATCTGCGAGCGGCCGGCGTCGGTTTTATATGGGTTACGGACGGCCTCGGCTGGAAAAAGATGCAGAACCCTCTACGCAGCGCCTTTGAGGAAATTGACTACCTCATGAATATCGCGCTTGCGTCGGAGGGAGAGTTAGAGTTCGCCCTTAGGGCGTTACTTAGGCCTACATAGGGTACCCTCCCAGGCGGACGGTCTTTTGCAAGTCCGCTCCCGCAATGATCGAGTGCCTGGCGCTTCAAAGCCTCGTTGTTAGGAGCTTGCGGCTCGAGATGGTCGCGCCATGCGAGCTTTCGAGCCACCACAACGGAGTGCTGGAGATCCCAAGCTTGCGTCTGCGATTCGCCCGGTGGCCGCCGCTGCCGTGTCATCGTCTCCGCCAATATTGGCTGCGAGTCCGCAGAGCCGTCTGCCCTGTCGACGGCCCGTAACGCAGCTTCAAGGGCGCCGAGTGCGATCACCCTTAAGCTGCGCGCCGACTACTTCGGCAGCGACGACGACGGAAAAACCACCTAGTCTTTTCTAAAAAGTGCTTCGTGTCCGGAAAGGACGCGTGCCTGAGTTGCTACGTCGGGGGTAGTCGACCAGTTGCCGCGTTCCCACGTGCCGCCGAGAACGATGCCGTCGCTGCGCGGGAACATGTAGAGCAGCGGATCGCTAACGAGATAGATATAATCGACGGCGGCCTGAGGTTCGAGAATCGTGAGCTGGCCTCGCACCGGTTCGAGCATCGTGTCGCCGAAGAGCGCGCGCGAGCCGAGGCCGGTGCAGTTGAAGACGACCGGTTCGTGCAGCGCGGCGATCTCGGACGGCGCGCGGAAGGAGCGCACGACGATGTGCCCACCTTGCAATAGGAAGTCGCGCTGAACCGCCGGCAGAAACGTATTCGGCTCCATCAGCATCGTGCTGAATCGCATGATGCTCTTATAGCCGACGAACGGCACCGTCGCGGGGTCGACCGGCTCGACGTCGGCGTAGAGATCCGCGATGCCGACGCGGGTAGCGTAGTCGATCTCTCCGCCGCTCTCCTGGGCGTCGGGCTTTAGAACGTAGTTGTCGAGCCAGCGGACGCCGTATGCCGGCCCAACCATCAGTTGAAACGCCCGGTTTGCGATGCGCGCCGCCTTGCGAAAGACGTCGAGAAACGCCGGCGTCGCCCCGTCGGTCGTGAAGACCGTCGTCGGCGTCCACTGCGCGCCCGCGACGTTCGACGTCGTCATCGGCGGCAGGGCGGACGCGTAGATCGTGACCTGCCAGCCGCGATTCTGCAGAATCCGCGCGGTCGTCAGCCCGATGACCCCGCAGCCGAGCACGGCGGCCCGAGCCGGTGAGCGATCGGCAACGAAGTCCGCCGCGAGCGTCGCACATCCCCACGAGAGGCTGAACCCGCCGCCGCCGTGACCGTAGTTGTGCACGAGAACCTTCGCGCCGAACGGCTCCGCGCGAAGGACGAAGCCCGCGGCGCGAAACGGACGCAGGCCGACGACGGTGCGGATGACGCGGCCCGCGTCGATGCGCGGCGGGACGATCGACGCGCCGGGCGGCGCCGCGGCGAGCGCAGCCGCCGGCGAACGCATCGCGGCCATCGCCGAAATGCCGAGGGACGAACCGATGAACGCGCTGCGTGAGAGCATGCGCGTCCGTTGGACCGCCGCTCTGCGATGACCTTCGCCGATCGTTTTGATTAGGGGTTTCCGGTCGACGCGACCCGAAGCCGCAACGGTGGAGCTGCGCCCGTTAAGCCTGCGCGAGATCTTCGATCGTGCGTTCGCGCTTTACGCGCGCAGTTTCGTCGCTTTTGCCGCAAGCGCGGCCGCCTTCGTCGTTCCCGCGACGGTCGCGCAGCACTTCATCGCATTGCGCGCCGCGCCGCAGCTCGAAACCGCGCTGAACGCGCTCCAACGCGCGCAGACGCTCGGCACGCCGGCGATTCCGCCGGTCTTTACGTCGCCGCAGTTCGTGCTGCTCGCGCTCGGCGGTCTGCTGATCGGCTGGCTGACGTGGGCCTTCGTGCTGAGCGCCGTTGGCGCGGGCGTCGCGCAGGTCTATCGCGGGAATCCCGTCTCGGCGCGCGACTGCTTGGGCGGCGTCGCGCCGCGATCCGGAGCAATCCTGGCGCTCTCGATCCTCGAACTCCTCGCGCTTGCCGGGTTCGATCTCGCAGCCGGCGCCGTGTTGATCCTCCTCGTCGTCGTCGCGGTCCTCGTGGCCGGCAACGCGCTTGCCGCGCTCGCCCCGCTCGTCGCGGTCTGTGCGTTCGTCCTGATGCTCGGGCCGATCGAGTTGCTCGTCGTGCCGGCCGCCTTCGGTTTCTTCGCCGTCGTCGTCGAGGGCCGCGGTGCGGCAATCTCGTTGCGACTCGGCCTATTGCGGGTCTTTACGCGGAGCGAGTTCGGACGCGCGCTGCGTTGCGCGATCGTCCTCAGCGCGATCGTCACGCTCTCGATGGTCGTGACCGACGCGCTCGCGTTCGTCGCGGCGCGCGGCGGCGACCTCGCCGGCTCGGCGATCGACGCGAGCGTGCGCATCGTCGTCAATCCGTTCGTCGCGTTGGTGCTCGCGCTCTATTACTTCGACGTGCGACTGCGCCACGAGGGCTTCGACCTCGAGCCCGGCGTCGAGCGGCCCGCGCTCGACGGCGAGCCCGTCTACGCGCCGACGGCGTACCTCTCGGGCGCGCAGCGCGCCCTCGTCAAGCGATTCCTCGCGCGTCGCGACGAGCTCTTGCCGTGGCGTCGCCGCGAGATCGCCGCCGCCCTCGCCGCTCCCGCGCGCGAGCGCGTGCCGGAAGAGCTGCGTTCGCTGGAAGACGAGCAACTGTTAGAGCGTTTGTAGCTAGACGTAGTCTTGAAGCGTGAACCTCACCGTGCGCTGCGCGCCGTCTTTGCCGGTGATGCCGAGCGTCACGACCGTTCCTGCGGGCTTCGCGAAGATTGCGCGAACGGCGGCGAGCGCCATCCCGCTCGTGGGCGAGCCGTCGATCGTCGTGATGACGTCGCCCTTGACGATGCCCGCGAGCGCCGCCGGCGTGCCGGGGCGCACGTCCACGACGATCACGCTCTCGCCGCGCTCGACCAAGAAGAGTCCGGATCGCTCGTAGACGTCGGGTTCGCTCAGCGCTGCGTTGGGCACGAGCGTCATCGTGCCGGCGCCGTAGTCGAACGTGACGGTGAAACGCCGTAGCAAGTTTCCACCGATGTTGGCCGCGACAAACGGCGCCGTCAGCGCACCGCTGGTCTGCGATGAGAAATCGGCGACGAGGTTCGTCAAGGTCAGGTCGTCTATGCCGACCTCTTTCACGCGGCCGAGCTTGCCGAACGCGGGGCCGCCGAAGCCAAAACCGCTGATGCCGATGCTCGTCAGCGTCGCGGGCACGATTTCTGGATGCGCGTTGAGAAACGGCGTCATGAAACTGATCGTATCGCGCGCGCCCGTGTCGATCGTGCACTCGGACGGGATCGAGTCGATCGTGCACGCGATCTGCGGCTGCGTTCCGTAGAGGACGAAGGGCACGACGTGCCCGTTTGCGGGCGTCTGCGTCGTGCCGGGCATCGCGAGCACGACTTGCGACCCCGCGTAATCGAACGTGGTGACGTAGCGCGCGAGCACTTCCCAGCCGATGAGTCCGTCCACTTGACGGCCGGCCGAGATCCCGAAGCCGAGCCGCGTCGGCGCAACCGCGAAGAGTTGATTTTTCAGCACCGCGTCCCCGACTTGCAGCGTCGCAACGGTTGCGAAGCTCAGCGACTCCGTCTGCGAGCCGACGCCGCTGCCCTGCGCCGATCCGCTGCCGAACGCGCCGATCTCTTTCGCCACGGCGGGATCGACGACGTTCGAGCCCCCGGTATCGAAGATGAAGTGGTACGGTCCCTTCCCGTTGAGCATCACGTCGAGGTAAACGTGGTTCTCCATCAGGGCGACCGGAACGGTCGTCGACGTCTTGCCGCCGGCGATCGAGAAGTCGGTCGGATGCGTCTGCGGCCGCGCGAGCGCGGCGCGCGCGTCGGGTGGATTCAACACGATGCTCGTTACGCGTGCGTCAACGTTGTTGCCGTCGCTGGAGTCTATGCGAACCGCGCGCGCGACCATGACGCCGTGGAAGCGCCGGTAGTCGGAGAACGTCATCGTCTGGGTCGTGAAGCCGCTGACGAGGTTCGCTCGCGCCGGCAGGTGCGTCGTGCCGTCGAACCACAGCTCGAAGGGCACCTTCGATCCGACCGGAGTGATGCTCAATCCATCGTAGGAGTGGCCCTTCTCGTTCTTCGTGCCGAGCGACGTTACGGTCGCTCCGCGTGCGTTCGGTTGCCAGAGGCCGTAACTCGAGATATACGCCTGATTCAGTTCAGACGAACGATCGCTGTCGCCGCCTTGGTTCCAGACGAGATTCGTTCCATCGCCGCTCCACTCAATGCGTCCGTCGTAGCCGTCGAGGGAGACGAGCGGCGAGAGATTCGTCGTCGCGGCATAGCGCCCGTCGCGCAGATCGGCGTACTGCGTTACCGTACCGCGCAGGCCGACCGCGGTAACCGCGGCATGGACCGCGACTACGTTGACCATTGCGAGCGATTTGACGCCGATCGCGGCGCCGGATGCGGCGATGAGCCGTTCGACGCGCGGATCGCTCTGTGCGCGCAAGGGCGCCGCGGCAAAGATCGCGGCCGCAGCGAGGACGACTGCGATGGCCCTCACTTGCGCCGCAGCTTTCCGATGAGTTCGCGGGCGAAGCGAAGCGCGTCGGCCTTTGCGCGCTCGTAGAGCACCGAAGCTTGGCCCTTCGTCATGTAACTGCCGTGCTCTTGAAAGAACGTGACGCCTTCGCCGACGACGATCGTGCCTGCATACGCGATCGCGCCCTTGATCGCGATGCCCGCGACCGGAACGAAGCCGACGAGTTCGCGTGCCAGCGTGCGCCAGCCGAAGCCGCCGCCGATGACCGGCAAGAGCTGCCACGTGCGCCCGACGTCGGGATCGCGGCCATAGACCGCCTCGATGTGGAGCATCAGCATCACCTGAATGCCGGTGATCGCCACCATGTCGCCGGCCGACGCGAACGCGCCGAGCACGAAGCCGACGACCGGAATGTGATCGACGACCGCGCTCGCGAGCGCTACTTTCAGCGCGTTGTTCGCCGCGTCGCGCGTGAGTTTGGCGGCGACGGTGTCGCGCAGCACCGGGAAGCTTCTGCCGATCGCGATCTCGGCGCCGCGCGCGCGCTCGATAAGATGCAGAAAGAGACGGCCGCGCAGCGCATCGCGCGTGAGCGACGGAACGACGTACTCGCTCCACATGCCCGGCTCGGGGGGCGTCGAGGGACCGGCCGGCGCCGCATCCGGGTCGACCGTGATCGCGAAGATCGGCACGTTGAGCGTGCTGAGCGCGCCGAAGTCGGCATGCGCGGCGTCTAAGCCGCGGCCGAGAAAGATGATCGCGCGGACTTCGTTCGGATTCGTGACCAGCGGCATCTCGGCGCGAATGGTCTCCAGACAGGCCGCGGCCTCGACGGGAACCGGGCCGTCGTAGCCGCCGAGCAGCAGCGCTCGAAACTCGGCGATGAGCGCCGGATCGCCGCAGAGCAAGAATCGGAAGGGTTTGCGCACGTGCACGTGCACGGCGCGCACATCGATGCTCTTGCGCACGAGCGTAAAGATGTTGCGTGCGTCGCTAGCTGCTGCCATGGATGCTCCTACAGGCCGAGTTTGCCGAGATCGACCGCGAGCGTTCCGTCGGCCTTCCGAAGCTCCTTCAGCGGGTCGTCCGTGTAGTCGAGATAGACGAGGCCCATGAAGATCTCGAGCGGCCAGGCGTGCATCTTATGCGCGTTCGCGACGTCGATGACGGTCTGGCCCGAGCTCTTCGCCTCGGTGATGACGCTCTCCGGCGTGCTCTTGATGTCGGCGGCGATGATCGTTGCGGCGGTTACCTCGCCGGGCGTCAGCCCGTCGCGGAGCATCGTGCGGTAGTCC
>Ga0335069_10005164_pt1 | contig 19210 bp, 22 predicted proteins | sample Lox_Sample_11_FD_206714 | JGI IMG/M metagenome (GOLD analysis project Ga0335069, IMG submission 206714) | Soil microbial communities from Loxahatchee National Wildlife Refuge, Florida, United States - Lox_Sample_1.1 | ecosystem: Environmental > Terrestrial > Soil > Wetlands | place: USA... | reverse complement strand
CCCTCCGCGGCGCTGCCTCGACCGCCTTTCGAATCGGCTCACCAAAATCCTCGCCCAAACTCGCAAACTCAGCCCGTCCGCATAACGGGCAGAGATTGGCCGTATAAGTCGGCGACTCGGAGAAAGGGTCCGCCCGAATCCCTTGTGCCGTGCTCATCCCATCACTTGACGGAAAACGCGCTAGCCGCGGAAGTGCCTTAATCGATGCGATCGCATTGGGAATCGCGCTTGAACCCGGGCAGACGGTGCGCAACAGGTGGAATCAAACCACTACCCGCGAGGCCATATTCACGTTCATATACTCGACCCGAAACGTTATCGCCCCCGACCAATGTTGGATCTCTCGGCGATCAGAGCGCCGGCCTTCCTCAGCGTGCGTTGAACGTACTGCGCTTGACGCTTTTCGTCGCCCTTATGCGACAGATCACGGGAGCCGATAACGATCCTCACCTCCGATTCAGGAACCCCCCGTGAAAGGGCGTAGAGTGCATACGCCAAATCGATCCTCGTCCAGTCGCCACCATAAACCGGATTTGACCGGAAAGATTCAATGCTCTTTAATACTGAGCTTTCGAACCGCTTGGGGGAGTAGACTCGCCTTGCCCGAGTTGCGCGCTCCGTATTGAGATCGGTTGTCAGCTTTTCAATGAACTGTCGCGCCTCGCTGTAAACCTCTCCCGTGGCCTCGGCCAGGCGTACGAATGGGTACAGCCCATTTGACTGGCGGTGTTTATCCTTGCGGTTCGTGAAGCCGGCGAGCCGGCCGAAATGCCGCCAATCGGCGGCACCGCGGTCACCCTGGAATTTCGCTGCGAGGACCCGAGCAGCGGCCGTTCCTAGATCTTTGGGAAGCGTCTCGGCATGCTTCAGCCAGGCCTGGAAATTGCCGGGTGACGTTTCGGTTACGACGGCGGGTTGAAAACCAGATATTTTCATTTCCGAAATCGCCGCTGCTGTGAGATCATCCATCAAGCTCAAATTGTTCTCGCCTTTCGGTCGAATATAGATATTTCGGCCGTTAAGGTTTTGAAATTGTAACCACGATAGCGAATTGAGCAGGTTTTTTATGCTCCAAGTTCGTGGCAGCATCTCCGGTTCCCGTGAGTTCGGGTCAACACGAGGCTTGAAAAGTCCGACTTCAAAGACCTCCGCTCCCATCGCCGCGATCTGATGTTTTACCGCGCCCGCTGTCCATTCCATCGCTCGCCCCTTTCGGTGCATATACGAGGGTTAACCGAGCCCTTCACCTTGAAAGAAGTGGCGGGGCGTGTCGGTGACAGCTCAACTCGGAAAGATTTGCGCTGAAGGCGCAGCTATTTACTGGACGATTCGGCCCGGACGGCCGGGTGAATGGAAATATGTGGCCTATAGGCGTGACGGCATCGTGTCTTTGCTGTTGCCCACTTGCTTCGTGTCCCTGTCAAACAGTGTGGCTGTGTTCAATGGACGACGACAGGATAGTACGTCCAGTCCGAGGGTGGTTGTCGCAGGCCAATCAGAATAGGGCCGGAACCAACATATCGGAGGTCTATCCTTGCCCGGAGTATCGTGTTTCCGTCCTCAATGCGAGCTTCGCCTGCCACTGTCATTAGAGGCTCGTCGATTTTCTTCAACAATTGGACCTGGTAGATTCCGGGTTCACTCCCGATCGGGAGATAGATCGTGAGATCAAGCGGCTTCGGCGGGAGTATTAGCGGCCCCCTATTTGAGGGGCGCCCGGCTTCGCCTCGCGCAACGGACCTGTCCTTCAAGTCGAGAGCCGCCGCCTGAAACGGGCCGTCTGGCTGAGTTGTGATTAGGTTTCTACGATGACCGACCTCATACGTCGTTATAGTTCCGGCCATTACGAAAGCTGCCGCAACGCCCGAAACCACTAGGCGCCTCCGCACCACCAGGCTGCGGCGTGCCCGTTTCACCTGGGCTCGGAATTCCAGGAATTCCCGGTAGCACGGCGAGCAATGCAAGACGTGCTCCCAGGCAGCGTCCCTAACCGGCTGCGGTCGGTTGGCTAGTTCCTTCAAAACTCTCGAGCCCGGACACCCCTTGCGCTCCGGGTTCGGAAACTGGGTCAGAATTGTCTGCTGAACGATGTCTCGGAACTCTTCGAAAATTTGGTCGGGAGAATGGTCCGGCATTAGCCCATGACATTATGGCATTTCAGTAACCGAACGCGGCAGTTATGCAAGTCCTAACTCTTTCAGCGCGCGTCTGATAGATCGATGCAGATTCTGATACAAGGTGTTTGGTCGCTGATCGAATTGTGCGTTGATTTCCTCTCGGTCCATGCCGTAGCAGAGCATCTCGAGTATTTTGCCGGCCTGAATGTCGCCCCGCATCTTCATCTGTCTAATCAGCGTAGCCAGGAATTGCCTTCGTTCAAAATCGTTCTCGAAGTTCCACTTTCCCCCAGGTACCAACAGCGATAAGGCAGCCGGGTCCGCCCTTCCGATGATTGTTTCTAACTCAGTTTCGTCTGTCGGCAGCGGCTCATCCCTGCGGTGCCGCGCGCGCCATCCTCCAGCCCGGAGATCTTCGGCCTTCCATTTGGCGTAGTGCCATAGCTTTTTGCTGGGCCACAGATCGAGGTTATCGCCATGCTTGTACCAAACGCTGTGGACCGTGGATTGCGTCAGTTCCGAAACGCGCCATACGTCATCGAGTCTTCGTCGGGCCAGCCGCCGAAGGCTATCCGCAATCGGCACGACGGCGGTGAACCAGCCCCAAGCAATTCGTGTGCCTTCGCGATCCGTGTCCTCGATGCAAATAGGCACGACCGAGCTGGGGTCTTGCAGCTTGTCGTAGTCGAAGGGGATAGTCACTAACGCCATCGCCGTCCGCCACTGCGAAAAAAAATTTTGCTTGAACTGTCACCAACAGCCTCTGCCACTTCTTTCAAGGTGAAGGGACAGATTTTCCGCATAGCAGGATTTATAGCACGGCGGAGCCAGAAGTCAAGATGAAGATTTTCGGAAATTCGGAGCATGTGACACAAATTCCCAACGAGCAACACCAACGGCTCGACGTGAAGCTCAGGCGGGAGCTTGGGGAGCAGGTGCTCGCCCTACTCGGGGACGAACGCACCGAGGACATCGTCCTAAATCCAGACTCGTCGCTCTGGGCAAAGCGCATGGGCGAGGGCTTCGTCCGGTTCGGAACTATGGTGCCGGCACGCGCCGCGAGCGCGCTTGGCACCATTGCCGCCTGGCGCGGCACCGTTCTGAATCATGACCATCCCATCCTCGAAACCGAACTTCCTATCGATGGCAGCCGCTTTGAGGGTATTACGGCCCCCGTTGTCAGACAACCGGTTTTTGCGATACGGCTTCGGCCCAAAAAGATCTTCAGTCTCGATGAATACGAGGCTGGAGGTATCGTCACCGGGAAGGATGATCCACTCAGCGGCCGTCGCGGTGGCAATGACTTTGCCGCTTCCGTGCGCGGGTTAAGTCATGCGGAGATCATCCGCGCGGCCGTTGGCGCTAGAAAGAATATCCTCATTGCCGGGTCCGCCGGGAGCGGAAAGACGACACTCACGAACGGCATCCTGCGCGAGCTGGCACAATTAACGCCGCATGACCGGGTGTTGGTCATTGAAGATACGACGGAACTGCAGTGCTCTGTGGCGAACTACGTCGATCTGCACACTGCGGGCGACGTAACCATGATCGACTGCCTCCGTGCATGTATGCGCCTGAAACCGACGCGCATTGTCGTTGGCGAAGTTCGGGGCGCCGAAGCTCATGCGGTCTTGAAGGCTTGGAATACTGGCCATCCGGGCGGCATTGCGACTATTCACGCCAACGACGCGCTGAGCGCACTAACGCGCCTCGAAAGCCTGTTGACGCAATCGGATGAGGGCCAGAGTATGCCGCATGAGTTCCGTTGCGCGCTGATCGCGGAAGCAGTGGACCTGGTGGTGTTCATCGACGAGGAGCCCGGTACTGCAGCGGGCCGAAAGGTCAGAGAGGTTTTGCTCGTGTCCGGATACTCCAACGGGAAGTATACGGCCGAGCCGGTCTGAAACCACAACGTAGAAGGAGGAAAGGAAACAAAGTCATGAAAATGTTTCGTTCAAAGAATAAGGAATTGTTAATGAGCAGACTCGCAGCGCTCGTGACAATCGGTTTGGCATTCAGTCTGAAGGCTCAGGCCGGCGTGGCTACCATGCCATGGGATGCCGGCTTGAAGTCGATGGCGCTGGACTTGGCTGGCCCGGTTGCCTGGACCATCGGCGTAATCGGCGTCGTGATGGGGGCGAGCTCTGTAGTGATCCATCACGAGTTGACCGGCTTTGGCCAGAAAGCTCTGATCACCGGAGTTGGCGCCATGATGGCTGGCTTCGCTCCCGGCGTGCTGACGGCACTAGGCATCGGCGCGGCCGTCGTTTAAGAGGGGAGAACAGGATGCAAATGCCCGCAGACACTCCACGGATCGTTCCCATCCACCAGTCGGCGCATCGCCCCGCCCAGATCAGGGGGTGTGATCGCGTGTTGATTCTCACCGCTCTATTCGCGGCGTTTTGCCTGGCCTTCAGTCTGTTGACTGTTTGGGGATTCGCAGTGTCTGCGGCACTTTGGTGCGGAGTAGTGGCCGGTTTGCGAAGGATGGGCAAAGCCGATCCACTGCTCCGGCAAGTTTATGTCCGGCACCTGAGATATCGCGAATGGTACCCGGCCAAAAGCGGCGTGCTGTCTCAGCTGGCGGGAGTTCCGAAAGGATGGAGATAAGGGAAATGCTACGTAATGAACATCGTCGGAAACCGCAGGGGCTGGCAGATCTCCTTCTGCCTTTCGGCCTGATCGACGACGGAATCCTGCTGCAGTACGACGGCTCGCTGATGGCGGGCTGGTCGTACAGAGGACCGGACACGATAGCTGCCGCTCCCGCGGAAATGGACGCACTAAGCCAACGGCTCAATAGCGCCTTGCGTCTCGGTGGCCGCTGGATGGTGAGCTGCGATGCCATCAGATCTTGCGCTCCGGGTTATCCGGATTATGGATCATTTCCGGATCCAGTTACCCTGCTGGTCGATGAAGAGCGACGCCAAAAGTTCATGCAGGAGGGTGCGCACTTCGAATCGGAGTATTTCCTGACGCTCACGTATCTTCCCCCGCAGGAAAAGGAAGAGCGCATCAAAGGCTGGATGTTTGAAGGAGCGCCGCCGTTCACGAATTCCCGCGCTGCGGCTCAGACCCTCGATCGCTTCAAAAGCAAAGTTGAATCGTTCGAGAACGTTTTCGGGCACCTGTTTACGATCCAGAGGCTGAAACGCGTGAGCTTCGTGGATGATTTCGGGCGCGAGCATGAGCACGATCAGTTGTTGCGCTATCTGCGCCGCTCGATAAGTGGCGTGGATCATCCATTCGCTTTGCCGGAAATCCCAGTATTCTTGAACGACGTTTTGGCTGGTGCGGACTTTTGCGGCGGAATCGAGCCGCGCATCGGCAGGAAGCGGATCGCCGTCATCGGGATCGATGGCTTCCCGAGGACAAGCTGTCCAGGGATTCTGAGCGCTTTGGATTCATTGCCGCTCGAATACCGCTGGAGTACGCGGGCGATCCTGATGGACCCGGAAGAGGCGGCGGGTCTGTTTGAAACCTTACGCAGAACCTGGCGGGGAATGAAGCTTGGCTGGTGGGACCAGCTCATGCGAACTCAGAACGGCCCGGTCAACCTGCACGCCGCCAACATGGAGGCCGATGCACAACAGGCCATGGGGATCGCACAGTCCGGCGACATGCAGTTTGCACTGTATTCCTCGAACGTAATCTGTCTGGACGAGGATCGGGACAAGCTGCACGAATCCGCGCGCCTGATCATGAAGACCATTCAGAACATCGGGTTTAGTTGCCGCTTGGAGGACGTTAACGCCATCGAAGCCTGGCGCGGAACCCTGCCGGGAGACGGCTACTCGAACGTGCGGCGTGTGCCATTGCATACCCTGAACCTCGCGGACATGCTGCCGATAACCTCCGTGTGGGCGGGCCTGCGCGAGAACCCGTCTGCGCTGATGCCGACGAACAGTCCGCCGCTGCTTTACGCGGCGACCACGGGCGCGACCCCATTCCGCTTCAACCTACACGTTTCAGATCTAGGACACACCATCGTGGTCGGCCCGTCCAGTTCCGGCAAATCTACCCTGCTAGGCCTGATTGCGGCCCAGTGGTTCCGGTATCCGAATGCCCAGGTCTTCTTCTTCGATAAGGGCTACAGCTCCTGGGTGCTGGCTCACGCCGTAGGCGGAGAGTTTTACGATCTGGCTGGTCCGAGGTCGGATCTCGCGTTCTGCCCGTTACGCCAAATCGACAGCGACTCGGACCTGGCTTGGGCCGTCAGCTGGATCGAATCGTTGTGCGAGTTGAATGGCTTGCGCACCGGTCCAAAACACAGGAACGCGATCACCGACGCGATGCGGCGCCTGCGAGCGTCGCCAGCCAGGACGATGACCGAGTTCAGTGCCTCGGTCCAGGATGGAGAGGTGCGGACGGCTCTCGAACACTTCACGCTCAGTGGGGCCATGGGCTTCCTGCTCGATGCGGATCACGATTGCTTGGGGAGCGGACGGATGCTGGCGTTTGAGACCGAGCACCTTCTGCAGCTCGACGACAAGGCCGTGTTGCCAGTGCTGCTTTACCTGTTCCGCCGAATCGAACAGCGCCTGGACGGGTCTCCGACGCTCATCGTGTTGGATGAGGCCTGGGCCTATCTGGGACACGAGCTGTTTGAGCGCCGGATCGGCGACTGGCTGCGGACCATGCGCCGCAAGAACGCAGTAGTGGTCATGGCGACGCAACAACTGGCAGACTTTGCCGATTCGAAGATCGCTCCAGTGATTCTGGATAATTGCCCGACGAAGATCTTTCTGCCGAACGCAGAAGCGCGTAGCTCTCGCGATGTATACGGGCGGCTGGGACTAAAGGTCGGAACACCGGACGCCCCGCTCGAGCGCGAACTGGACATTCTTCGTTATGCCACGCCCAAGATGCAGTACTACATCGTATCGCTGCTCGGACGGCGGTTGATTGATCTTGGCCTGGGGCCGGTGGCGCTGGCTTTCACCGGCGTTAACGGAAACGAGGAGCGAGCACTCGCCGGCAAGGTGATGCTTGCGCACCCGAGGACGTGGCGCGAAGAATGGCTGCGTGTTCGAGGTCTGCCGGTGTGGGCTCGGTATCTGGAAGATTACCCGGCAGGAGAGATGGAAAGGGTGTTCAAGGTGGCATTCCGTCGTGAGGAGGCGCGAGCTGTTGGAGATGGTTTGAGCGCGGCGTCATGAGGAGATTTTGTGTTGAGGAGGAGTTTATGCGTAAGTTGCTTTTAGCGATTATGGCGGGATTGCTTCTGGTAAATCCAGTAAGCGCCCAGGTGCCCGGTGGGGTGTTTGTATGCGCGAACTGTGCGACGGAGCCGACGCAGCTCCGCATCCAGCTCATGCACGATCTCGAATATGCCAAGCAGATACTGCAGTATGCGATTCAAGTGCAGCAGCTGGCCGATGCGCTCAAGAACACAAAGCATGGCGGTGCCGCATCCCTGACCGCCATCGCTGCTGACCTCGGGATGCTAGCGGCAGTCGTTCAAGGCGGCCGGGCTCTGGCCTACTCGCTTGGCAATGACGATGTCCTATTTCGGCAGACGTACCCTGGCTATCAGCCTTTGGGCGCTGTCGGACCGCCAGTTCCGCTTGGTAGCTATGCCAACCGCTATGCGATCTGGGCTCAGACAAGCCTGGACACGACGCAGGGCATTCTCCGTGGCGCCGGATTTCAGGGAAAACTGCTGGCCACTGAGCAGGGAGTGCTCGGCATACTGCGTGCGCTAAGCGCGGGGAACCTCCTGAACCGGAATGACGCGATTAACCTTACTGGCCAGCTAGCTTCGGAGCAAGTCGCACAGCTCCAGAAGCTACGCGAGCTCCAACTTGAAGACATGACCAGCAAGGCCGCGTATCAGGGATATCAAGTACAAAAGGACGCCGATATGGTTTCCACCGAGCAACAGTTCTTCGGCCAAACAACCATCAACGCAGGAGACAGCCGGGTATTCCCGACGACGCCGTAACATGCGCAAACTCGCGATCCTTTCGGTTCTCGGACTGTTCTTGGTGCCGGCGGCATGGGCGCAATTTGCCCCGACGACTCCCGGCGACATCCTGAACCAATATCACGCTGCCGCGGCTACCTGGGAGGCTACGGTGTTCGGATATGCCCAGGATTTGTTTTACCTGCTGGCGGTGATTGAACTGTCGTGGACCTTTCTCGAGCTGTTTTTGCAGCAGGCGGATCTGCAGACCTGGATGTTTGGCTTCATGCGCAGCATTATGGCGATCATTGCGTTCTATGCGCTGCTGCTGTACGGAAACATCTGGTTTCCGGCGGTGGTCAACAGCTTTACGCAGATCGGCTCGCTCGTCGCTGGAATCCCATCGATCTCGCCGACGGTGGTGTTCACGCAAGGCCTGAAGATTGCCGGCGCGATGTTAGACGCCGCGATGGATTCGGGCTTTCTATTGCACATCGGATCGGCGCTCACGATTGTTCTTTGCGCGCTGATAATCCTACTCTGCTGGGGTTTGGTGACACTGAGCCTGATCATCACCTGGGTGGAAAGCTATGTGGCCCTTGGCGCGGCCTACATCATGCTCGGTTTTGGTGGCAGCCGGTGGACTCGCGAGTACGTTAACCGGTACATCTGCCTGGTGATCTCAGTTGGGCTGAAGATTCTGACGATCTATGCCATCATCAGCGCCGGCATGATCTTGAGCGGCAACTGGATCACCGAAGCGCAGCAGGTGAAGCTAACGCCATTCGTGACAACCGCGCCTGTGCTGGTCGCGTTCGATGTGCTGATTGGTACGTTTATATACAGCCTATTGGTCTGGCACCTGCCCCGGATCATTACGGCTGTTCTCGGAGGAACTTTGTCGCTAGGATATAGCGAGGTGTTGGCACCGGTTATGATTGCTGGCCAGATGGCCGCCACAGCGGCTGTGCAGGGTGGTGCCGCGGTTGGTGGCGGCGCCGGAGGTGGCTCTGCCGGGAGCTCATCATGGGTTTCCAGCGGCAGCATGAATGGCGCCAGCGGAACCGGTGGGCCAGGTAGTCCGTCTGATACGGATGCCGGATTGCGACGATTGGTCGAGAGTTCGAAGGGCAAGAGCTCATAAGGAGGAGAGGGAAATGCGATTTCTGAAAGTTTTATCTCATGCGTTCGGTACGCTTGCACTGCTCTTTCTGAGCAACCGTCCGCCAGCCCAGAATCCGCGTCCACCGCGACTGCGGTTCTAATCTAACAGTCCCCGGCGAGGTCCGCCGAGGAAGGTAGGAATTTCCTGCGTTGCTAGCTCGCTAAACGAACGTTTGGCGAGCGAAAGGGGGAGTTGTGTCGACAAACGAAGCGGTTAGTCCTTATATAGCGGCGCGTCACGAATGGGACGAGCGATACGGGTCACTAATCACACAGGCTGGCAACTGGCGGCGGGCCTTCCAGATCTCGGCTGCGATAGCGCTGGTGGCCGTGGCCGGAGCCATATGGCTATCAGTCCACTCGCGCACACGGGTATTCGTGGTCGCGCTGGACCAGCTTGGCCGGTCCGTGGCTGCTGGCTATGCGGACCAGACCAGCGTCGCGAGCGATGACCGGGTACGCCGATCGAGCATTCTCAACTGGGTCGAAAGTTTGCGCACAGTGACCAGCGATACCGTTGCTCAGGCGAAGGCCATCAAGGCGGTGTATGCGCAAATTGCACAAGGCAGTGCCGCAATGAGCGCGATCAACGATTTCTACCGCGGCGATCCACCACAGGCGCGCGGGAAAACTGAGACAGTATCGGTCGAGGTCAACACAGTGTTGCCCACAAGCGACCGGAGTTACGAGGTTGATTGGACGGAAACAACGCGAGATCTGCAAGGCGTAGTAACGGCAACAGCGCGGTGGAAGGGTTCGTTCATGATCGCGGTCGATCCGCCAACTGACGAAGCGTCTGCGCGCGTGAACCCACTGGGCATTTACGTCACGAATGCCAGCTGGTCGAGGGTGTTGTAGAAGGTCATTCATCAAATTAGCGCCGCAGGGCGCTTAACAAGTTCCACATAGGAGGACTAAGACGATGCGAGTAGTGTGTCTGACGCTAGTAGTGTGTGCGGTTGCCTTCGGGCAGGGTTTATCGGTTGCCGTTTCACCGGCACCGGCCGGGTATAAACCAAAAACAGATGTTCCGCTGTCCCCGACCGCCACCGAGGCGGTGCGCGTCTCGGCAGAGTTCCGTGCCGAGTCGAGTCTGCCATCGCCTGGCCCTGACGGGCGGGTCATCTATACGTTCGGGACGGGACTGGCGACTCTGGTCTGTGCGCCGATGCGGATCTGCATCCTCGAACTGCAGCCCGGCGAAAGACTAAACGGAGAACCGCAGATCGGTGATTCAGTGCGCTGGCAGATCACGCCCGCGGTCTACGGTACGGGCGTCGATGGCACGCCCATCATTGTAGTGAAGCCAACCGCGTCCGGCCTCGATACCAATTTACTCGTCACAACAGACCGCCGGGCCTACTATCTCCGGCTGATCTCGAAGCCTGAGGATTACGTCTCACGCGTGGCCTTCGAGTATCCGGCTGAAGACAACAACCGACGCTGGCAGGAGCACATGGTCACCGAGAGGTCCCGGCAGTCAGAGAAGGCCGAGCTGCTTCCGGCGCTAGTAACAGCGGAGCACCTGAATTTCGGATACGACATCCATGGCGGCAACGAGCACATCAGGCCACTGCGAGTGTTCGACGACGGCGAAAAGACCTACCTGCAGATGCCTGCAGAGATGAAGAACCGGGAAGCTCCGGTTCTTCTGATCGTAGGCAACGACGGCAAAGGCGAGGTCACGAACTACCGTGTCCAGCGCCAGACGTACATCGTGGATCGATTGTTCGACCGCGCCAACCTAGTGCTCGGGGCGGGTAAGAAGAGCAAAGGGCTTACTGTCGAAATCAGCCGTTCAAACAAGGGTTAGGATCATGACACCGACCACCAACCAACCCGTCAAGCCGATCAAAGCCCCAACCGGGCTTGATCTGCACCCGAAGTGGGCACCCGTCGTCCGGCTCAGCAAATGGGCCGCAGTGATCGTCGGCGTGCTGGTGCTGGTCGTAGTGGTGGGCTCTCTGTATGGAGTGGTCCGGCGATCGGTCGCGAAGATGCAGATCGCATCGCAGACTGAGCAGAAGCGCATTGCGCCGGCCACGCAAGCCGGGCAGGAGATGGCATCTCTAAGGGGTTCCCGGCCAGCCGCAGCAGTTGGGAAGCTCGCCGCGCCAGGCTCAACCATGGCGGCGCAGTTTCAGTCCGTTCCTGGTTGCGACGTTGACCCGCAGACCGGCCAGCTCACACCATTCAGCAAGCTGACTGGCTCGCCGTGCAACGGCGTTGCGACACAAGTCCCTCAGGAACGGGTGGTAGTGAGGCAGGTTCCGCCAGCCCTCTTGAAATCGTTCTCCTCATCGTTAACGCAATCCGCGCCTCAGCTGTCGACTACAGCCGAAGAACAGCAACTCGCTGTGAGTTGGCAGCAGGAACAGGCCGCCATCATGGCTCCAACAAGTATCGGCAGGAGTGCCGGTGCAGCACCGCTCGTGACACCCGCAGTCCCGCAGCCGGGCGCTGAGTTGCTGTCCGGTCTGGCCGCTGCGCAAGCGGTGAATGGGGGCCAACGAGTCCTCGCATCAGGAGCTGACTTGTCTTCGCCCGTTGCCAATGATGCCTATGAGGTACAGAACGGTCAGTCCCGGAAGGAAGCCTTTCTCGCAAACGCGCACAAAACGCAAATCGGGGACTACCTGCAATCGACCCGCGAGGCGCCGCTCAGCCGGTTCGAGATCAAAGCCGGTTGGGAGATTCCGGCAGTGCTGGAACAGGGCTTGAATTCTGATCTGCCCGGTGAGGTAAAGGCGCTCGTCACGCAGAACGTATATGACACCGCCACCGGCATGTACCTTCTGATCCCGCAGGGATCGCGCCTCGTCGGCAGGTATGACTCGCGTGTCTCTTACGGCCAGGACGGTGTGCAGGTCGCCTGGTCGCGCATCATCTACCCGGACGCTTCCTCAGTTGATCTAGACGGTATGGCGGGTCTCGATGCGCACGGCAATGCCGGCCTGCGCTCGGACGTGGATCATCACTACCGGTCGCTGATCGGTGGCATGGCTTTAACCAGTATGTTCAATGCCGCGTTTGCCATCACCCAGGCACGAAACCAAAATGTCCTGGTGATCAACCCAGCTTCGGCAGCCGAAGCCGCGGTTGGAGCGGAGGTGAGCGAGACAGGATCGCAGCTTGCTCGCCGGAACCTGAACCGGCAACCGACGATCAAAGTGCCGGCCGGCTACAAGTTCACGGTGCGAGTGAACCGCGACATTCTCTTCGACGCGCCGTACTCACCGATCGAAGCGGATCAACCAACGGTACCGCGAACAACAAGAACCGCATTACGGGGGAGAACCAGATGAGCACGTAGCGCGAACTCTACCGCAAACCGTTTAAGCCAGGCTACCTCGGCTCCTATAACTGGCCCGCCATGGTGCTGGGATGCACCTTGTTTCTGCTCACCAACTGGGCTGCAACAGAATACATCGCGATGCGTTTCGAGTATCAGCCCGCGCTGGGCGATCCCTTGTTCCAAGTGGGTCACACCTTCGTCTATCCGCCTTTCGCCTGGTTCATGTGGGGAGTGCATAACATTACGTCGCACGACCCAGCCGTCAGGCGGCCACTCGGTGAAGGCATCGTGATCCTGTTCTGCGGTTGCGCCGTGTCGATCTTTCTCTACTTCGGGGCCAACAGCCTGCGATCCCGCCGTTTGTCGGCCAACGCCGAACACCTGCACGGCTCTGCCCGGTGGGCGACGGAGAATGACATCCGCGAGACCGGCCTGCTGGGTGCAGGTGAGGGAGTCTACGTCGGTGGCTGGAAACCGAAGCATGGTTCTCATTTGCACTACTTGCGGCACGATGGCCCGGAGCACGTTCTGGCGTTCGCCCCAACACGCTCCGGCAAGGGCGTCAGCCTGGTGATTCCGACGCTTCTCGCATGGAACGAGAGTGCGGTCATCTACGACATCAAAGGAGAGAATTGGGCAAAGACCGCCGGCTTCCGCGCCAAGCAAGGGCACATCTGCTTCCGGTTCTGCCCGGTTGAACAGGCGTACGGGTCCAGGTTCAATCCGCTCGGCGAAGTTCGCCTTTTCACCGACCGCGATGTTTCCGATGCCCAGAACATCGCCGAGATTCTGGGCCGCACGCATGGGGCACACACGCCGTCCGACCCACACTGGCAGGACACCGGGGTGTCGATCATCTGCGGCATGATTCTCCACGTCTGCTACGAAGCGAAGACTAAAAACCGGACCGCATCGCTCGCGGACCTGACCAACGCCTTTAGCAGATCGACGGATTTCCGGGACACGTTGACCAAGATGGCGGAGTTCTGTCACGACCCCGAGGGCGACGCCGGGTGGCCCGCGGGAACCCATCCCGTCGTGCGTCAGAAGGCCATCGAATGCCTCACTAAGGAAGAACGCGAACTGGCTGGCGTACTGTCCACGATAACGACGGCGCTGCAGGTGTATTGCGATCCCTTGATCGTCCGGAATACGACGGCGAGCGACTTCTCAATTCAGGACCTGGTCAACCACGAACGGCCCGTCTCGCTTTACCTGGTTGTGCCGAATAGCGATCGCGACCGGCTCACGCCGCTCATGCGGCTGATCTTTACGGTTATCATTCACCGGCTAACGGAGTCCATGGAGTTCACCAAGGGCGCTCACAAGCCAAACCTTCACAAGCTCTTGTTCCTGATTGATGAGTTCCCCTCGCTGAGCCACATGGGCGTGTTTGCTCATGCTCTCTCCTACATGGCCGGATACGGGCTCAAAGCCTATCTGATCACTCAGGACATCCGGCAGATTGTCGATGCATATGGGCCAAACGAGAGCATTGTCTCCAACTGCCACGTGCGCGTAGCGTTCACGCCGAACCAATACGAAACCGCCGAGCTGCTATCAAAGATGACCGGCACGCAAACCATCCAGAAAGCCACCTACAACTTCAGCGGCAAGCGGAATGCTCCGGTCATGAACCATATCAATGCGAGCGTCGAAAATGTCGAACGACCGCTGATGACCCCGGACGAGGTGTCGCGGCTGAGACCAGCGAAAAAGAGTGGCAACGGTGACGCTGAGCGTATCATCGCTCCCGGCCACATGCTGATCTTCGTCAGTGGCCAGCATCCCATCCTCGGTACCCAGATGATGTACTTTCTCGACCCGAAGCTCAAGCGCTGGTCCGAGATTCCGCCGCCTGCAAAGTTAGTTTCGATTCAAGGAGGGCAAATTGTGCCGCTAGTAGAAACGATGAAGGTAAATCGATCCACAAAGAAATCCGGACCACAGCCCGAGAACGCCGAGCTGTTGACCGAAGGGGAGAGGGCGTTCATCGAATGTTATCGCGAACAGCACGAGGTATACGACCATGCCGCTTGATCAGACTGAATTTAACGCGCTGCGAGAGATCGTGCGCGAAAAGACCGGTGACGAAATGATGCTGCTGAACCGCTTCACAGTTCGAGGGATGCGGCATGCGCTGGGGATCGAGGAGTCCGGGATAGAGCCACTCGTCCGGAACGGGGTGATTGTGGAGAAAGCGGGCCACTACGAGTTCGCGCCCGAGATCCAGCGTGCCCTGGCGCGTCAGGAACTGGGAGACTCGCTGCGAGTGGCAGAAGCAATTGCCAAGGTGCAACTCGGAAAGCAAGCCTCCGATCTCGCGACACCAGACATGCACAAGGGCGTTTACAGGGGAGAGATCCTTGGCAGCTCGAAGTGGCACGTGGTGCAGCGAGTCGGGAACTCGCCCACCGCGGTGGCACATCTCAAGAACCAGTTGGATGCGCACGAAGTGTCCGGTGTGGTCGAGATCACGTATTCGCAGGGAAAGGGTTCGGTGAGCGAGATTACGGAACGGCAGCGAAGGCGCAACCACCCGAAAGAGCTGGCGCTCAGTAGATAGTCAACCATGCAAATGAACCGGGTTGTGATTGCAGGGTATGTCTCGAAGACTCCAGAGGTGCGGCGCTTGCCTTCTGGTACTCCCGTCGCCAATGTCAGGGTGGGCGAGAGCGTCTATGCGGACGGCGTTGAAGCACGCGAACTGACGAACTGGCACAACCTCAGCTTTTACGGAAAGTTCGCCGATGTCGCCCAGACGCTCAAGAAGGGCGACAACATATACGTCGATGGCAGGATTGAGCAGCGGCAATTCAATGCGCGGGATGGCAGCAAGCCGCGAACGGTGTACGAGATCGTGGTGAGCCAATGCCACGTGGTCGCGCCTCTGCGACGCGGGAGTAAATCGGCGGATACCGCCGCCGCAAGAAATGTTGCCGACGGATCGCAGCCTACCGGCCCCGGAGTTGAGAATGACTGGCCAGTGGCGGGCTAAGTTGGCTCGAAAGATCCAGTCGCCCGCGGGTTGGGCGACCAGCCTGCTCGTGCTGACGTTCGGCGCGGGAACGCTCATTGTGGCGGTGACTGCAGAATGGGCCGGGTTGCGGTTGAACGACTCACCCTCCATGCCGACCGGCCTCTACGTCCGGACTTCGTCCGAGTCCAAGGCAAGCTTGGTTGTATTCTGCCCGGCCGAGCCGTTCGCTAGGTTGTCGGTAGAACGCGGATACAGAAGCCGTGGAAACTGCCCGGACGGTGCCGAGCCGCTGGCCAAGCCGACAGCGGCTCACCCGGCTGACGTTGTGGAGCTGTCGGCAATCGGAATAACAGTGAATGGCCAGTTGCTGCCGAACACTGCGCCTCTAGCGACGGACACTGCCGGTCGGCCGCTGCCGCATTGGCCGTTCGGAAAATATGTCGTCGCACCAGGCACGCTATGGGTGGCGAGTTCGTACAACTCACAGAGCTTCGACAGCCGCTACTTCGGCCCGGTGAAGGCAAGTCAGGTGCGCGAGCACGTTCGACCGCTTCTAACGGCTCGTTGAATGGAATTCGGGTGTCTGTGGCGAGTGTGGAAAGAGATGACACCTAACGAGGAGGAGTATGCAGAGATTTGACGATCTAGACCGACGACTCGGAAACGGTTCGGGTGCAGGCGGCGAGGTGACGTTTTTCAGTGATTCGAGCCAGCGATCGCCGGACGACATCGGCGGCGAGCCGCTCGCGGGATCTGGGTTCGAAAACGAACAGCCCGAATCCGAGTTCGACTCGGCTGGAGAGGAGAACTGAAGGCCATGGCCGCGTCAGCGAATCCAAACCAAGCACCAGTCGGCGAGTCTCCCGAACCGGTCAGACGGGATTTCCGGCAGGAGGTCACCGACCGGATCATCCAGATGCTCGAGACCGGCGTGGCTCCGTGGCAGAAGCCATGGAATCCTACCGATGCCTCGCTCGACATGCCGATGAATCCCACGACAGACAAAGCATACCGGGGCGGCAACGCAATTCATCTCATGGCGACGGGCCTCCAGCGCGGATACGGAGATCCCCGCTGGATGACGTACAGGCAGGCAGCCGGTCTAGCGTGGCAGGTTCGCAAGGGAGAGAAGGGAACCCAGATTGAATTCTGGGAGGCGAAAACCGGACGCGACACGAGATCTCGACCAGTTCGCGATGAAGACTCCGATGGACACCAACCTGCCGACGAACATGACGACCATCGTGGAAATCGACTCATTCACCGCGTCTATACGGTTTTCAACGCAAAGCAGATCGAAGGCATTCCCGAATGGACAGCGAAACGGCGGTCGGCATTCGAAGTGGTGAAGGCGGCGGAGCGGCTTCTGCAGAACTCAGGCGCGACGATCCTGCACGATCAGTTGGATCGCGCCTTCTACAATCGGCTGGCGGACAGCATTCACCTGCCCGCCAAGCTCGCATTCAATGACGCCGCAGGCTATTACGGTACTGCCCTGCATGAGCTTGCCCATTGGAGTGGCCACCCGTCGCGGTTGAATCGCGCCACGCTCACGGAGTCTTACCGGTTTGGCGATATCAGCTACGCGAAGGAGGAGTTGCGTGCTGAACTGGCCAGCGTATTACTGGCCGCGGAACGAGGAATTCCACATGACGCGGACCAGCACGCCGCGTATGTGAGCTCGTGGATCAATGTCCTGAAGCAAGACAAGAATGAAATCTTCCGTGCCGCGCATGATGCTTCCAGAGCGGCAGACTTTCTGCTCGCTCTGGAACGCGATAGAGTACCCTTGCTTGATTCTCCGATGCCGACGTCCGGAGGCTACCGAGGTGCGGGACCCGCAGAGTTTTCTGCCCAAGGAAGGATCGCTACACGAGCGAAGTTTCAGCACACCAAAGTGATGGAGAGGGGTCGATAGTCATGGAGCGCGAAGGGCATGTACGATTCAAGTGTCCACCGATGGCTTTCGAAATGGCTTATCAGGTTCGAGTCTCGATTGACCGCATTCGATTTGCGGTAAAGGCTACAGAACCATTTGCGCACGGCTCGCAGCTACAACAGGAAGTAAACATGCAACTTCTCGACGCACTCAATAGACTGGAATCGGCCAAGCTTGAATTTCAGGGGCGCTTCCGATCAGAACCCGTCGGAGGTCAGCTCGGCGAGGTAGCGGTAGGCTCAAACGGTTCGGAGATCGACAGAAAGCCCGGAGTGCGGGGATGATTTCAGCCACTGTCAATTCTCCGGTAGTGACAATAGGGGGTTGTAGGTCCGAGAAAGACGGGCCTCTAAGCGCCGGCGACGCCATGATCGAAGCCATTGCCGATGCGGTCGCCTTACGGCTCGAACGCATGGCCGGCATGCGGCAGCGGCTACTCGATATCCATCAAGCAGCTGAGTATTTGGGTATGTCGGAACATGCGTTGCGGCACAAGGCCGGTGTCGATCTCCCCTGCACTCGTATCGATGGCAAACTGCGCTTCGATCGTCGGGAGTTGGATCGTTATATCGATCGAGCGCCCCGCGAAGGAGTGTAAAATCTCTGCATGGCTAAAGGTGAACGCGGAACGGCGAAACCGTATCTGCGTGGCAAGATTTGGTGGATCCGGTATTCGGTACCGGGCGAAGGGCAGGAACGTTTCGAATCTTCTAAATCGCCGAGCAAGAACGATGCCATCCGACTGTTGAACAAGCGTCGCAAGGAGATCGACGATCGACAAATTACGTCGACGGATGCAACCATCGACGATCTTCTGCGCCTCTACCTGGAGGATCAAAGACGACAAAAACGGCACAGCTATCAGCAGGCGGATGGCTATGTTCGGCTGCACCTCGAGCCGGCTTTCGGAAAAATCAAGGCTTCAGCGCTCACCACGAAGATAATCAAAGCATTCATCGATCAGAAGCAGGCCGCCGACTATGCAAACGCGTCGATCAACCGTTGGCTCGAGGCTTTGCGTCGCGCTTATGCGCTCGGCCTTAAAGAGCTCCCGCCGCTGGTGTACGTGGCTCCGGAAATTGAAGATCTCATGCTAGACGAGAACGACAACGTTCGCGAGGGTTTCCTGGAACATGAACAGTACCTTCGGCTCCGTAAGGAATTGCCCGATCATCAAAAGCTCATTTTGGTCATCGGCTACCACCTCGGCATGCGCCGAGGCGAAATCCTCAAACTCCGCTGGGACCAGGTTGATTGGGATGCGAACTTGATCCGGCTAGAGAAGAGACAGACGAAGGGAAAAAAGGCGCGCAATGCGCCGCTCTATGGCGAGCTGCGAGCGTGGTTCGAGATGACCTACTCCGCACGCGATCCGAATTGCCCGTTCATTGTTTCCTGGAAAGGCCACGGCATCACTGAAGTCAAAACGGCATGGAAAAAGGCGCGCAGACGCGCCGGTATCCCTGGGCTGTTGATCCACGATTTGCGGCGCACGGCCGTTCGCAACATGATTCGGGCGGGAATCTCGGAGAAACGCGCCATGGAGATCAGTGGCCACAAGACAAACAGCATGTTCAAGAGGTATGACATCACCGACGAGCGGGACATCCAGGCTGACGGCGAGCGCCTGGCGCGTTACCTCGAAGAGAAGGCGAGGCTAGCCGAGGAACGGCCGAAGCTCGATGCGGAACGGGCGGAATTGGAGAAAGTTCGTACAAAAGTTCGTACAGAGGCGGGCGAAGCCTCGAATCAGATCGAGCAGAAAAAGCTTTTGGTTCAATGAATTAGATTGGCTCCTCAGGTAGGACTC
>Ga0335069_10005163_pt1 | contig 19210 bp, 16 predicted proteins | sample Lox_Sample_11_FD_206714 | JGI IMG/M metagenome (GOLD analysis project Ga0335069, IMG submission 206714) | Soil microbial communities from Loxahatchee National Wildlife Refuge, Florida, United States - Lox_Sample_1.1 | ecosystem: Environmental > Terrestrial > Soil > Wetlands | place: USA... | reverse complement strand
TCGTGCAGGCCCCCATCGACGGCAGTTCGACGGACATCCTGGCATCCGCGCAGAATGGGCCCTTCGGCCTCGCTCTCGGCGGTGGGTACGTCGTCTGGACGACCTCCGGCTTCGTCGACTCCGTGCACGGCACCATCTGGGTTGCGCCCGTGGACGGCGGGGTCGGCGACGGCATCAGCGTGGGTCAAAACATGCCCGTGAGTGTCGCCGTCGAGGGGACGAATGCGTTCTGGGCCGACCAAGGCGACCCGAACGTCCCCAACAGCGGCAGCATCATGAAGAAGCCTCTCGATCCCAATGCGGCGCCGGACCCGATCACTCTCGTTTCCGGAGGCGCTCCGCAGGGTATCGCCGTCGACGGGACCTACACGTACTGGACCGACTCGCAGTCGCAGACCGTCAACAAGGCTCCGATCGCCGGAGGTGCTCCGACGACCGTTGCGGCGCGTCAGGTCGCTCCGCTTGCCATCGCGGTCGACGACACGAGCGTCTACTGGACGACCTTCGCCGTGGGCTCCGGTGTGGGCTCGGTGATGAAGATCGCCAAGTTGTGAGCAGGACTATCTCCCGGGTCGATGGCCTCGACATGGCATCGGCAGGTGCGACTGGCTAGAGTCTGGCCATGAAGCGACACGTCGCGCGACTCGCAGTGGTCTCGGCGGCCCTCGGCTGGTTCGCAGTCGCCGTGACCGCCGTCCCGAGCAGCGCTCGGGCGCAGTCCGACGACGAGCAGCCCGTCCCCGTGCCGCAGGCGGACGAGTATGCCGACACCGATCCGAGCGCGCTCACCGACTTCCGCCCGACCCTCGACCCGCACGGCACCTGGGTGGACGACCCGACGTACGGCACCGCCTGGACGCCCAGCCAGGACGAGGTCGGCGCGGACTTCGTGCCGTACGACACCGCTGGACAGTGGGACTACGTCGACGGGGACTGGTCGTGGGTCAGCGACTACGACTGGGGCTGGGTCTGCTTCCACTACGGCCGCTGGTTGTATGCCAACGGCGTGTGGCTCTGGATACCGGGAAGGGCGTACTCGCCGGCCTGGGTCGACTGGCGCATGACCAACGACGAGCCGACGTATCTCGGCTGGGCCCCCGCGACGCCCACGTGGGGATGGAGCGGCGGAAGCGCGGTACGCCTCGTTCTACACACGTACCAGCCTTGGTCGTTCGCGAGCGCTGGCGGCCTGTTCGGGCCCGGGCTCTCGACGCGCATCCTCACCGGTCCGGCGGCGCGGTCCGTCGCGATGAACAGCCAGCCGTACGTGCACACGCGACCGCCGCCGCCGGGGCGGGTCGTATCTTCCCCCGTCATGCATGGCCCGTCACCGACGTTGCTGGGCATCGATGTCACGCGCATCCCGCACCCGCCGCAGGGCGTGCGCGAGTACAGGGCTCGTCAGCTCGGGCATCCTTCGACCGCAGTGCCCCTGGGCGCCCGTCCCCCGACACCACACGTCTTTCGCGCCTCGCCGGCTCGAACAGGATCGGGATCCGGAATGCCGAGCCGAGGCGGAGTCGCCCGAGGACGGCGTTAGCGCGGCTTCCGACGAAGAGGGTGGTCTGCCGGAAGGACGGCGGGCTCGGACTCGAGGCGGACGAGTTGCTTCAGCTGCCAGGCCTGCATGTGGAGGCGCTGTTCCGCGTCGGTGAGTGTGTCGCGGAACCGAGAGGTCACGGCGGCCGCGATCCCGACGAGCGCCATGGTCGCCGCAGCGAGGAACGCGTGCGTCGGGACGGGCGGGAAGTCGAGCATGCCCTGGAGCATCGTGACCCGTCCGTCGCGGAAGTTGTAGAAGTGGAGCACGCGCGTCCACTCGAGGACGGCCGGGACGAGGATGGTGAGCGCGCCGAGCGCCACGATGGCCCGGCGCAACGAGCGATCCGAGACGAGGATCCAGAGCGTCACGTTGATGACCGCCAGCGTCGGCACGAGCACGAAGGGGCCGCACACCGCCGAGGTGGAGCATGCGGCGAGCGCCGTCGCGACGATCCCGCCGTAGGCCCACCCCCTCCCGCCGTCCGATCGCCTCATGGCCTGGTACGCCGCGACCGCCGCCGTCGTCCACAGTGCGGCCGTGAGCAAGGCCATGGGCACGCTGCGCACTCCCATCCACAGCTCGAACGGCAGCAGCAGGAACCAGGCGAGATACCCCAGCATCGCGCCGCGGGAGGTGGCGCGTCGGGTCGCCCGCGACGAGGCGTGCATCTCGGCAAGCGCCTCCTCCGGGAGCGTGAGAGGCGGCTCGGTGAGCAACCGCACGAGCGTGCGCATGGCGCGCTCGTTTTGTGGATCCAGCGCGAGGGCTCTTCCGACGTCGCTCAGCGCACGACGCCGCGCCTCGGTCGGGTCGCTCGTCTCGCTCAGCGCTTCGTCGGCGGCGCGCTTTGCCGCTCGCGCGAGGTCGTCCGCCAGCAGCCGCCGGCGTTCGAGATCGCGATCGCCGTCGAGATGGCGCTCGAGTGCTTCGATCATGTCGCCAACGCTCTGGAACCGGTCCGCCGGATCGAGCGCCGTCGCCCGCATGCACATGGCATCGAGCTCGGGCGCGATGTCCAGATGCGGCGATCGTACCGAAGCGCGCGCGTCTGCTCCCTGCAGGGTCGCCAGCAGCTTGCCCTCCGCGTTCGAGGCTGGATGCAGCGGCTGCAGGCTCACCAGCTCGAAGAGGATGGCGCCCAGGGCATACACGTCGGCGCGGTGATCGAGGTTGCGCGAAGCCCGCACCTGTTCGGGAGCCATGTAACCGGGCGTCCCCATCGTGGCCCCGTCGAGAGTGTGCGTCGCACCGTGCGTATCGGGGGAGATGGAGGGCCGATCTCCCGCCGGCAGATCGGGCGTGGACACGAGCTTCGCGACACCCCAGTCGAGCACGTAGACCTCACCGAAGTCGCCGAGCATCACGTTGGCCGGCTTGAGATCGCGATGAACGACCCCGCGGTTGTGTGCGAAGTGCACCGCCTGGCAGACGCTCGCGAACGCCGTGAGCAGCTTGCGGCGCGAGTATTGCCGGGCGGCGTCTTCGTCGCCGGCCCGCAGTCGTTCGACGATCTCCTCGAAGGTCGCACCCCTGATGCGTCGCATCGTGAAGTACAGGGCGCCCTCCGGATCCCGCCCGAGGTCGTAGACGGGGACTACTGCCGGATGCTCGAGCTGCCCCTGGATGCACGCCTCGCGAAGGAAGCGCACGACGAGGTCGCCTCTCTCCTCGCGCCGCGTCGATCGGATCGTCTTGATCGCGATCTCGCGGCCCACGCGCTGATCGAGCGCGAGCCGGACCACCCCCATCCCGCCCTCGCCCAGTGTGTCTCCGAGACCGTACCGAGAGGCGAATCCAGGATCGTCGAGGGGTATCACGGGCGTGCGTGCGGGGCTCACCGGGGCGACTGTCGATGCCAGGGCGGCGTCCGGAACAGTCACGCCCGCGTCGAGCACCGGCACCCGAACCAGCGTGGACACGGCATTCGTCCAGGGCGAGAGCTTGCTCGTGGGCATGAGGGTCCCCCATGGTACCCGGCGCCCTGCCATCGTCAGCGCCGACCGGCCGTCGCTCGCAGCACGCCGAGGTCCAGCGCCGCGAGGGGCACCTTGAACGCGCGGTACGTGGCGTCGCCCTGCTCGAAGTTCACGTCCAACAGGTCGTGACCCGCGTCGTCGACCTCGGTGAAGGCCCCCGCGAACGAGGTGGGATCGCTCGGTATCCCCCAGGCGATGATGTTGGAGCCGTCGGGGTACCGCCGGAAGCTGCCCATGGCGGAGGCGTTCTGAAGGCCCGGGTAGGACCAGGCGATACGAGCGGTGCCCGAGTCGAAGTCGATCGCGTATTCGACGCCTCGTGCCGGACCCTGCAGCCCCGAGTGGTCGTCGAAGACCGACACGTGCCCGTTCTGCTGGAAGCGCGCATCGTGCTGGCTGCCGAATCCGCCCTCCGGATCGTCGACGACGCGGATCGTCTGCGCGCCGTCCTTGCTGAACGCGGTGCCACCGAGCTTCCATCGCACGCGACCGGTCGCGCGATCGACGTAGAACACCGAGCTCGTGTTGCGAGCCGACAGCAGCAGGTTGCCCGCCGCATCCACGTCGATCGAGTTGAAGTGGAAGACGTCGATGACGCTGGTCGCGCCCATGGGCAATGCGCTCGGTCCGGTCGATTCGCGCACGGGGTCCACGTGCTCGCTCGCGCGCCATTCCCAGATGAGCCTCCCGGCAGGGTCGATCTCCTGCACCGCGCAGTCGAGGATGGTCGCATCGGCGCCGAAGCTCTGGAGCCCGCGCAGGTCCACGTCGGCGAGTTGCTGGTATGCGAAGACGAGCACGTCGCCATTGGGCAGCAGGCGGAGCTCGTGCTCGTCGATGGGGGCGCCCACGGCGGCAATCGTTCGCGATTGCCATGGCGAGAGGCGTTGGACGACGTAGCGAGCGTCCGAGTCGGCCCCGTAGTAGCCGAGGGCGGCGACGTAGGCGAGAGCACTGTCTGGCAGTACGTCGGTGCTGAATGCTCCAGCGGACCCGACTTGGCGGTACCAGATCGGCGTTCCTCGGGCGTCGAGCACCACGACGAAGCCGGTCTCGTTGTGCGCCGGGGTCGCGTTGCCGAGCACGTACCAGCCGGGGGTGGGCGTGCCGGCCTCGGGATGCTTCTGGACGGTGATCCACGGGAAGTCGTGGGGCAGACACCGGACCCAGTACTGGTCGGTCCGGCCTCCGCTCGCGACGTCCACGACGATGGGGTCGCCCTCCTCCACGCTCATCGACACGCCGGCGGCGTTGACGGCGGTCGGCGCGACCACCGGGCGCACGGTCGCCACGACCCCCGGAGGCGCGCTCATGATGACCGACAGCGAGTTCCCTCCGGGGGCGCAGCGCACGACGTAGTCGTGAACGTCGGGCGAGAAAGCCGGCGAGATCTCGAGCGGTGCCACGGCGAGCGACGACAGCGTCGGCGAGACGTCCAGCGCCGTTCCCGATTCGGTGCATGCTCCGGCCATCGTCGTGAAGACGATCGCCAGGGCCGCTCGCTCAGGGGATCGCACAGTACGGCTCCCGCGGGCACGGCCAGCCGCGCCAGTAGTGCTCCAGCCAGTCGTCGGCGCCCGCGTCCGTCGCGCTCGAGGGGCGCGACGAGAACCGTACGGTCGGCCGCTGCTCCTCGACCGTCTGACATGGCGGTGTCTGGTCGCGAAGCGGACCCGGCCCCGCGCTGCGCTCGCACGCGTCGTGTCCGTTGGCCACGACATCGGTGACCCGCTCGTCGGCCGACGGCACTTTGCCCAGTGCCGGCGCGTTCGCGAGCCCCGGCTGCACCGACGAGCCGCATCCGGCCAACGCGAGCAGGAGGACTTCGCGGACGATGCGGCGCAACACGTACTGCACGGGAGCCTCCTACTTCAGCTCGAGCATCGTTCCGGGGGCGCGACCGCTTCCGAGGAAGACGATCTTCGAGTTCGTCGACGCGCCGAGCGTCCGCAGCGCCTCGATCTCCTGCCAGCGCAGCATCGGGTCCGTCAGGTGCTGCTCGACGAGCCTCTCGTATTCGGCCGTCGCCTGCGCATCGATGCGCTTGGCGTCGGCATGGCCCTGCGCCTCGATCTTCGACGTCTCGGCGTTCGACTGCGCCGCGATGCGAGCGCGGTCGGCCTCCGCCTTCTGCTCGATCATCTGCTTGTCGGCCTGCGCCGAGGCCTGCTCGAGGACGAACTTCATCTTCAGCGCCTGCTGCTCGGCCTGCAGCTTGTCGTTGATGGCCTGCTGGATGGTCTCGGGCAGCGTCACGTTCCGTACGAGCACTGCCTCGAGCACGATGTGCCGGCCCGCGATGGCCTTCTCCACGCCCTCGCGGATCTGGCGCTCGATCAGCTCTCGCTGCGTCGAGTAGATCTCCTCCGGCTGGTAGCGGCCAACGACCCGGCGCGACTGCGAGCGCAGCGTCGGACCGACGAGGGTCTCGTAGTAGTGGACGCCGAGCTCCCTATCGAGCGCCACCGCCTCCTTCGGGATGATGTGGTAGCGAATCGACGCGTCGAGCTCGATGCGCAGGCCATTGGCCGCGAGCACGTCGAGGCGCTCCTCCCGCTCCTGCGAGCGGGCATCGTAGACGGTGGCGCGGTCGAACCACCCGATCGACCAGCTCCCTTCGGGTACGACGTCGGGACGTGTGCCGCTCGGCGTCCACACGACTCCGACCTGGCCGGGGCCGACCGTGGCGTACGAGCATCCGGTGCTCCCCAGCAGCGCGAGCAAGACGAACAGGGCGCGATTCATCGTGGACCTCCGAAGGTCACGGCGAGCCCCAGGCCCACCGTGAGCGTCTGGCGGATCGTCCCGCCGATGGGGACGAACCAGTCGTGGGCAGCCACGTCGACCAATACGTGGTTCACCACCGGGAAGCTGAGCCCGAGCGCGCCCCCGGCGCCGAAGTCCACGTTGCCGAGGACGAAGGCGGGGCCCGCGTCCACTTCAGCGAAGGGCATCGGGAAGAGGAACGGCACCGAGTAACGCAGACCCGCCGTCGCGAGCTGGAGCGGGGAGCGAGCGCCCGCCGGTTCGACGCCGAGGTCGTCGTATCGCAGGTGAAGCTCGAGGCCGCTTCCGAACGCGTAGCCAGCGCGCACGCCGAATCCCCATCCGTCGTGCGACGAATCGCTCCCGTCGCCGAAGGTGTTCGCCCAGGCGCCGTCGACGCCGAGGAGCAGGCCGTCGTCGGGACCTCGCCCGGCGTGACCTCCGGAGACCGCGCCTCCAATCGGTCGCGCCTCCGCCGACGCGCTCCCGGCGAGACAAGCGACGCCGAATGCACAGACGACGACTCGTCGCATGGGACCCTCCTCGACTGTCGCTGGTCCCCTTTCAATCCTCGTGCCGGTTGGTTCGCCGCGCGAAACGAGGGTATTCGGCCATCCCTCGCCGCGTTCGATCGGGAATTTCTCCCGACTACACTTGGCCGAGCCAGTGCACAGCGAGGCGCACGAGGCCTCCGCCGATGAGGAGCCAGAGTGGGCCGATTGGCCGGATCATCAGCAACGTGAAGGACACGACGGCGACGGCGACGTCCACGTGAATGCCCACGGCAGCTCGGCCGAGGCTGTAGGTGGCCGCGCCGAGCATCCCGATGACCGCCGGCGCCAGCAGCCGCAGCGCGCCCTCGACCATGGGGCTCGAGCGAAAGCGATCGATCGAGTGGCCGGCGGCGAGGGCCAGAGCCGTTGCGGGCGCGAACATCGCTATGGTCGCCACCAGCGCGCCGGCGATGCCCGCGACCCGGTATCCGATGAAGGTCGCGCAGATGGCCACCGGCCCCGGCGTGATCTGCCCCAGCGCGATGGCGTCCGCGAACGCCTTGGAGTCGAGCCAGCCCTCGTCGATCACCACCATGTGCTCGATGGCCGGGATCATGGCGAGGCCGCCGCCGAAGGTCATGACCCCGATGGGCACGAACACGCGCGCGAGGGCGGCCAGTGCCGTGAGGCTCCCCGCGATCACGACAGGAAGCGCGACGAGCGGCAACGGGCCATGCAGCCGCTCGCTCTTCGGCGGAGCATCCGCGGCGACGGCCGGGACGACGGGAGTCTCGTCGCGCGCGACGATACGACGTGCGCCCAGCATGGCTCCTATCGCGGCCGCGGTGGCCGCCAGAGTGGGCTCCGCCACCACACGCGTCGCCAGCAGCAAGCAGCACAAGATCGCGAGCCCCAAGTCGCGGCGCGACCGCAGCGCGCTCTTGCCCAGTTCGACCGTGACGGCGCCGACGATGCCCACCATCGCCGCGTTCATGCCGTCGAAGAAGAGCGACAACCCTGCGGCGGCGCGCACCAGCGAGTACGCCGCGCCGCAGGCGATCATCAGGACGGTGCTCGGCAGCAAGAATGCACTGGCGGCGACGACGCCGCCCCTCACACCACCGACGCGCTGTCCGAGCAGCGCGAGCAAGTTCGTCGCCGGCGTTCCCGGCAGGCTCTTCGACAGCTCGGCGAGCACCAGGAACTCCTCGGCCGACAGCCAGCCCCGCTTCTCGACGAGGTCGCGCCGGAGCTGCGCGAGGACCGAGTAGCCGCCGCCGAACCCGGCGAAGCCGTAGTACAGGGCCACGCGGAAGACGGCCGGAAGCGTCGCCCTGGCGTGGACCATCAGTGGCGGGCGAGGGCCTTGCGGAGCACCTCCGCGAGCGCGTCGATGCGGAAGGGCTTCAATATGTACTGGTAGGCGCCGACCTCGAAGGCCTGGAGGGCGGAGTTCACCGCGCCGAACCCGGTCATCAGGATGACGGGGCGCGACGGATCCAGGCGCTGCGACGCTCGCAGAACGTCGAGCCCGTTCACCCGGGGCATCGTCAGGTCGGTGACCACCGCGTCCACGTGCTCCTTCCGCAGCATCTCGAGCGCATAGCTGCCGGAATAGGCCGCGTAGGCCGTGTAACCGTAGTCGACGAGGGAATCGGCGATGACGGTGGCCATGTCGGCCTGGTCGTCGACGACGAGAATGTGCGGCCGGTCGGGCTCGGTCATACGGCTGCTCCTGGCGTGCCTGCGATAGGGATCTCGATGAGGGCGCGCGTACCCGTGCCGCCTTGGTTGGGGCCGATCGTGAGCTCGCCGCGATGGCTCTTGACGATCTCCGCGGCGATCGCGAGCCCGAGACCGGTGCCGACGCCCTCGGGCTTCGTCGTGAAGAACGGCTCCTTCGCGCGCGCCGCGGCTTCGCTGCTGATGCCCGCGCCGTCGTCCGTGACCACGAAGGCAATCCGCTGGGCGTCCGAACGGGCCGCAAGCTCGACGTGACCCCCGGGCTGGCAGGCCTCGCATGCGTTGAGGAGCAGGTTGATGATGGCGTGCCCGAAGAGTTCGCGGTCGCAATGGATCGCGGGCATGCTCGGCGGGACGTCGACGCGCAGGCTCACGCCGGCCTTGGCGAACCGGTGCTCCACGCTCGAGGCGGCCTCGCGCACGAGCCGACCCGGGTCGACGCGCTCGAGCGAGGGGGGCCCCCCGCGCGCCATGTCGAGGAAGCGTCGCACGATGTGCTGGATGCGGTCGGCCTGGGTGAGGATCGCCTGGGCGTTGCGCGTGGTTCGCTCGTCTCCCTGGGCGCGCGTCACGAGCTGCTCGGCCCGGCCGACGATGACGCCGAGGGGAGTCGAGACTTCGTGAGCGATCCCCATCGCGAACGTCCCCATCGTGGCGACCCGCTCGGCCCGCTGCAGGTCCTCGTCCCGCTCACGCTGCACGTTGGCCACCGCCAGCTCGCGCTGGAGCTCCATGCCCTTGCGCTGCCTGCGGAGCGCTGCGCCGCCGAAGACGAGCACGAGACCGGATGCGAGGAGCACGCCCAGAACGAGGCGCCACTTCGCGCGCTTCTCGCGGTCGCGCTCGCGCGCGGCGGAAGCCACGGCGACGACCCCCCAGTGCCCGAGCTTTCCGGCGTCCACGTGCGTGATGCCCGCCATCGAGGTCCTGGCCGGCAGCCCGAGCTCCGCGGCCTCCGTCGGTGTGAGCCGCAGTGTCGCGGCGCCCTGAGTGAAGGCGGCGAGCAACGTGGTCGACTTCAGGGCGCGCCCGTCGGTCGAATGAAAGCCGTCGTCCGCCGGCGCCTTGACGAGGATCAGCAGCTCACCCGGTCGTGCGACGCGGTGCTCGGTGTCGACGAGGTCGCTCGGGTCGACGTCGGGGTGCCCCCCATCCGCCGCAGCGGCGAGGTGCTCGCGCAGATCCTCCGCCAGACTCGCCGCGAGCACCGACTGCTCGGACTGCAGGTCGACGAGGGCGGCGTCCGCCTCGCGCTGCTCGTCCCACCAGGCCAGGCCCGTGACGAGGACCATCGCAGCGAGCATCCACCAGACCAGCGGCCACCGTTGCAGCGGCGGCGAAGGCGGGTACGGAGCACGCGAGACTCGGATCACCACGGTAGGCGCTCCGCGGCACGCAAGCCGTGAGCCACGAGCCAAGGCCGCATGAGCCCATGGTAGCCGCGCACGGACCGGGAAAAATTCCGGGTCGGCCTGGAGGAAATCCTGGGCCTACGGACCGTCCGCGCTGGTGGTCCGCCCATGACGCGTGGCACAAGTGCTGCCTATGCAGACCGCGCGACAGATGGGCTTCCGAGCAAGCAGCATCAAGATGATGATCCGGGCGGCGACTGCGGGAGCGGCGCTCATGGTGTTGCTCGTGGCCGATGCGCGCGCGGAGAACGAACCCGTGCAGCCGCCGACCGTCGAGGGCCTGCAGCCGGCGCGATCGATGACCATCGCCGAGGCGCTGTCCTACGCCCGGGAGCACCAGCCGGCGATCCGGGCGGCGCTGTCGAAGGTGAAGGCGCAGATGGAGACCGCGAAGGTCCCGTCGGGTCAGTGGCTGCCCACGGTCGGGCTCACCCTGCAGGGGTTCGGCATGACCGCCAACAACACGACGGGCACCTACGTGCAGCCCTTCTACATGGACATCCCGCGCATCGGCGGGACGCCGTCGAGGACAGAGTCTACGGCGCAGCTCTCGCCGTATGCCTCGACCTTCGCCGGCGCCGGCGTGCTGCAGGAGCTCTTCGACTTCGGTCGCATCGGCGCCCAGCGCGCGGCAGCCGACGCGCTCGTCGACGTCAGCAAGCACGACGCGGACGCGGCTCGGCTCGACATCGACTTCAGCGTCGAGGAAGCCTACTTCTCGGTGCTGGCGGCGAAGTCGATCATCAAGGCCGCCGACGAAGCGTACGGCCGCGCGAAGGTGCACCGGGATCTCGCCAAGCGCGGGGTCGACTCCGGGCTGCGGCCGCCCATCGAGCTCACGCGCGCCGAGGCCGACCTCGAGCGCTTCGACGTCGGGCGCATTCGCGCGCGCGGCGGTCTGTCCGTCGCGCAGGCCGTGCTCGCGGCAGCGGTGGGTGCACCGGACGCCGCGATCGACACCTCGGGGGAGGCGCCGCAGCCCGCGCAGATGCCGTCACTCTCGCAGGCCGTGGCGCTCGCGCAGAGCCGTGATCCCAGGATCGCCGCTGCGCTGGCGCAGCTCCAGGCAGCCGAGAAGCGGACGACGGCGATCGGCGCGGAGCTTCGACCGGATCTCTCCGTGACGGGCACCATCTCGGGACGCGCGGGTGGGGCGCCCGCGACGAGCGGCGCCGGACCGACCGGCGCCGGCTGGATCCCGGACGTCCCCAACTGGGACGTCGGGATCCTGCTCACGTGGCCGCTGTTCGACGGCACGATCGCGGCGCGTCGCGACGCGGCGAAGTCCGAGGAACAGGTCCGTCACGACGAGATCGACATCATGCGCCTCCAGGAGGTGGCGGCAGTGAACGAGAGCTACGTGCAGGTCCAGGTGGCGCGCGCAGCCCTCGCGGGCCTGCAGAACACGGTCATCGCGGCGAAGGCCAACTACGACCAGGCCGACGCTCGGTTCCGGGCCGGGATCGGCAATGCCGTGGAGCTCGCGGATGCCGAGGCAGTGCGCACGGACGCCGAGATCCAGCTCGCGCTCGGTCAGTTCGAGCTCGCGCGCGCTCGAGCTGCGTTCGGACGTGCAATCGCGGAAGGAATATGAACGATCATCTCGAATCCCCCCGCCCGTCGGCCGACTCCATCGCCCCCCCGCTCGGAGACTCCCCCATGACGACGAAACGTTCGGCCATGATTCCTACGCTCATCGCGGCGGGCGTGGTCGTGGTGCTGGGCGCGGGAGTGTCGCTCGTGTGGAACGCCGAGTCGAAGGTGAACAAGGTGGCGCTCTCGGACGCGCCGCGCCCGGTCACCGTCATCTCTGCCTCCGACACGACGTTCCGCGACGCGCGGACCTACGTGGGCACCCTGAGACCCTGGATCGAGGCGAACGTCGGTCCGCAGTTCATCTCGGTGTACGTCGACACGGTGCTGGTCCGCCCGGGCGCGGTCGTCAAGCGCGGCGAGGTCCTGGCGACGCTCGATTGCCGGAACGCCAGCGCGCAGAGCCAGGCCGTCGCCGCCGAGGCGCGGGCCATCGAGACGTCGCAGAGGGCCGTCGCAGACCAGGCGGCTCGCATGCAGAGCCTGCTCGACGGCGGGTTCATCGATCCGAACACGGTGCAGATGAACCAGGCGCAGAGCGCTTCGGAGGAAGCCAAGCTCGCGGCCCAGCGCGCGAAGCTCATGGCGCAGACGCTCGAGGTGAACGACTGCATCTTGCGAGCGCCGTTCGACGGCGAGATCGCCACGCGCACCATCGACCCAGGCGCGTTCGTGAGGCCCGGCACGGCCATCGTGTCGGTCGTCGATCGCAACGTCGTGCGAATGACGTTCGACGTGCCAGAGGCCGATTTCGACGCCGTCACCACGGGGACGCCCGTTTCGATCCGCATCGTGGCCACTGGCAAGACGCTCGTCGGGGCGGTATCGCGACGCTCTCCGAGCGCCGATCCCGACACGCGCACCGTTCACATCGAGTGCGACCTGCCCGATCCGCACAGGGAGATACCCGTCAACACCACGGGTGAGGTCCGCATCGAGGTGGGCCAGCCGATTCGAACGACGGCCGTGCCCCTCTACGCCGCATCGATCAACGGCGAGAAGGCCACGGTCTTCGTCGTCGACGGTGGGGTGGCACACAAGAAGACCTTTCCCGTGCTGGGAGAGCTCGGCAACGACGCATTCCTCGACACGTCGCTCAAGCCTGGGAGCCTCGTCGTGACCGAGGGGCAGTTCGCTCTGGACGACGGAGAGCGCGTCGAGGCCAAACAGGTCCCCTACGCGACGGTCTCGGTCCAACCGGTGGGCGGGCCCAAGCCCCAGGAGAGCCCGCGATGACGTCGCTCTCGCTGCGCAATCCCATCGCGATCCTGATGATCTGCGTGGGGTTGGTGGTGTTCGCAGGCGTCGTCACGCCGCGCATGCCGGTCGACACCTTCCCCGAGCTCACGCCCCCGGTGCTGATCATCGGCACGGCCGCGCCGGGTCTGGCCGCGAAGGACATCGAGAAGACGATCAGCTGGCGCCTCGAGAAGTACGTGAGCGCGACGCCCGGCGTGGACCACGTCGAGAGCCTGTCGCGCAACAACTTCAGCGTCATCTACGTGTGGCTCAAGTGGGGCACGGATCTCAACGGTGCGCAGACCCTGGTCCAGTCGCTGGCTGGCTTCGCCATGGCGGCCGTCCCGAAGTCGCTGGGCGTCCTGCCACCGTTCGTCCTCCAGTACGACCCGTCGAACGCACCCGTGTGTCAGGTCGTCGTGAGCGGCGAGGGTTACAGCGCCCCCCAGCTCTACGACTACGCGTTCAACAACGTCGAGCCGTTGCTCGAGGGCATCTCCGGCGTCGCCAGTGCCGCTCCGGACGGCGGGCAGCAGCGGCAGATCAACGTCGTCGTCGACCCTCTCAAGGCGCAAGCGCGCGGCGTCACCTCGGAGGAGATCGCCGCGGCCGTGCGTCAGTCGAACGCGCTCCTGCCGTCGGGGGAGTTCATCGCGCCCAGCTTCGACGCGAACGTCTACACGAACGCCGTCCCCGTCCGCGTGAAGACGATGGGGGAGGCGACGGTCAAGGTCGCCGACAGCAAGCCGGTGCTCATCAGGGACGTGGCGCGCGTCGAGGACGGCGGCCAGCCGCTCACGCAGATCCTCTCGGTCAACGGCAAGCCCGCGGTGACCCTGAATGTGCTCCGCATCCCGGGGGGCAACACGATCGAGATCGTCGACGCGGTCAAGAAAGTGGTCGCCGGTCTTCACGACCTGCCGCCCGGCATGAAGGCGGACGTCTACTTCGACCAGTCGACGTTCGTCCGCAGCGCCTACCACGGCCTCAAGAAGGAGATCCTCCAGGCTCTCGTCCTCATCGCCCTCGTGATCCTGCTGTTCTTGCAGAGCATGCGCGGGACGCTGATCGTCTCGGTGGCGATTCCGCTGTCCTTCGCGATCACGCTCATCGTCCTTTACGCGACGGGGCAGACGCTGAACGCGTTCACGCTGGGCGGTCTCACGCTGGCGATGGGAAGGCTCGTCGACGACGCCGTCGTCGTGCTGGAGTCCATCCACCGTCACCAGCGCATGGGCATGAGCACCGCGCAAGCGGCGCTGAAGGGGACGAACGCGGTGGCGCTTCCGGTACTCGCCTCCACGCTCACCACGATGGCCGTCCTGCTCCCGGTCATCCTCCTCTACGGTCTGGCCCGCAAGCTCTTCGCGCCGCTCGCCATCACCGTCGCCGTCGCGATGATCGCTTCGTACTTCGTCAGCATGGCCGTCACCCCCGTCATGTGCCGCTACTTCATGGGCCACGCCGAGCACGGCCGGTTCGGCAAGGCCGTCGAGGCGATGATCGATCGCATCGCAGACGGGTACTCGCGCATTCTGCGACGCGTGCTGCCCTACCGGGCGACCGTCATCGTCGCCGCGGCGGTGCTCGTCACGGGCTCGGCATGGGCCGCGAACCGGTTGCCGAGCACGTTCTTCCCGGAGATCGACGAGTCCATGGACATGGTCTACGTGCGCTTCTCCCCCGGCGTGTCGGTCAAACAAGCCGCCGCGCAGATGACCGACATGGGTCGAGCGCTCTCGAAGGAGCTGCCCGAAGGCTCGGTCAAGATGGTCGTGGCCAACATCGGCATGCCTCAGAACGCGCGCAGCCTTCTCGTCAGCCCGAACGTGGCGCCCAACACGGGCTATCTGCGAATCGCGTTCAGCGATCCCGAGGAGCGCAAGCTGTCGCAAGCCGAGCTCGCGGCGAAGGTCAGGGAGGTCCTCAACCGCGATTTCCCCGGCGTCGAGGTGCTCCAGTACCCGGGTGGCCTGGTGGCGAGCGTCTTTGCCAATGGGTACACCGCGCCGTTCGTCGTCGAGCTGCACAACGACAACCTGCAGGAGCTCGACGAGCAGTCGCGCGCGGTCGCGGATGTCGCCCGCACCATTCCGGGCGTCCGCGACGTCAAGGAGTCACTGCAGATCGACTACCCGGAGATTCACGTCGACACGGACCGCGAGAAGGCGGGCTTCGTGGGGACGAGCGAGCGTGCGGCGGCGCAGGCGACGCTCGACGCGACCATCGGCAACGTGAACACCCCCGGGGTGTGGGTCGACTCGCACAACGGCCAGTCGTATTACGTCGTGACGCTGTACGACAGCACCCGCGTGCCGGATGTGAAGTCGCTCTCGGCGCTTCCGTTGCGCGTGAGCGCCGACGGCAAGCCGGTGCTGCTCGGCGCCTACGGCAACGTGCACCGGTCTCTCGGCGCCGTCTCGGTGGAGCGAAACCATCTTGAGCGCGTGGCGCACGTGCTGATGACGACCGAGGGCCGCGATCTGGGCTCCGCCGCCGCGGCCCTCGAGCAGGCGTTGAAGAAGGACCCCCGTACGCGCAACGTCGATTTTCGCTTCGTCGGTCAGGTCGCGCTCATGCGAAACACCTTCGGTGGCCTCGGCCTCGCCTTGGGGCTGGCGGTCATGGTCGTGTTCATGATCATGGCCTCGCAGTTCAAGTCGCTGCGCCTGCCGTTCGTCATGCTCTTCACGATCCCGGTGTCGCTGACGGGAATCGTCATCGCCCTGATGGCCGCCGGCCAGGGCTTCTCGATCACCGCGCTGATGGGCATCCTGATGGTCATCGGCATCGCCGTGTCCAACGGCATCCTGCTCGTCGACGACGCGAATCGTCGCTTCGTGGAAGAGGGCGCGACGAAGCTCGAGGCCATCATCGCCGCGGCGCGGTCGAGGTTCGTGCCGATCGCGATGACCAGCCTGGCGACGGTCATCGGCCTCATCCCGAACGCGCTGGGGCTCGAGCGCGGATCGGAGGCAAACCAGCCGCTGGCGCTCGCGGTCGTCGGTGGGCTCACGTCGTCCACGGTGCTGTCCCTCTTCCTCGTTCCCGTGATGTTCATGATCTTCGCCAAGAAGCCGGCGGTGGAACAGGAGGCGCACGAACACGGCGTGCCGCTCGCTGGAGCCCGAGCATGATCACGCGCATCCTGGTGGCGCTGGACGGTTCGGAGCGCGCGCCAGGTGTCTTCGCCGCAGCCGTCGAGCTGGCGGCCCGCTTTCACGCCACCCTGCAGCCTTTTCGCGCAGTCATGGTGCCGCCCGAGTTCCCTGCTGCGGCCGCCGGCAGCCGTCCGGATCCGCTGGGCGCTCACCTCCTCGAGCGAGCCGAGAACGAGCTGGTGAACATCGTCGCCGGCGCTCCGCCGGGTCTTCAGGTGTCGCCGCCCATCGTGCGCTTCGGTCAGCCATGGCGCCTCATCCTCGCGCTCGGTGACGAGATGGACGCCGACCTGATCGTCGTCGGCAGCCATGGGTATCACGGGCTCGATCGGATCCTCGGCACCACCGCGGCGCGCGTGGCCAACGTCTCTCATCGCAACGTGCTGGTGGTCCACGGTCGTTCCGAGCGTGCGGAGCCCGTCGAAGCCGCCGAGGGCCCCTACCGTCAGTCTTCGCGCTGACCGTCGCCCAGTCCACCGTCGTTCTGCTGGACATCTCCTTCAGCATCCTCGTGGGCGTCTTCGTGAGCGTCGGCGTGCGCGTCCGCGTGCCCGCCGTCGCCTCCGTCCTTGCCGGCGCCATCAGCCGTCGCGTCCTTCGAGGGCGCGGCATCGGGATTGGAAGGATTCACCGTATCGTCGCCGCACGCGCCAAGGGCGAAGGCGATGGCGACGGCCCAGAAAGCACGGTTGGACATGACGAAGCTCCTCGGAAGGGGTCGAACGTATGATCCGCAATAACAGACACAAACTCTTGACTAACGGATGAGCGTACGTCAAGCTCTCGTTCATGAGCGCATCGACCACTCGCACGGACATCGAGGACGCTCTTCAGTTGGACGCCCCCGACCCCACCGAGCTCGCCGAAGCCGTGACCAGCGCAGCGAGGGGGCTGCGCTACGGGTCCATCGAGGTCGTCGTCCACGACGCGCGCGTGGTCCAGATCATCCGCACCGAGAAACGTCGCATCGCGAAGTGAGACCTCGCTACGCCACCTGGCGCGCGAGCACCCCGCAACGCTTGGCCCAGCCCACCGGAACCCCGGAGGCACGGCACCCCGAAGGGAATCGCCGTGCATCTTCGTTCCTTGCTCATCGTCGCCGTCCCGCTGGCACTCGCGAGCGCATCGCTCGTCCGGGAGGCGGCGGCGCAGGAGCCCGCGCCCACGCCGCAGCCTGCGTCCGTGCCGTCGCCGCAGCCCGAGCCGCCCTTGCCGCCTCCCGCCCAAGACGCCGGGACCTCCGGCTACCACAACGGCAACTTCTTCATCCGCACGCCTGACGACGTGTTCCGTCTGTACGTCCAGGGCCGTGTCCACGTGGACTACTACGCCGCCTTCGGTCCCGGGCTCGGCAACCTCGCTCCGGGGCAAGCCGTCGCCCAAGGCTTTTCGCTCCGGCGCGCGCGATTGGAAATGGCCGGCGAGTTCTTCCAGCAGTGGCAGTGGCAGCTCGGAGCCGAGTTCGCCCCCTCTGCGGACGACAACGTCGCGGCGAACACGGCCTCGCTCGCATGCAAGGTCAACCCGTCAACTTCCTACGAAACGTGCACCCCTCAGGAGAACACGGTCGACAACCCCAGCATGAAGCCCGCGCCGACGGACGCGTTCGTCAACTACGCGCCGTCACCGTGGGCCAATGTGCAGGTCGGGCAGTACTATCTGCCTTTCACGCTGGAGAACCGCATCAGCGACAACACGACGGCGTTCCTCGAGCGCGCGCTCGTCATCCGCACGATCGGCGTGCCGCTGCAGCGCGACATCGGCGCGATGTTCTGGGGCGAGTCGCCCGATCGCGTCCTCTACTACACCGTGGGCGTGTTCAACGGCGACGGGCCGAACCGGCCCAACGTCGACACGCGCTACGACCTCGCGGGGCGCGCTTTCATCCGCCCGTTCATCAAGTCGGCGAGCGGCTCGACCAAGTGGGCCCAGATCGGCGCCTCGGTCCACGGTGGCTCGCGCGACGCGACGAAGGTCGGCTACGACATGCCCGCGCTCACGACGAGCGAGGGCTTCTCGTTCTGGAAGCCGACGTACACCGATTCGCACGGGCGGCTCCTGCACATCATCCCGAGCGCCGCGCAGGAGGCGTTCGCAGGCGACCTCTACGTGCCCGCCGGTAACTTCGACTTCACCGGAGAGTTCGTCTACGCCCATTACGACACGCGCGAGGCAGTCGACGGCCTGCAGCTCTCGCCGTTCACCGAACGCCTCGGCGCGCTCGAGGGTTGGGGCCTCTACGCGCAGGTCGGCTACTGGCTCGTCGGCGACCACGAGATCCTCGGCTACCCGAGCTACGGGCGGCCAATCCACGTGGACCTCACGCAACCGCAACGCCCCGCCGAGCACGGGCTACAGGTCGTCGCGCGCGTCGACCAGCTCTCGCTCACCTATTCGGGCGCTTCGCGCGGCGGTACGAACGACTCGAGGACGCCCAACGGCGACATCGACGTCACCGCGTTCGCGCTGGGCGTGAACTACTGGGCGACGCGTCACCTGCGCGTCAGCGCGAACTACACGTACTACGACCTTCCCGCGCACGCGCTCGTGTCCTCGCTGCACGAGGTCTCGGCACGAGTCGGCGTGCAGTTCTAGGGGCCTCGTTCTCAGTTGAAGGTGAGCGATGCCAGCACCGAGCCGCCGCCGACGTCGTGGTGCGTCTGCCCGTCGCTCAGGCCGGCGCCGATGAGCCGGCCCATCACGCCGATCCCCCACTCGTCGCCGAGCGCCCACTCGTAGCCGATGTCGAACACGGCGCCGCCGCCGAGGATCGAGTTGGTCTGGATGACCCCCTTGTCGTCCGACAGCGTGATGCGCGCGGCGCAGAGAGCGCCGCCGAGGTGGAAGCCCTTGTTGGGATTCAGGTACCACTCGATGAACGGCCCGAGGAGACCGAGCGTCCCCACCTGGTAGTCGGTCGCGACGTTGAGTCCGTTGATCGACATCGTCGGGTTGACCATGGTCTCGGAGTACACGGCGCCCCCGATGATGAGCCCAGGCTTGATGGCGCCGCCGAGCCCCAGCTCCAGCGAGCCCGTGCCGCCCGATGCGGTCCCCGTGTAGATGCCGGTGCCCTGCACCTGCATGCTGTCGCCGAACCCGCCAAGCCCCGCCCCGAGCCGCAAGTAGAACCCCGTGTGCTTTGCCGTGGGGGCAGGAGCCACGGGCTCCGGCCCGGCCACGACGGGGGGCGGCGGTGGTGGCGGGGGCGACTGCTGAGCGAGAGCAAAGGACGGAAGGGCGGTGCTCGAGAGCACCGCCGAGAAGCAGCACCAGCGGCGGA
>Ga0335069_10005162_pt1 | contig 19210 bp, 21 predicted proteins | sample Lox_Sample_11_FD_206714 | JGI IMG/M metagenome (GOLD analysis project Ga0335069, IMG submission 206714) | Soil microbial communities from Loxahatchee National Wildlife Refuge, Florida, United States - Lox_Sample_1.1 | ecosystem: Environmental > Terrestrial > Soil > Wetlands | place: USA... | reverse complement strand
GGATCGTGGCCGCCCTGAAGCAGCGCGGCATCGGCGTCCTGGTGACCGATCACAACGTGCACGAGACGCTCTCGATCACCGACCGGGCGTACCTGCTCTTCGAGGGGGAGATCCTGAAAGCGGGGACATCGCGCAGCCTGGCCGACGACCCCGAAGCCCGGAAGCTGTACCTGGGAGAGAAGTTCCGCCTGGACCGCTACGACTGACCCGGGGGGAACTTTCCACCCCCCGCCGCCGTTCCACCGGTACACCCACCCGTACTACAATCACAATTGCAGGGAGCCGCTATGAAGCACCTCATGGCACTGAGCACGCTCGTGATTGCGCTTGCCGTCCTGGCCGTGCAGGCGGAAGCCAAAACGACGACGCTGCGCGGGTATGTCGTCGACAAGGCGTGCGCGGGGAAGATGGCGCAGAAGGCGAACGCCATGGAGAAAGCGGAAGGGCACACGAAGGACTGTGCGCTGAACGACCAGTGCGCGGCCAGCGGGTTCGGCATCTTTTCCGGCGGGAAGTTCACCCCGTTTGACGAGAAGGGGAGCGCCAGGGCGAAGGAGCTGATCGAAAAGTCGAAGCGGGAAAAAGGCCTCTACTTCGAGGCACGGGGGACGGTCACGGGCGGGACGATGGACGTCACGTCGCTCCGGGAGATCACCCCCAAATCGACGATGATGAAGAAGGGGATGTAGGCCCCGGCTTCCCCCGTCAGTCCTTCTTCTCCGGCGGCTTTGCCGCCGGAGGGGAGGCCGCCCCCGCGGGGGGCGTGTCCTTCTTCGGCGTCCCGCCGGCCGGTGCGCTCCCTTTCTCCTTCGGGCCCTTCTTGTAGTCCGTCAGGTAGAACCCGCTTCCCTTGAAGATCAGGCCGCCCCCCCCGCCCATGACGCGCGCCAGCGAGTCGGTCCCGCACTTCGGGCACCGCACGAGAGGCTTCTCCGACATCGACTGCAGCTCTTCGAGCGTGTGTCCGCAGTTCTTGCACAGGTACTCGTACGTCGGCATAGTGCTCCTTTGCTACTTCAGCTCTTCCAGTCCCCGGAGGATCCGCTCCACTCCCCTGTCCAGCTCCCCCGCCGGGGCGGCGAAGGACATCCGCACATGGCGGGGGGCGCCGAATGCGTCTCCCGGGACGAGGGCGACGTGATGGTGTTCCAGGAGGTGCTCCACGATGTCCGCGGCGGTGTCCATGCGCTTCCCCCGGGCGCTTCTCCCGAGCCAGCGCGCGACATCGATCAGGAAAAACATCGCCCCCTCGGGGGAAGGCAGCGCCATGCCCCCCGCGGCGAACCGGCCGAGCACGAAATCCCTCCGCCGCTGGAACTCGTCACGCATCGCGTCGATCGGCGCGTGCGGACCCAGCAGCGCCGCCACGGTGGCTTTCTGGGCGATCGAATTCGCATTGTTGGTCACCTGCCCCTGCACGCGCGCGGCGCCGCTGATGATCTCCCCGGGGCCCCCCATGAACCCGATGCGCCACCCGGTCATGGCGTATGACTTGGAGACGCCGTTGACAGTCACGACCCGGTCGTGCATGAGCGGGAGCGCCCCGATGCTCATGTGCGCGCGTCCGTCGAAGACCATCTTCTCGTAGATCTCGTCGCTGACGATCATGACGCCCGTATCGCGCGCGAGCGCGGCGACCGCCGCGATCTCCTCCCGCGTCCACACGGCTCCCGTCGGGTTGCAGGGAGTGTTGATGATGAGCGCCCGCGTTCTCCCCGTCACCGCGCCGCGGAGCGCCGCGGGGTCGGGGCGGAACGACCCTGTCGGGGGCACGACGACGGGAACGCCGCCGGCGAGCTGCACGATGGCGGGATAGCTCACCCAGTAGGGGGCGGGGATGATCACCTCGTCTCCCGGGTCGAGCATGGCGGTCAGGGCGTTGAAGAGGGACTGCTTCGCCCCCGTGGAGACCAGGACCTCGTGCGGCGTGTACAGGAGGCCGTTCTCGGCGCGGAATTTGTCGATGACGGCCGCGATCAGTTCGGGCGCTCCCTGGTTCGCGGTGTAGTGCGTGAAATCGGTGTCGATCGCGTGCCGGGCGGCCTCCTTGACATGTGCCGGGGTGGGAAAATCGGGTTCCCCGGCCGTCAGCGCGACGACGTCGACGCCCGACTCCCGCAGCAGGCGCGCCTTCTGCGTCAGGCGCAGCGTCGCCGACTCTTCCAGGCCGCGGACCTTCGCCGACAGTCTCCCCCTCATCCCGTGACTTTCTCCAGCAGCCTGCGGCGCACGCCCGGCGGCACGAACCCGGAGACGTCTCCTCCCAGTCGGGCCACCTCCCGCACAATCGACGAGTTCAGGTAAGTGTACTTTTCGTGCGGCATAAGGAAGACCGTATCGATCTGCGGCGCGAGCTTTCTGTTGGTCAGGGCCAGCTGGAACTCGAATTCAAAATCGGACACCGCGCGGAGCCCGCGCACGATCACCGAGGCCCGGCGGCTCCGGGCGTACGCGACCAGCAGCCCGTCGAACGAATCCACCTCGACGCGGCGGCGGCCGCGGAACACTTCGCGGATCATCGCGGCCCTCTCATCAGCGTCAAACATCGGCTGTTTCGTGGAGTTCCGCGCGACCAGCACGATCACGCGTGAAAACAGCTCCGTGGCGCGGAGCACGACGTCGACGTGCCCGTACGTGATCGGGTCGAACGTCCCGGGATACACTGCGATACGCTGCGTCATAGCGCGTCCATCCTCCGGTCTGAGGGGGTGAAAAACGTCACATGCGTCCTGCCGAACTTCTTGACGGGTCCCTGCGCATACGAAGCGCCCGGCGGGAAGACCACCGTGGGGGGATGCTCGATGAGGAGGAATCCCCCCCTGCGGAGGAGCCCTGCGTCGAAGGCCAGGCGGGGGATTTCGGCCGTGCGGGGGTACGCGTACGGCGGGTCGGCAAACACCAGGTCGTACGGCCCGGAGCCCGGGCGGAGGAGTGCAAGGGCGTCGGTCTCCAGCACCTCCGCCGCGCCCTCGCAGCCGAGCGTCCTGAGGTTGCGCGTGATGAACGCCGCCGCCTCGCCCCCGCTCTCCACGAATGTCGCCCGGGCGGCGCCCCGGCTGAGCGCCTCGATCCCCAGGCTCCCGCTCCCGGCAAAGAGGTCCAGCACGAGCGCCCCCTCGAGGTCGAGCCTCGTGGCGAGCATGTCGAAGATGGTCTGCCGGACGCGGTCCGTCGCAGGCCGCACCGAAAGGTCGGCCACCGTCCGGAGCGTCCTGCCCCGGTACACACCGCCGATCACGCGCATCGATCTAATCCCTGCGGAGCGCGACCCCGACGGCCGCGGCAAAACGGTAGGAGGGAACCGTCAGGTGGTCGGCCAGGCGGAGCGCCTCGGAGACGTTGACGTGGCGGAGGGGATTGAGCGCCTCCACCAGGATCGGGGAGCCGCGGCGGATCTGCGTGAGCAGGTCCCTGTCCAGGTACGGACCGTAGACGGTCATCGAGTAGATGCCGGGGGTCCTGCGCGCGAGTCCGGCAATCCCCTGTATGATTTCCTGGTTGGACTGGACGATGAGGTAGCGATACGACTCCAGGCTCCCGTTGCGCATCAGGCTGATGTCGAGCCGGGTCTCCTTCACGCCGACCAGCGCGATGTATTTTCTGTACGTGTCCGGGTAGTTGATCCGGAGCGCGGTGTCCGCCGCGAAGTGATCGGCATCCACGATATCGAGCGCCATGCCGACCGCGGCCGCGGCTTTCTGGATCGCCAGCGCGTCGTGCCGGCGCACCGACACACTGAGGGCCTCGTTGAACGGATCGTTGGCGTGCTCCGTCAGTATGTGGACGTCGGTGATGAAGCCGGCCGCGTCGACGTCCGGGAAGTACTGGGAGAGCTCCCACTTCACGTGATCGTTGATCTCGCTCCGCGTGAGACCCTGGTCGATCGGCATGGAGTTCAGGAACAGGAGCCCGGTGTCGAGGGCGATGGAGACCCGGGAGGCGCGCACAGCGTTTTCCCGCACAAACCGGCCGAAGTGCTTCTGAAATTCCCTGAGTCCCTCGGCGCCTCCGTTGGCGCCTCCGCCGGTGAGCGTGTTTTCCCACGCGTCGATCGCCAGGAGCGTCGTCGTCGGGCCCGACCGGTCGAGCTCGACGGCCTGGATCCCGCCGCCGCTGATCGAGAGTCCTACGATGGGGTCCTGGGGTGCCAAAGGGGCGGTGTGTGTTGTGAGCGTCGTCTGCTGCGCGTCCAATATGCGAAAAAGGCGTCTGGGAGTCAACGCACGGTGACGTACGGCCTGAGCGCGTCGAGCTTCTTCCGCCCGATGCCTCTCACGCCGAGCAGATCCTCCACGCGGCGGAAGCCCCCTGCACGCGTGCGCGCCTCGACGATCCTCCCGGCTGTCGCCGCGCCGACGCCGGGGAGCCGGACGAGATCCGCAGGGGACGCGTTGTTGAGATCAACGGGCAGGCGGGGCGGAGGGGCCTTGCGGTGCGGGGCGCGCCCGGACGGTGCGCTCCGGGGCGCGCCTCCCGCGGCGGTGTCGGCCAGCGCGCGAAAGACGCTGTCGGCGGCCGTGTAGTCAAACGCCGGGGCTGCGTCGGGCGCCTCCCGCGGACCGATCAGGCGGAGAAGCGTCCCGGCCACGAGACCCGCCGCCAGCAGCAGGATGACCCCGGTCTCGCTGCGCGTGAAGGCGAGCCTGCGCTGCAGGTCGGTCAGGCCGGACATGCCGGATCAGGAAAAGGCTTTTTTCATCCTTCCGAAGAAGCTCTTCTCGGAGTTCGCCGAGCGGTCGCCCTCTTTGGGATGGAGATTCTCCGATTCGCCGAGCTCCTTCAACACCTGCCGCTCGTGCCCGCTCAGAGACGTCGGCACCCAGATGTTGACGCGCACGAGCTGATCCCCCCGGCCGAAGCTGTTAAGGTGGGGTATCCCCTTGTCCCGCATACGGAGAATCCTCCCCGACTGCGTCCCGGGGTCGATCTTCAGCCTGGCGCGTCCGGTCAGCGTGGGGACCTCGATGTCTCCCCCCAGGGCCGCTTCCGGAAAACTGACCAGGAGGTCGAGGATCACGTCGTCGCCGTTGCGCGTGAACACCGGATGGGGCTCTTCCTCGATCACGACGATGAGATCGCCCGCGGGGCCGCCGCGCTTGCCGACGTTCCCTTCCCCCCTGAGCGGGATGTAGTTCCCTTCGCTGACGCCGGCGGGGATCTGAACCTTGATCGTGGCGTCGCCCTGCACGCGGCCGTCGCCGCGGCACGTCTGGCAGGGCTCCTTGATGACTTTCCCTTCGCCGCCGCAGTTCTGGCACGTGGCGATGTTGACGAACTGGCCGAACACGGAGCGGGACACCTGGCGGATTTCGCCGGAGCCGTGGCACACGGGGCACGTGGTCAGGCTCCCGGATGAGCGGGCGCCGCTCCCGTCGCACACGTCGCACCGCTTCCACTTCCTGACCTTGAGTTTCTTCTCGACTCCCGCGGCGACTTCCTCCAGCGGGAGCTTGAGCCTGATCTTCAGATCCGACCCCGCCGCCGCGGCGCTGCCACGCGACCGCGACCGGCCCTGCGTGCCGAACATGTCGTCGAAGATCGAGCCTCCCGTCCCCCCGCCGAAAATGTCGCTGAACGCGCTGAAGACGTCGTTGACATCCGTGAAGGGGTGGAAGTCCGTGCCGCGGATTCCCTCGTGGCCGAACTGGTCGTACCGCTGCCGTTTGACGGCGTCGCCCAGCACCTCGTAGGCCTCCGCCGCTTCCTTGAATTTCTCCTCCGACTCCTTGTTGCCGGGGTTCCTGTCGGGGTGGAACTGGAGGGCGAGCTTCCTGTACGCCTTCTTGATATCCTCCTGCGAGGCACTGCGCGGCACGCCGAGCGTCTGGTAGTAATCCTGTTTCGCCATCAGTCCTGTGCCGGCTCCTTGCTCCCGGGTCCCGCGGGGGGCTCATCCTGCGGGGCGCTCGAGACGATGACGCGGGCGTGCCGGATCACGCGGTCGTTCAACCGGTAGCCGCGGGCTATCTCCTCGACGACCGTCCCGGGAGGAACGTCGGCGCGCGGCACCTGCAGAAGCGCATCGTGCTCGTCGACGTTGAACGGCTTGCCGAGCGCCTCGAAGGGGGAAAGACCCTGCGCTTCCAGCGCTTTCATCAGTTTCTGGTAGATCAGCTCGATCCCCTTGTAAAAGGGGTCCGCTTCGCCCGCCGGGGCCCCGGCCTTGAGCGAGCGGACGAGGTCCTCCACGATCGGCAGAAGGGATGTGATCAGCGCCTCGTTGGCGTTGCGCACGGTGGTGATGTATTCCGCTTCCGTGCGGCGCTTGTAGTTTTCGAACTCCGCCGCTTTCCTCAGAAACTGGTCGCGCGCGGCCTGCGCGGCCGCCCGCGCCGCCTCCAGCTCCCGTTCACTCTCTTCGCGCGGGGGGGACGCCGCCGGCGTCTGCACTTCATCCGTGCCCTGCGCGCCGCTTTCAACGGGAGCGGTTTCCAGCGTCCGCTCCCTGCTCTCCTGTTCTTCGATCATCACTGCCTGTTGGTTGTTCCGAACATTTCCGAAATGGTGCGGGCGACATAATCGACGAGCGGGATGACCCGCGCGTAGTTCATCCGCCGCGGCCCGATCAGCCCGATCGTGCCCGTGACATCTCCCGCCGCGTAGCTCGCGGTGATCACGCTGTAGGGGGCCAGCTTCCTGTCCTGGTTCTCTTCACCCACCGCGACCCGGACCCCGGGGGGAGGAGATTCGTGCTTGGCGAGGACGTGAATGATGATTTCCTCGTTGTTGATCAATTCGATAACACCCCGGAACTCCGCCGGGTTCTCGAATTCCGGCTGCTCCAGGATCGACTCCGCCCCGCCGATGTGTATTTTCTCGCTCCTGCCCGCGGGGAGGATCTTCCCCACGGAGTCAATAAACAGCCGGATGAGTCCCGTGTCGTCGTCCGCCGCGTCCTTCAGGCGCTCCGCGAACGACGTCCGTATTTCCTCGATCGTGAGTCCCGCGAGCCGTTCGTTGAGCACGCGGGCGACATCCTCCAGCTTCTCGCGGGCGATCTCGCCGGCGACTTCCAGCATCATCGTCCGGACAAGCCCGGCCTTGATCGCGATGACCACCAGGACGCGGGGACCCGAAAGAGGCACGAGCTCCAGCCGTTCCAGCGTGCCGCTCGAAAGCCGCGGGGAGCTGATGACACAGAGCTGACGGGAGATTTTCCCGATGAGCCGCGAGGTCTCCCTGAGCAGCTCATCCTCGGCCTCCCGTGACGTCAGGGCTTCCCGGATCGTCGCCTGCTCACGCTGGGAGAGGGCGTCCATGGTCATCAGCGTGTCCAGGTAGAACCTGTACCCCAGGTCGGTCGGCACCCTCCCGGCGGATGTATGGGGGTGGTTGATGTACCCGAGGTACTCCAGGTCCGACATGACGTTCCTGATGGAAGCCGATGACAGCCCCAGGATGTCCTCGTGGCGCCTGGAAATGTAGCGGGACCCCACCGGCGTTGCGGTTTCGATGAAATCGCGCACGACGTAGTGGAGCACGGTCCGCTCCCGCTCGTTCAGTTCCCCTTCCATGTTCCGATCCGCCGGAATCGATTGACGTTGCCCAGAGGTAAAAAATACGCAAAAGGGGGGGCCCTGTCAAGAACGACCCCGGGAGGCCTCCGGCGGTGTCGATATTGATTGTTACACGCCTCCTCTGTATATTACGGCGGAGATTCATCCCCGTGCTTGGGCAGGGGATGTCGCAAGGGGCTGTAGCTCAGCTGGGAGAGCGCCTCGTTCGCAACGAGGAGGCCGTCGGTTCGAACCCGATCAGCTCCACCAGAAGCAGCAGAGTGCGTCGGCTGCCGTCTCCCGAGGGTGTGAGGTCAAGTCCTGCGCAACTGTAAGTAGCTTAACCCCGCCAGGTCCGGAAGGAAGCAACGGTCGGTTACGGAAAGTGTGACGCAGGGGAGCTTGACCTCACTTTTTTTTCCAGGGGATCGCACGCGGCACGCAGTTGCTTCGCGGGGGAACATTTCGTAGCTTACAGCGGGAGAGTTGAGGCCCCGTGTGAAGCGAGGGCGACTACTCCCATACAATTCACAACAATCCGGGGCGGCGATCCCCCGCCGCCTCCACAAGGCCCGCAGAGTGGAACGACGACGACGGCGTACAATGGCATCCACAATTTGTCTCCCGTCCCGGTCCGGGAGCCTGCCTGATTCGTTTTCCCTCCGTGCGGCGCCATGCAGCATCACAGAAAGGGTGGTTCACACCGCACGGTATGAAGAAAGAAATTCTCATCAACGCTGGCGCCAACGAGACCCGCATAGCGATTACGGAAGACGGCCGCCTGGCGGAGCTCTTCGTCGAGACGGCCAATAAGGAGAAGATGGTCGGGGACATCTATCTTGGCAAGGTTGCCAAGGTGATGCCCGGCATCAAGGCGGCATTCATCGATATCGGCCTCGGGCAGGACGGGTTCCTGCATTTCTCGGACATCGGGAACAGGTTCGAGGAATACAGCGCCATGATCGGCGACGAGGAGGACGGCGACGAGCAGAAAGAGCCCGTGGCCGCGGAAGCCGCCGCCGCGGGAGACACGACTCCCGCTCCACCCCCCCAGCGTCCCGCCCCGCCCCCGCGCGAGCAGTCCCGGGACCGCGGCGGCAACCACCGTCCCCCCCGCAAAGAGATCCAGCTCGAAAAAGGGCAGGAGATCATCGTCCAGATCACGAAGGAGCCCGTCGGCAAGAAGGGCGTCCGCGTGACAAGCGAGGTCTCCCTGGCGGGCCGCTTCCTGGTGCTCCTCCCGTTCGACGGCAAGATCGGCATCTCCAAGAAGATCTCCAGCTTCAAGGAGAAGCGCCGGCTGCGCAAAATCGTCCAGGCCATCCTCCCGGAAGGGTTCGGCGTCATCATCCGCACGGTCGCGGAAGGGAAGGACGATTCCTCGCTGACGAACGACCTGAAAGATCTCCTCAACACGTGGAGCGAGGTCGAGAAGACCGTGAAGTCCGAGCAGGCGCCCTGCCTGCTGTATAAGGACATGTCGACCACCTCCAGCGTCATCCGCGACCTCTTCTCCAACGACGTCTCCCGCGTGGTCATTGATTCGCGGAAGCTCCACAAGGAGATCCGCGCGTACATCAAGTACACCTCGGCGCAGCTCCTGGACAAGATCGAGCTGCACCGCGACCGGCGGCCGATCTTCGACGTTTACGGCATCGAGAAGGAAATCGAGACCACGCTCGCCCGCAAGGTGTGGCTCAAGAGCGGGGGGTACATCATCATCGAGCCGACCGAGGCGATGGTGGTGATCGACGTGAACAGCGGGCGGTACGCGGCGAAGAAGGAGCAGGAGCAGAACTCGCTCCGGACCGATCTGGAAGCCGCGCGGGAAATCTGCCGGCAGCTCCGTCTCCGCGACATCGGGGGGATCATCGTCTGCGACTTCATCGACCTGGACGACGAACGGAACAAGAGGAAGGTGTTCGAGGAGCTCAAGAAGGAGTTCCGGAGGGACCGGGCGAAGATCACCGTGCTGCCGATGACGGAATTCGGCCTCGTGCAGATCACGCGCCAGCGCATCCGGCAGGCGATCCTCCACAGCTTCTCGGAGCCGTGCCCGGCCTGCGGCGGCACGGGCCTCGTGCAGTCGCGCACGACGACGCTCAACCAGATCGAGCGATGGATCCGCCGCTTCAAAAGCGAGAGCCGCGAATCGCGGATCGTCCTGAAGGTCAACCCCCAGCTCGCCGACGCCCTGCGGGTCGGAACGCTTTCCCGCCTCCGGCGGCTGATGCTGAAGTACGTCATCCTGATACGCCTGGAGCCGGACCCCGCCGTTCACGTCGGGGAATTCCGCTGCATCTCGGTGAAGCAGGGGAAGGATATCACGGATCAATTTAACTAGCCCGTCATTGCGAGGAGCGTTTCTCAGCGACGAAGCAATCTCGCCCGAGATTGCTTCGCTGCAGAGCGCTCGCAATGACAGGAACCTGACGATGACAGAGCAACTGAAAACAACCGCATTCACCGACATCCACCGGTCGCTCGGCGCCAAGATCGTCGAGTTTGCGGGATTCGCGATGCCCGTGCAGTACACGGGCATCATCGAGGAGCACAGGAGGGTCAGGGAGGCGGCGGGACTGTTCGATGTCTCGCATATGGGGGAGGTGGAAATCACCGGCCCCGGCGCGCTCGCATTTGTCCAGTCGATCACCGTGAACGACGCCGCGAAGCTCACCGACGGGCGCGTGCAGTACTCGGCGATGTGCTACGACGACGGCGGTATCGTGGACGATCTCCTTGTCTACCGGCTCGGCGATACGTTCATGCTCGTCGTGAACGCGGCGAACCTGGAGAAGGACCTGGTCTGGATCCGCGCGCACGCCCGGCCAGGCGCCACCGTGACGGACCGCTCGGACGCAACATCCCTCCTTGCCGTGCAGGGTCCCCGCGCCCTGGACGTGCTCGGCCCGCTCGTGCGCGCGGACATTGCCGCGCTCCCCTACTACCACGCGCTCCGGGCCGACGTGGCGGGAGTCCCCATGATCGTCTCCCGCACCGGGTACACCGGCGAGCTCGGGTTCGAGCTGTATTTCCCGTCCGATCCTGCCACCGGCGCGCGCGTCTGGAACGCGATCATGGAGTCCGGCGCCCCCCACGGGATCGGTCCCGTCGGCCTCGGCGCCCGGGACACGCTCCGCCTGGAGATGGGCTACTGCCTGTACGGACACGATATCGACAGGACCACGAACCCGATCGAGGCGGGCCTCGGGTGGATCACGAAGACGGGGAAGGGAGAGTTCATCGGCAGGGAGGCCATCCAGCGCGTGCAGCGCGAAGGACCGCGGAGGAAGCTCGTCGGGTTCACGCTTGACGACAGGGCGTTCCCCCGCCAGGGCTACCCCCTGAGCGCCGCGGGGGCGCGCGCGGGGATCGTGACCTCCGGGACGTTCTCCCCCGTGCTGGGGTGCGGCATCGGGATGGGGTACGTCGACGCCCTCCTGGCGGCGCCCGGCACGAAGCTCTCCGTCGGCATCCGGGGGAAGGAGATCCCGGCCGGCGTGGTCACACTGCCGTTCATCCGGAAATGACCGCGATACGCATCGACCTCTGCTTCACGCCGGGGCAGACCGACGAGCTGGCGCTCCGCGACAGGGCGGTCGTCGTCATCGACGTCCTGCGCGCGAGCACCACGATCATCACGGCGCTGGCAAACGGCGCGCGCGAGATCATCCCCGTCGCGACTGTCGAATCCGCCGTCAAGATCTCCGGGAACCTCTTCGGGGACGTGATCCTCCTGGGGGGGGAACGGAACGGGAAGATGATCGAGGGATTCAACCTGGGAAATTCTCCGACGGAATACACGGCGGAGCGCGTGAAGAACAAGGCGATCATTTTCAGCACGACGAACGGGTCGCAGGCGCTTGTGCGCGCCCGGTACGCGCGCGAGCTGTTCGTCTGCGGGTTCGTCAACATGGGCGCGGTTGCGGATGCGCTCTGCCGGGGCGCGCGCGATTTCACAATCGTGTGCGCCGGCAACAACGGCATGCTGTCGATGGAGGATTCCGTCTGTGCGGGGATGCTCATCGCCCGCGTGAGTGCGGCGGCGGAGAGCGCACCGGAGCTGGCCGACGGCGCGCTCGCCGCCCGCACGCTCTACCGGGCGTTCGGCCGCGGCATCCTGAAGATGATCCGCACATCGGACCACGGCCGGCACCTGCAGGACATCGGGTTCGGCGAGGACCTGAAGATCTGCGGGGGCGTGGACACGCTCTCCATCCTCCCGCAGCTCGACGGGAACGTGATCCGCCTGAAAACCGCCGCGCAGGGGAAAGAGCCGGCGGTCCAGTCCCAGGCAACGTGAGGGTGGCGTCCGTGGCCAGAGGAAATGATTCTGCGGAACGCACGGAGAAGAGGGGACGCGGCACGCGGCGCGGCGCCGTGGCGGCGATCCTCCTCATCGCCGCGGCGCTGCTGGTCCTGATCGCGATCGTCACGTACGACGCGGGGGACGAATCGCGCATCAACATGCGCGCCACCGATCTCTCCGGCGTCCTGACCGGGGACCCCGCCGTGCGGGCCGCGGCCGACACCGTCCGCAACGGCCTGGGCCTGGTCGGCGCCCTGCTGGCCGACGCGCTCATCAACGGCACCGTCGGCTACGCAGTGATCGTGGTCCCCTTCCTTCTCCTCACCTGGGGGTGGACGCTGCTCCGCAGGGGCAGCCTCCGCTCCGCACTCGTTGTCACCAACTATGCGATCGCGGGCGCGGTGTGTGTCGCCGCTTCGTTCGCCATGGTGCGGCTCATCGCCGACCCGGGCGGTCCCGCGCGCGAGTGGTACGGGATCGTCGGGTATGCCTCCGCCACGATGCTCGCGCAGCTCGTGGGGAAGGCCGGCGGCTCGGTGCTCCTCGTCGTGGCCATGCTCCTCACCGCGGTGCTGGGGGCCGACCTGGACGTGCACGAGATCGCCGAGAGGCTGCAGGGCGCCGTGCTCCGCGCCAGGGAGTGGCTCGGGGAGCGCCGCGAGGCCCGCGCGCAGGAGCGCGGCAGGCGGGCCGCGGAAGCCCCTCCCCGGGAGCACCCGGCGGAGGTGACGATCACGAAACCGCCCGCGGAAGAGCCGCCCCGGAGCGAGCCGCGCGTGCGGACCGTGCACGAGCTCCCCGCGGCGGCCGTCCCCGTGAGCGTCACGGTGGCGCCCCCCGTGCGCGAGGAGTCCCCGAAGGAGGAGGAGTCCCCCGCCGACGGCGAGATCGACTACGTGTTCCCTTCCGTGGAGCTGCTGGACGCGCCGAAGCCGGGGCGGGAAGACGTCGACGAGGACGAGCTGAAAGCCAACGCCGACCTCCTCCGGGAGACGCTCGCCGAATTCGACGTCGAGCTCGAGAGCGTGAGCGTGACGCCGGGGCCCGTGGTCACGCTCTATGAGCTGGTACCGGCAAGCGGCGTCAAGATCAGCCGGATCGTGAGCCTGGAAAACGACATGGCCCTCAAGCTCGCGGCCCGGGGGATCCGGATCATGGCTCCCATCCCCGGCAAGTCCGCCGTCGGCGTGGAGATTCCGAACTCGCGGCGCTCGCTCGTGACGATCAGGAGCGTGATCAACTCCTCGCCGTTCCGTGAGGCGAAGGCGGCCCTCCCGCTGGCGATGGGAAAGACGATCGCCGGGGAGGTCTTCACGGACGATCTTGCGAAGATGCCCCACCTCCTGATGGCCGGGTCCACGGGCTCGGGAAAAAGCGTGGGCATCAACACGATCCTGGCCTCGCTGCTGTACCGGCTCCACCCGTCCGACCTGAAGCTCGTCATCATCGACCCGAAAAAGATCGAGCTGGCCCAGTACGCCGAGCTCCGGCACCATTTCCTGGCGGTGTCGCCCGACATCGACGAGCAGATCGTCACGACGCCCGGCAACGCGGTCGTCGTCCTCCGGTCCGTCGAGCGGGAGATGGAGAAGCGGTACGACCGGCTTGCGGCGGCGGGGGTGCGGAACATTGTCGACTACAACGAGCGGCTGGCCGCACACAGGCTCAAAGAGACCGAGGGGACGCCGCACGCGAAGATGCCGTTCCTCGTGGTGGTCATCGACGAGCTCGCGGACCTCATGATCACGGCCGCCCGGGAGGTGGAGGAGCCGATCGCGCGGCTGGCGCAGCTGGCACGGGCGGTGGGTATCCACCTGATCGTCGCGACGCAGCGCCCGTCCGTGGACGTGATCACCGGCGTGATCAAGGCCAATTTCCCCGCGCGGATCGCCTACCAGGTTGCTTCGAAGACGGACTCCCGGACGATACTGGACATGAACGGCGCAGAGCAGCTGCTGGGGAACGGGGACATGCTCTACCTCGCCAGCGGGAGCCCCAAGCCGGTGCGCCTGCAGAACGCGTACATCTCCGCCGACGAGGTGGAGGCCGTGGTCCGTCACATCAGCGCGCAGGAAGGGTATGCGCACCCCTTCGCGCTTCCCTCCGCCGCGGAACGGAAGAAGAACGGCGAGGGGGGAGGGGAGGGGGAGCGGGATGAGCTGTTCGAGGAAGCCGCGCGCCTGATCGTGAGGCACCAGCAGGGATCGGTCTCCCTCCTGCAGCGGCGGCTGAAAGTCGGCTACTCCCGGGCCGCACGGCTCGTCGACGAGCTGGAGGCAGCCGGAATCGTGGGCCCCTTTGACGGGAGCAAGGCGCGCGACGTGCTGGTTGAAACGGAGGCGGAGCTCGATGTCATACTCAACAATTCGTAGTGTGCCCGTCCGCGCCTTGGTGAGGGCGGGGGCTCTTGCGGCGGCCCTGGTGCTCGGGGGCGCACGAGGGGCGGAGGGCGACGACCCGCAGGATATCCTCCGCGACGTGCGGAAGACGTACGACGGCATCCGCGACGCGGAGATCCGGTTCACGGAGCGGACCCGCTTCCCCCAGTCGACGCTCGAGCAGCGGAGCGCGGGCACGCTGTACCTCAAGAAGGAACACAAGTACAGGATCGAGACCGACGACCAGACGGTGGTGACGGACGGCGAAACCGTCTGGTCGTACTCGCAGGCGAATCATCAGGTGCTGATCGACAGGTTCAGGATCGCCGACAACGCGTTCGCCCCCGAGAAGATCCTCGCCGGCGGAGGGGGGGACTACACGGCAACCGTCGTGGGGAAAGAGAAGGCCGGCGGGGCCGAGTGCGTGATCCTGAAGCTCGTTCCCCGCGCGGAGTCGTCGCTCGTGCGCACGCTCCACCTCTGGGTGGACAGGGGGGATCGGCTCGTCCGGAAGGCGGTCATCACGGACGTCAACGGGAAGGAAACCACATACACGGTGACCGACATCCGGATCAATCCCGGTCTGAGCGATTCCCGGTTCGTCCTCGAGATCCCCGCCGGGGCCGAGGTCGTGGACATGCGATAGGAGGCGTGTTGCTCCAGGAGTCCCCGCTCCGACGGAGGGGCGTGCAGTATGCACTCAGCGCGGCGCTGACCCTGTTCTTTCTCTGGATCGCGTTCCGCGGCACCGACCCGCGGAAGCTCCTCGCGCTCATGCGCGGGGCGAACTACTGGTGGATGCTGGCGATGTTCGCCTGCCTGATGGCGAGCCACGCGGTCCGGTCATGGCGCTGGGGGTACCTCCTGGCTCCGGTGCGCGCGCACATCCCCTTTCGCAGCCTGTTTGCCGGCGTCATGCTGGGGTACATGTTCAACAACGTTCTCCCCCGCGCGGGAGAGCTCGCCCGCCCGTACGCCCTGAGCAGGATGGAGGGGCTGAGCGCAAGCTCCGCACTGGGGACGATCGTCGTGGAGAGAATCCTGGATACGCTGACGTTCCTCCTGCTGGTCTCGCTTCTTCCGCTGGTGTATGACGGTCCGCTCGTCGAGTCATTCCCCTGGCTGGCGCGGGCGGGACTCCTCCTCACGGCGGTCACGCTCGCCGCCCTGGCGGCGCTCACGGTGCTCATGCTGCGCCGCGACTGGGCGGACAGGTTTCTCCTGGCGCCCGCCGGGAGAATCCTTCCCGCGCGGTTCCGCGCGAAGTTCGAGGTCCACGGGCATGCCTTCCTGGACGGACTCCTGTTCCTGAAGGACCCCGGCATGCTCGCCGTGATCGCCGTCTCCGGGGCCCTCGTCTGGATCCTCTACATCCTGATGACGTACGTCGCCCTCTTCGCGTTCGGCCTGGAAGCCCTGGGCCTGCGGGCGGCCGTCGTGCTCCTCACGATCTCCTCGATCGGCATCGCGATCCCGACGCCGGGGAGCACGGGGAGCTATCACGCATTCACGTCGCAGGCGCTCATCCGCCTGTACGCCGTGGACCCGTCCCTGGCGCTCTCGTTTGCGACCGTGACGCACGCGGTGGGCTTCATCGGCGTGACGCTCGTCGGCGCCTGGTACCTGGTGCGCGACCGGCTCGCGGCAGCCCCGCGGGGAGGCGCCTCACGGTGAAACGCGCGCTGGCCGCCGCCGCACTGCTGGTCCTCGCGCCCCCGTGCCTCCGCGCACAGGAGGCTTCGCCGCGCAGCGCGATCGCCGCCGGGATGGGGGTGGAGTACATCGCCGCGTCCGACGTGACCGACCTGGTCAACGTCGCGGCGGTGCCGTCCGAGCGGGTTGCGCAGTTCAGGGCGGCGGTCGAGTTCTTCGGCTCCTGGGCGTTCCCGGTGGCGGACCGGTGGATGCTCAAGGTCGAGCTCGCGTACGATCTCTCCTCGTACAGCGTCGACGGGGCGTTCGGTCCCGCCTCCTGGAGCATGCACTGGACGATGCCGTCGCTGATCCTGCAGTATGTGCTGGCGGACCGGGGAATCTACAACGTCAGGGTGGGGGCGGGCGGAGGATACCATTTCGGTGCGCTCGCGGAGAAGTACCTCTCGCTCGACGACACGTTTTCGGGGAGCGGTCCCGGTGCGCTCCTCGAGCTGGAGGCAAACACCGCCTTCGGCGACCATCTCTTTGCGTTTCTCGGCGCAAACATCCGGTGGGAATTCGTCGGCCGTCTCGGGGACGCCTCGGGCACGAGCCCGGGTCTCTCGTCCGGGGGGGGAGCCGCGACGCTTCACGCCTTCGGCGCCGGCGCGCGCCTGGGGGCATGCTACCTGTTCTAATCACACGCACGGAGGTTCATCTATGCGCACGATGCATGTTCCGGCCCGGGGCGCGGCCGTCATACTGGCGGCCTGCATCGCCGCCTGGGGCGTCACGTTTGCCGGGAGCCAGCAGTCCGCCACGAAACAGAAGGGGCACACCATGACACAGGGCAAGCCGGTTGCCGTCATCGAGACGACGATGGGCACAATCGAAGCCGAGCTGTATGGCGCGGACGCGCCGAAGACCGTCGAGAACTTCGTCGGACTCGCGAACGCGAAGTACTTCGACGGGATCATCTTTCACCGGGTGGTGCCGGGCTTCGTGATCCAGGGGGGAGACCCGACGGGGAGCGGCGCCGGGGGCAAGAGCATCTGGGGGAAGGAATTTGCCGACGAGCTCAACCCCTCCGCGCCGTCGTACAGGGCGGGGTACCTCAAGGGGGTTCTGGCAATGGCCAACCGGGGGCCCAACACGAACACGAGCCAGTTTTTCATCATGCTCGCGGACAATACGACGCTTCCGAAGAACTACACGATCTTCGGAAAGGTGACGAAGGGACTGGATGTTGTCGATGCCATCGGGAAGGTTCCCCTGCAGGGCTCCAGGCCCGTGACGCCCGTCGTGATGACGAAGGTCTGGATTCGTTCCGCGGCGCCGGCGCCGAAGAAGGCGCCCCCCGCGTCAAAGAAACACTGACGCCGTGGCGAAGAGGCCAGTCCCCGCGCGCGCCGGTTCCGGGGGTGAGATCCCGCCGGTCGCGCTCCTGTACGGGGAGGAGGACTTTCTCCTGGAGGAGGAGCTCCGCCGGCGGGTTGACGCCGCGCTGGAAGGGAGCGACAGGACGCTCAACCTGGACGTCCTGAACGCCGGCGATACGGATGCGCGCGATATCGTCGCGCGCGCCTCGTCGTTTCCGATGACCGGGCCCCGGCGTGTGGTGGTGGTGCGGGACGCGGACCGCCTCGCCGCCGGAGACCTGGAGCTGCTCGCCTCATACTGCGAGGCGCCGTCCCCCTCCAGCTGCCTCCTCCTCGTCGGCGTCAAGCCGGACATGCGCCGGAAGCCCTTCGCCGCTCTCCGCAAGGCGGGGCAGGCCACGGAGTATGCACGCATGTACGAGGACCGGCTGCCCGCGTGGATCACCGGGCACGCCCGCGCCCGCGGGCTCGCCATCGGTCCCGAGGCCGCCAAGCTGCTGGCCACGTACGCGGGATCGTCGCTCAGGGACATCGCGCAGGAGATCGAGAAGATCTCGCTTTACATCGGCGCCCGGAAAGAGATCACCCCCGCCGACGTCGCGGCGGTGGTGGGGATGTCGAAGGAATACAGTCCCTTCGCGCTTCAGGCGGCCATCGGGCGCCGCGATACCGCGCGCGCCGTCACCATCCTGGAGGAACTCCTGAACGCCGGGAGTGCGGTCCCCCTGGTCATCGCGACGCTGACCAACTATTTCCTGACGCTCCTCAAGCTGCACGATCTCCGCAGGAGGAGCTCCCCGCCGCAGGACGACGCCGCGCGTGCGCGCATCCACCCGATGTTTGTCGGCGAGTACCGGGAGGCGCTGGCGCACCACCCTCCCGGGGCGTGCGAGCGGGCGCTGCTCCTGCTGGCGGAGGCCGATCGCGACACCAAATCAGGAACCGTCGGACCCCGGCAGGTGATGGAGGCGCTCACGCTCGAGCTCTGCGGGGCGGCCGGACGGCCATCCCATGCATGACGCGTCTGATGAACGGTTGATGTCGCTCGTCCAGCGGGGTGACGAACAGGCGTTCGTCCTCCTCGTGGGGCGGTACAAGGACGAGCTGACGAACTTTGCGGAGCGGTTCCTGGGGGACCGCGACGACGCGGAGGACGTCGTGCAGGAGGCGTTCGTCCGCGTCTGGAGAAAGCGGGATTCGTTTCTCCCCCCGGGGAAGTTCTCCACGTGGCTCTACACGATTGCCGCGAACCTGGCGAAGACACGGCTGCGCCGGTGGGCGCTCTGGAAATTCGTCAGGCTCGGGTCACCCGACGGCCCGTCCGTCGACATACCGGACGAAGGGAGCGGGGCGGACGTCCGCGCCGACGAGCTGCTCCGGGAGGAGCGGATTCAGCGGGCGCTCGCGACGCTGCCGCCGAAATTCCGGGAGATCGTCGTCCTCCGGGACATCCAGCAGCTTTCCTACGAGGAAATCACCGCGATCACGGGATGCGCGCCCGGGACAGTCAAATCGCGCATCAACAGGGGGCGCGCCCTGCTCCGCGAGCAGCTCCGCGACCTCATTCGGGAGTAGCACGCCATGGACACAACGCACGGCGGGAATGACTATGAGCGCCTGAAGGAGGAGCTGCGCAGGCTGAAGCGGCGGAGCGCCCCCTGGTACCTGGAATCGATGCTTCACCAGCGGCTTCACGGCGGGAAACGCCTCCGCCGGAGGGGCAGGCTCCGTCCGATCGGCATCTGGCCCGTGATCGTCCTGGCGGTCCTGGTCCTTCTGATACTTGCCCTGGCCGTCTATATCGTGATGGTGCACACAAATATAGCCGTTCCACGGGGGAAATAGGGGCCCTTCGCAAGAAACGACTTGACTTCGTGTCCCTTTCACCCTAAATTAAGCCACTAGGCGAAGTACTTGAGAGATTACTTTAACAGGAAACTCCACCGGAGGAGGAATCCACCATGCCGAAACTGAACCTCAGGGACGACGGATTCGAAGAAGAATCCAATCCCC
>Ga0335069_10005161_pt1 | contig 19212 bp, 19 predicted proteins | sample Lox_Sample_11_FD_206714 | JGI IMG/M metagenome (GOLD analysis project Ga0335069, IMG submission 206714) | Soil microbial communities from Loxahatchee National Wildlife Refuge, Florida, United States - Lox_Sample_1.1 | ecosystem: Environmental > Terrestrial > Soil > Wetlands | place: USA... | reverse complement strand
ACGTGCGCGAACGGCTCGAGCAGCACTACAAGGACATGCAGGACATCGAGTTCACGGTGCAGCAGAACAAGCTCTACATGCTGCAGACCCGGGACGGAAAGCGCACCGCGGCGGCGAGCCTGCGCGTCGCGGTCGAGATGGCGCAGCAGGGCCTGATCGACCGGCACGAGGCCGTGCGGCGCGTCAATCCTGCCTCGCTCGACCAGCTGCTGCACCCGATGCTCGATCCGAAGGCGCCGCGCACGCTGCTGGCCAAGGGCCTGCCCGCGAGCCCGGGGGCCGCGAGCGGCGTCGTGGTGTTCAACTCCGACGAGGCGGAGGCGCGCGCGGCCAAGGGGGAGGCGGTGATCCTGGTGCGCGTGGAAACCAGCCCCGAGGACATCCACGGCATGCACGCCGCCAAGGGCATCGTCACCACGCGTGGCGGCATGACGAGCCACGCGGCGGTGGTGGCGCGCGGCATGGGGCGGCCCTGCGTCGCGGGCGCGGGCGGCATCGCGGTCGATTACAACGCGCAGACGCTGACCGCGGGCGGTCGCACCGTGCAGGCGGGCGAAACGGTCACGCTGGACGGCGCGACGGGCGAGGTGTTCGTGGGCTCGGTCGCGATGATCGAGCCGCTGCTGTCGGGCGATTTCGCGACGCTGATGGAATGGGCCGACGGCGTGCGGCGCCTGAAGGTGCGCACCAACGCCGAAACCCCGCTGGACGCCGAGACCGCGCGCAAGTTCGGCGCCGAGGGCATCGGCCTGTGCCGCACCGAGCACATGTTCTTCAATCCCGAGCGCATCGGCGCCGTGCGGCAGATGATCATGGCGAGCGACGAGGAAGGCCGCCGCGCCGCGCTGGCGCGCCTGCTGCCGTTCCAGCGGCAGGACTTCCGCGACCTGTTCACCATCATGGCGGGCCTGCCCGTAACGGTGCGGCTGCTCGATCCGCCGCTGCACGAGTTCCTGCCGCACGCGGACGCCGAGCTTGAGGAGGTCGCGCAGGCGCTCGGCACCGATCTCGAAGCGATGCGCCGGCGCGTCTCCGAACTCGCGGAGGCGAACCCGATGCTGGGCCATCGCGGCTGCCGGCTCGGCATCTCGTACCCCGAGATCTACGAGATGCAGGCGCGCGCGATCTTCGAGGGCGCGCTGATGGTTGCGAAGGAAACCGGCAAGGCGCCGGTGCCGGAGATCATGATCCCGCTGGTGGGGATGAAGCGCGAGCTGGAGATCACCCGCGCGCAGGTCGACAAGGTGGCGAAGGAGGTCTTCGCCGAGGCGGGCCGCGAGATCGAATACAGCGTCGGCACGATGATCGAGCTGCCGCGCGCCGTGATCACCGCCGACAAGATCGCCGAATGTGCCGACTTCTTCAGTTTCGGCACCAACGACCTGACGCAGACCGTGTTCGGACTGTCGCGCGATGACGCGGGCAAGTTCCTGCCGCGCTACGTCGAGGCCGGCATCCTGCCGAAGGACCCGTTCGTCTCTCTTGATATCGAAGGCGTGGGCGCGATGGTGCGGCTCGGCGCGGAGAAGGGGCGCAAGACCAAGAACGACCTCAAGCTCGGCATCTGCGGCGAGCACGGCGGCGATCCGTCCTCGATCGTGTTCTGCGAAAGCGTGGGCCTCGATTACGTCTCGTGCAGCCCGTACCGCGTGCCCGTCGCGAAGCTCGCCGCCGCGCAGGCGGCACTCGGCGTCGGCGCGGACCGGACGGCGTGAGAGGAGACGCGACGATGCTCCGCCGAGCCGCCTTCGCCGCCGTGACCGCTGTGGCGCTGGGGGGTGCGCTCGCGCAGCCCGCTGCGGCGCAGATCAATCCGTTCCGCAGCTCCTTCGCCAACGGCCTTGGCGACGACGACTTCCAGCGCCTGGCGGATGCCAGCACCGCGCTGTTGAACCGGGATCACCTGCAGGTCGGCGCGACCGAGGCGTGGCGCAATCCGGCGACCGGCGTGGGCGGCACGATCAGCGTGACGCGCAACTTCAAGGCGCGCGGCTACGACTGCCATGGACTGCTGTATTCCACCACACCGGACGAGGCGCGCGCGCCGCGCCAGACCAGGCTGAACTGGTGCAACACGCCCGAGGGGTGGAAAATCCTGTAGGCGTCGCCGCTCGCGCTCGTTATATCCCGTCGTGCATAACACGATGGGGTGGCCATGAAGCTCAGCGCGCGCAACCAGATCAAGGGCACCGTGGTCGGCGTCCAGAAGGGCCAGACCACCGGCCATGTCCGCATCGATATCGGCGGCGGGGTGGTGATCACCTCCTCGATCACCAACGAGGCGATCGACGAGCTGGGCCTCGCGGTCGGCGACAGCGCGATCGCAGTGATCAAGGCATCCGACGTGATGGTCGCGAAATAGCGGGATGCGGCTGCGCGGCCGCGCCGCCGCCCTGCTTGCGGCGCTGGCCTTCTGCGCTGCCGGTCCGGCCGACGCGTTGGCGGCCGATCTCACCGTCGTCGGCGCGGACGGCGCGGCGCACACGCTGGTCCAGGCCGATCTCGACGCGCTGCCCGCCGAGACGCTGGACGTGTCGTTCAAGGGCGAGCACGGCACGATGGCGGCGCGCTTCGCCGGCCCGCTGCTGTGGACCGTACTGATCCGGAGCGGCGCCATCGATCCCGCGCCCCGTTTGCACGTGCGCATGACCGTCGTGACCACCGGGGCGGACGGCTACGCGGCGGTGCTGGCGCTGGGCGAGATCGACCCGGAGTTCGAGGGCAAGAAGGTGCTGCTCGCCACCGCGCAGGACGGCAAGCCGGTCGGCGGGACGGGCATCCGGCAGGTGGTGCCGGGCGATGCGCGCGGCGGGCGGAGCGTGCGCGACGTGGTGCGGATCGCGGTCGAAACCCGGCCCTGACGCGCCCGCCGTTACGGCTTGTCCGGCGCGCGGTTTGCGGCTTACGTGCCGCCACGCAAAACCACCGAGGGGGGCCGTCATGGCGCAGTTTCCACCGTTCCGGGCCGACATGGTCGGCAGCCTGCTGCGCACCCAGCGGCTGAAGGAGGCGCGCGCGCAGCGCGCCGCGGGCGCGATCACCGCCGAACAGCTCCGCGCGGTGGAGGACGAGGAAATCACCGCGCTGATCCGCAAGGAGGAGGCGATCGGCCTGGATGCCGTCACCGACGGGGAGTTCCGCCGCGCGTGGTGGCACTACGACTTCTTCGAGCATCTCGAGGGCATCGAGATGAAGCCCGTCGAGCAGGGCATCCAGTTTGCCGGCGTGCAGACCAAGGCGGTCGGCCCGCACGTCACCGGCAGGCTCGATTTCGGCGCGCATCCCTTCGTCGAACACTTCCGCTTCGTGAAGGAGAACACCGCGCGGGTGCCGAAATTCACCATCCCGAGCCCGTCCATGCTGCACTACCGCGGCGGGCGGAAGCTGATCAGCACCTCGGTCTATCCCGACATGGCGGAGTTCTACCGCGACCTGGGCGAAGCCTACCGCAAGGGGATCATGGCGCTCTATGACGCGGGCTGCCGCTATTTGCAGCTGGACGACGTTAGCTTCGCCTATTTCTGCGATCCGGAGCAGCGCCGGATGCTGGCCGAGCGCGGCGACGACCCGTCGAAGCAACCGCAGATCTACGCCGACATGATCAACCACGCGATCAAGGACCGGCCGAAGGATCTGACGATCACCATGCATCTCTGCCGGGGCAATTTCCGCTCCACCTTCGTCGCCGCCGGCGGCTACGAGCCGGTGGCGGAGCTGCTGTTCAACGGCATCGCGTCCGACGGTTACTTCATGGAGTGGGACACCGACCGCGCCGGCGGGTTTGAGCCGCTGCGCTTCCTGCCGAAGGACAAGATGGTCGTGCTCGGCTTGGTGACGTCCAAGACCGGCGCGCTGGAGGACAAGAAGGACGTGGAGCGGCGCATCGACGAGGCGGCGAAGTTCGCGCCGCTGGATCAGCTCTGCCTGTCGCCGCAGTGTGGCTTCGCCTCGACCGAGGAGGGCAACGTGCTGGCCGAGGACGAGCAATGGGCGAAGCTGCGCCTGATTGAGGAAGTCGCCCACGAAGTCTGGCACTGAACCGCGTCCCGCAACGGAAAACGCCTGCCGGCGGGGCCGGCAGGCGTTATTCCGTTAACCGTCGAGTATAGGCGTTTACTGCTGCGTGCCGCCGGAGGCGCGCCAGATCGGCACCTTGATGCCGTCGCACTTCACGCCCGAGCCTTCGATGTTCAACAGAAGCCAGCCGTCGGACTCAGCGTTGCCCGTCACCTTCGCGGTGGCACCCACCTTCGGGCCGGATACTTCCTTCGCCATCATCGTAATGCTCTTGTCGGCGTTCATCTTGCCGGAAACCTGCGCCATTGACTGCATATTGTTCCAGGCGACCATGCCGGAAATGGCGCCGCCTTCACCGCCGACAAGGTGCCAGTCCAGCGACGGGCAGGAGCCTTTCGCAGCGGTATGCAACGAATAGACGGTCCCGGGCTGAACCCCCTGGGCATGGGCGATCGAAGCGGCGCCGGTCATGATCATCGAAGCGGCGGCGAACCCGGTGAGAAGCTTTCTCGTATCCATTTGGTCGGTCCTTGTGTTTCTGACGCGTTCTCTGGCTCACGCAGAATGCTGCGGGCCAACATCGACGGCTCCCGCGCTACTCGGCGATTCACGACGCAGGGTTAGACCATAGGATCGCTGGTATCACAACACGATAGATCAAGGGGAGACCGCCCGCAGCGGGGCATATGCGACTTTTTTGCCAGACCGTGTCATATCTGCAAAGTGTGCTTCCGGGAGGGATTTGACGCCCCAGGGCTGCGCTTTCATTCTGCCTCGCCGACGACTTCCGCCGAGGCACTGGGGACAGAGCGATGACGCTGAGCCGGACCACGCGGGTCAATCTGCTGATCGGCACGGCGCATTTCCTGTCGCATTTCTACGTGCTGTGCCTGCCGCCGATGTTCCTGGCCTGGGCGGCGGCGTTCAACGTTTCGTTCGCACATGTCGGGCTGGCGGTCGCGCTGATGTCCGGCACCACGGCCCTGCTGCAAACGCCGGTTGGATTCCTGGTCGACCGGCACGGCGCGCGCCGCTTCCTGGTCGGCGGCACGCTGCTGATGTCGCTGTCGGTCGCGGGAATGGGCTTCGCGACCGCGTTCTGGCAGATCCTGGCGCTGGCGGCGCTGTCGGGGGTCGGCAACTCGGTGATCCATCCTGCCGACTACGCGATCCTGACCGGCTCGGTAGACAAGGACCGGATGGGCCGCGCCTTCGCCTTCCACACCTTCAATGGCAACCTGGGCTTCGCGCTGGCGCCGCCCGCCATCGCCTTCCTGATGGCGACGATCGGCTGGCGGTCGGCGCTGATCCTGGTCGGGCTGCTGGGCGTGCCCACCGTCGCTGCGATCCTGCTGCAAAGCCGCATCCTCATCGACCACGCCAAGGCGCCGGCGGCCCATGCGGCGGGCGGGCCGACCGGGCGGCAGCTGCTTCTCACGCGGCCGATGCTGCTGTTCTTCGCCTTCTTCATGCTGAGCGCGATGGCGGGCGCCGGCGTGCAGTCCTGGCTGATCACCGTGCTGCACACGGTGCGCGGCATGGACCTTGCCGCCGCCGCCACGGTGCTGACCGCCTACATGGCTGGATCGACGGCTGGCGTGCTGGTCGGCGGCTGGTTCGCCGATACCTACAAGGCGCACATCCTGGCCTTCGCGGTTCTGCTGACGGTGATATCGGCCGCGCTGATGCTGGCGGTCGGCGTGGTGTCGATGGGCAGCGTTGTTGCGGCCGTGACGATGTTCGCCGCCGGGGCGACGCTGGGGGCGAGCCGCACGCCGCGCGACGTCATGGTGAAGGACGCCGCGCCCCCGGGTCAGATCGGCAAGGTGTTCGGCTTCATCTCGGCGGGGCTGCCGCTCGGGCAAGCGATCACGCCGGTGCCGTTCGGCTTCCTGATCGACCGCGGCCATCCCGAGCTGGTCCTGGTGCTGGTCGCCGCGATCCTGCTCGCGAGCCTGCTCTGCGCCGGCACCGCGCGGTCGGCGGCGCGGTCCGAGGCCGCGGTGCCGCTTCCCGCCGCCGAATAGCGGGTCAGCCCACGCGCAGCAGTGCGGAGCCTTCCTCGTTCAGCCAAGCGATTGCCTGCGTGCGGTGGACGGTCAGCTTGTCCACCAGCGCCCAGAAGCGCGGGCCGTGGTTCATGTGGCGCAGATGCGCGACCTCGTGCGCGGCGACGTAGTCGAGCGCGAAATCGGGCGCCATCACCAGCCGCCAGCTGAACGCCAGAGCGCCGTCCGCCGCGCAGCTTCCCCAGCGCGTGCGCGTGTCCTTGATGGTCAACCGCGTGTGCGTCAGCCCCGCCCGTCGCGCCTTCTCGGCGACCAGCACGGCCAGCCGCCGCCGTGCCTCGGCGCGCAGGAAGTCGCCGACACGGCGCGCAAGGAATTCGGGCCGGCCGCTGACATGCAGCACCCCTTCGGTAAGCCAGGCCCCGCCGCGCGTCTCCGGGCAGTGGCGGATCAGGTGCGGCGTTCCGCCGATCGGCACTTCCGCGCCGTCGGCAAACGTCACGGCCCGCGGCAGGGCGGCGAGGCGGTCGGCGACCCAGTCGGCATGGGTGGTGAGCAGCGCGAGGCCCGCCCGCCGTCCCGCGCGCATCGGCAGCGTGACGACCACCGCGCCGCCGCGCAGATCAATCCGCAGGCTGACGCGCCGGGCCCGCAGGCTGCGGCGCCATTCCACGCGTGCCGGGCCGGTCGGCAGCGCGATGGTTTCCGATTCAGGCAGCTCCATCCCGCCAGATGGGCCGGAGCTGCCCCGATTCGTCAACCGCGCTGTCCTTTTTCCAGACCCGCGCGCGGCCTTGCGCGCCTCGGTCTATGGCGATATTGTTATGTTATAACGTAACGGAGACTGCACGATGCGCCGCCGCGACCTGATGACCGGGCTGCTCGCACTCTCCGCCGCGGGGGGCACGGCGGCGCGGGCGGGCACGCCGCCGCTGTCCGTTGTCGCGAGTTTCTCCATCCTCGCCGACATGGTGCGGCAGGTCGGCGGCGAGGGCGTCGCGGTGACCGGCTTGGTGCCGCCCGACGGCGATCCGCACACATACGAGCCGCGCCCGAGCGACCTGCGCATGCTGGCCGCCGCCGGGCTTCTGGTGGAGAACGGGCTCGGGCTCGAAGGCTGGATGACGCGGCTTGCCGATGCCTCGGGATTCCGGGGTCCGGTGTGCATCGCCAGCGCCGGCGTGCAGCCGCGCACGATAACCGAGGACGGCGGCGCGGCCGTTACCGATCCCCATGCCTGGCAGGACCCGCGCAACGGGGTGCTGTATGCCCGGGCCATCGCCGCCGCGCTCGCGGCAGCCGATCCGTCCCGCGCCGGCACGTTCCGCGAGGCGGGCGGACGCTACGCCGCCGCGATCATGGAAACCGATGCCTGGATCGCGCGGCAGTTCGCGCCGATCCCGCCCGCGCGGCGCGCGATCGTCACCACGCACGACGCCTTCGGCTATTTCGGCGCCCGCTACGGCATCCGCGTGCTTGCCGCCGAGGGGATTTCGACCGACGCCGAGCCGTCGGCGAAGGGCATCGCGAGCCTCGTCGCGCAGGTCAAGCGCGAGCGGGTCCGCGCGGTGTTCCTGGAGAACATGACCGATCCCCGCATCGCCCGCGCGCTCGCCAAGGAAGCCGGCGCCGCAGTGGGCGAGGCGGTCTATTCGGACGCACTCTCGCCCCCCGGCGGCCCGGCGCCCACCTATCTCGCGATGTTCCGCCACAACGTTCCGCTGTTCGTGGCTGCGATGCAGGGATGAAGCGAGGCAAGCGGCAGGGGTCGAGGGAGGTCGGGGGTGAACAGGGGTTAGCGCACGCCGCCCTGCGGTGGATGCTCGTCATCCTCGGCGCAATCGTCCGTGACGGGTGGTCCCGTTGCGGCCGTCACGAGGTAAAATAGCGTGAACGGACCGCGCAAAGCGACCACGGAAAGCGAGCGGATCGGAACATCCGTTCCGCCGATCATTGACGGGGCTTAACGGACTTTAACGATTCGTGCCCAGTGGGCTAAAACCTGAACGAGAAGTGAACACCTGTCAGTTTACCCCGACGGCCCCGCCGAGCACGTCGCCGATCTGCTCCTGGATCACCCGGTCGGCGATCTCGTCGAGCGGAGTGGGTTCGCGGTTCACGATCACCAGCGCCGCGCCGTTCCGCTTGGCCATCGCCGGGAAGCCCGCCGCCGGGTACACCACCAGCGAGGAGCCGAGCACGAGGAACAGGTCGGCGGCGCGGGTTTCGGCCTCGGCGCGCAGCATCGCTGCTTCCGGCATGGCCTGGCCGAAGGAGATCGTCGCCGTCTTCACCAAGCCCTCGCACTTGGCGCAGACCGGCGGGGTCTCGTCCTTCTCGAATTCCGCGCGGATCGCCTCGATCTCGTAGCGCTCGCCGCAGTCGAGGCAGGCGGCGTAGGTGGTGTTGCCGTGCAGCTCGATCACCTGCCGGTCGGGCACGCCGCTCGCCTGATGCAGCCCGTCGATGTTCTGCGTGATGACCGCCTGCGCCTTGCCCTGCCGCACCAGGGTGGCGACCGCGCGGTGGCCGCGGTTGGGCTCGGCGGCGCGCATCATGGCGTCCTGCGCAAAGCGCCGGCGCCATGCCTCGCGCCGCATCTCCTCGGAGCGGACGAAGTCGCGGAAGTCGATCGGCGCCATGCGCGACCAGATGCCGCCCGGGCTGCGGAAATCGGGAATGCCGGATTCGGTGCTGATCCCCGCGCCGGAGAACACCGCGATGCGGCGGGCGCGCTCGATCATGTCCCGCAGGTCGGCGGCGGCAGACGTCATGGGACAAGAATACAGGGGCGGATCGCGTGGGGCTACAGGACCGCGGCACCGCCCGCGCGGGCGGAGCGGGGCGCTTTAGCCCTGAGGGTGGGGGGACGGCGCTACGGGCCAGCGCAGGTCGGGGCGCCCGTGGAACTCGTGCGGGCCGACGTGCTGGAGCGCGCCCTGCGTGTCGAGCCAGATCGTGCCACCGATCTGCCGCCAGCGGCGGCAGAACGTGTAGTCCTCGCTGAGGTAGTGGCCGGTCTCGGGCTCGATCATGCAGTCGAACAGGGCGAACTGGTTGGTGCTGGGCCGCGCCGGGCCGGTGTGGATCGCGGTGTAGCGGGTATGGGCATAGGCGGTGGCCATGCGTTCCAGCACCGCCCGGCGCAGCAGCATGAAGCCGGTGCCGGCGTACAGCCCGGTGACGAAGCCATCCCGCTCGCGACGCTCCGCGCCCTCGCACGGCGTGCCGACATAGCGGATCGCGGCGGTTTCCACCGGCTCCCCGGCGCGGGCCCGGGCCAGCGCGCCGGGATCCCAGTCGATCAGCTTGAGCGGATACATGCCGGCCACGAGGTCTTCGCCGAGCCGGAACATCCGCGCCACCTGCTCGATCCCGAAGCCGATATCGGCATCGACGAACAGCAGATGGGTCGCCCCCGGCGTGTCGAGGAAGCGCGCCACCAGCGTGTTGCGGCTGCGGGTGATGAGGGAATCGTAGCCCAGCAGCTCGATCTGCACGGTGAAGCCGCAGGCGGTGCCGGCCTGCATCAGCGCGAGCGTGGACTGCATGTAGCGTTGCGTCACCATGCCGCCGTAGCAGGGGGTCGCGACGATCAGGTGCAGGCCGGCTGTGTGCATCGCCCCAGTTTGGGACGCAGGACCTTGCCGGGCCGCTAAGGCGCGTCTCGGCCCCCGGGACGGCCCCGGAAGAGTACGATCAGGCGGGCGCGGCGGCGACGCGCCGGGGCGCAGTCTCGCCGCCGCCTGTGGCCAGCGGGTCGAAGGCGCGGATCGTCATCCCCTCGCCCGGCACATCCGTCAGCAGGCTGCCCGGCGGCAGCGCATGCCAGTCGGCGGCGGCGTCGTCGGTCGGCTCGGACACGACGACGAGCCCCGCACTCACCCGGCGGTAATAGAGCGAGGGCGGCCGCTCGTCGGACGACCAGCGGAAGGCCCAGAGCGTCCGCCCGTCGGTCAGCGCCGCCGTGAAGCGCAGCGCCTGCGCGATGCCCGCGCGGTCCATCACCGCACGGACGGCGACCAGCATCGAGGCGACCGAAGCCGGCGGGTCGCGCTCCAGTCCGAAGCCGAGGCACGCGAGGAACAGCACCTCCGAGTCGGTGGTGCCGCCGCGCAGCGGATAGGCCTCGTCGGGGATCAGCGCCTCGACGCGCCGGCGGATCGCCTGGAAGCCGCCGACCTGGCCGTTGTGCATGAACATGTAGCGCCCGGCCGCGAAGGGGTGGCAGTTGGCGCGCGTGGTCGCGGTGCCGGTGGCGGCGCGGACATGGGCGAAGAACAGCCGCGAGCGCATCTGCGCGCAGATGGACTGCAGGTTTTCGTCCGACCAGGCGGGGCGCAGGTCGCGGAACAGGCCGGGGTGATCGCGCTCGCCGTACCATCCCAGGCCGAAACCGTCGCCGTTGATCTCGGTCTTGCCCTCGGTCGCGTGCAGCGACTGCGCGATCAGGCTGTGGCTCGGCGAGGCGATCATGTCCTCGAGGTAGATGGGCGCCCCGTGATAGGCGAGGAAGCGGCACATGGTCCGGGCGGTCTCCCGATGGTGTCGCCGCCGGCGCCAAGCGGCGCAGGCGGACCTGTCATCATCGTCGCACTGCAACAGCAGGAATGTGGCGGGAGATTGACAGTATGGTAACCCGGGGCTACGCCGCGCCGCCATCCGTGATGCGCCGCGCCGATCGGCCTGCCGTCCTGCCGCGCGAACGATGTCGAGAGGCCCGCAAGCGATGACCGCGCACGCCTTCATCTTCCCCGGCCAGGGGAGCCAGACCGTCGGCATGGGCCGCGACCTCGCCGCCGCCTTCGCTGCCGCGCGCGAGGTGTTCGAGGAAGTCGACGAGGTCCTCAAACAGAAGCTATCGAAGCTGATGTTCGAGGGGCCGGCTGACGAGTTGACGCTGACCGAGAACACGCAGCCCGCGCTGATGGCGGTCTCGCTCGCCGTGCTGCGTGTGCTGGAGGCGGAGGGCGGCTTCAAGCTGGCAGACAAGGCCGCACTGGTTGCCGGCCATTCGCTCGGCGAGTATTCGGCGCTGGCCGCCGCAGGCGCATTCTCGGTTGCCGAAGCCGCGCGCCTGCTGCGCCTGCGCGGACGCTCGATGCAGCAGGCGGTGCCGGCCGGCGAGGGCGCGATGGCGGCGCTGATCGGCGTCGAGATGGCCGATGTGCTGGCGATCTGCGAGGAAGCGGCCCCCGTGCCCGACAGCGAGACCGGCGCGCGCGAGGTGGTGGAGCCGGCCAACGACAACGGCGGCGGGCAGGTGGTGATCTCCGGCCACCGCGCCGCCGTGGACCGCGCGGTGGAGGCGGCGAAGGCGCGCGGCGTGAAGCGCGCGATGCTGCTGCCGGTCTCGGCGCCCTTCCATTGCGCGCTGATGGCGCCGGTCGCGGACGTGATGGCCGCGGCGCTGGAGAAGACCGCGCCCGTCGCGCCCGCGGTGCCGCTGATCGCCAATGTCTCGGCGGCGAAGGAAACCGAACCGGAGCGCATCCGCGCGCTGCTGGTGGAGCAGGTGACGGCCACGGTGCGCTGGCGCGAAAGCGTCGCGGCGATGACCGGGATGGGCGTCACGCGCTTCGTCGAACTCGGCGCGGGCAAGGTGCTGTCCGGTCTCGTGCGCCGCATCGCACCGGACGCGACCGCGCTCTCGGCCGGCTCGCCCGCCGAGATCGAGGCGGTGCTGAAGCAGCTCTGATCGGAAACCGCTTGCCCGACTCCGGGGCCGGCTGAACACAAGGCGCGTCAATGTTTCGTCTCGATGGCAAGACGGCACTCGTCACCGGCGCGTCGGGCGGTATCGGCGCCGCCATCGCGCGGGCGCTGCACGCACAGGGCGCAACGGTCGTGCTGTCCGGCACCCGCGCAGGCGTGCTGGAGGAGCTTGCCGTCGCCCTCGGCGACCACGCCTTCGTCTGCCCCGCCGATCTCGGCAAGCCGGAGGCGGCGGATGCGCTGATCGCCGCCGCCGAGCAAGCCGCCGGGCCGCTCGCGATCCTGGTGAATAACGCCGGGCTGACGCGGGACATGCTGGCGCTTCGGATGCAGGACGCCGACTGGCAGGCGGTGATCGACGTCGATCTGACCGCGCCGTTCCGCCTGTGCCGGGCGGCGCTGCGCGGAATGCTGCGCCGGCGCGCGGGCCGCATCGTGAACATCTCCAGCATCGTCGGCGCGACGGGCAACGCGGGGCAGGCGAACTACGCCGCCGCCAAGGCGGGCCTGATCGGGCTGACCAAGGCGCTGGCGCAGGAGGTCGCGCCGCGCGGCGTCACCGTGAACGCCGTCGCGCCCGGCTTCATCGCCACCGCGATGACCGAGGTGCTGCCGGCGGCGGTGCGCGAGAAGATGCTGGGCGCGATCCCCCTGGCGCGGCTCGGGCAACCCGAGGACGTGGCGGCCGCCGTCGCCTATCTGTGCGCCGACGAGGCAGGCTGGATCACCGGCGAGACGCTGCACGTCAACGGCGGCATGGCTATGCGCTAGACGATGGTCACGGACCTGCCGCGCGGCGGAGGCGGGCCGTTGGCCTCTGTCACGAAACCATGCTATCGGGCCGAGGCTTCGTCCGGGGCCGGCTGGCGGCGCCCCTGCACCTGCGCGGCGATTCGCGCGGCCGGGCCGGACCGGCGCAGTCCTCTGGCCCACGGACCACGAAACGGATAGAGCGAGACGGACGGGACGGACGCTGGCCCCAGCGGGGTAGGCGAAGGACAAACCAGGAAACACCGCCCCCGGGATGACACGGTCCCTACGGGACACCACACAGCGACCAGTACTGTCAGGAGTTGCAGAGCCGATGAGCGAGATCGCGGACAAGGTAAAGAAGATCGTCGTGGAGCATCTGGGCGTCGAGGAATCGAAGGTGACGCCTGAAGCGTCCTTCATCGACGATCTCGGTGCCGACAGCCTCGATACCGTGGAACTCGTGATGGCCTTCGAGGAAGCCTTCAGCGTCGAGATCCCGGAAGATGCGGCCGAGAAGATCAGCACCGTGAAGGATGCGATCGACTACATCGAGAAGCAGAAGGCCGCCTGATCCGGTCCGGCAGCGGGAGGAGCGGCGGCGATGCGGCGCGTTGTGGTCACCGGCATGGGCATTGTGTGCCCGCTGGGCATCGGGCTGCGGCATGTCTGGAAGCGGCTGATCAACGGCGAATCGGGCATCGGCGCGATCCAGGCGTTCGATACCAAGGATGTGCCCTGCAAGATCGCGGGCCAGGTGCCGCAGGGCGCCAGGGCCGACGGCAAGCTCGACATCTCCGAATGGGTCCCGATCAAGGACCAGAAGAAGATGGACCGCTTCATCGCGCTCGCGCTGGTGGCGGCGAGCGAGGCGGTGGAGGATTCCGGCTGGTTGCCCGAGGCCGACGAGGATCGCTGGGCGACCGGCGTGATGATCGGCTCGGGCATCGGCGGGCTGCAGACGATCTACGAAGGCGCGCAGCTCGTCGGCCAGGGCAAGGCGCGCCGGCTGTCGCCGTTCTTCATCCCCTCGGCGCTGATCAACCTCGCCTCCGGCCATGTCTCCATCAAATACGGCCTCAAGGGCCCGAACCATTCCGTGGTGACCGCCTGCGCGACCGGCGTGCACGCGATCGGCGACGCCGCGCGCCTCATCATGCTGGGCGATGCCGAGGTGATGGTGGCGGGCGGCGCGGAGGCCACGGTCTGCGAGATCGGCATCGCGGGGTTCTGCGCCTCCCGCGCGCTCTCCACCGGCTTCAACGACGAACCCGCCCGCGCCTCGCGCCCCTGGGACAAGGACCGCGACGGGTTCGTGATGGGCGAGGGCGCGGCGGTGCTTGTGCTGGAAGAGTACGAGCACGCGAGGAAGCGGGGCGCGAAGATGTACGCCGAGATCGCGGGCTACGGCATGTCGGGCGACGCGCATCACATCACCGCCCCGGCCGAGGGACACGAGGGCGCCTACCGCGCGATGGCGGCGGCGCTGCGCAATGGCAAGCTGTCGCCGTCGGACGTGCAGTACGTGAACGCGCACGGCACCTCGACGCCGCTCGGCGACGATCTGGAGCTTGAGGCGGTGGAGCGGCTGTTCGGCGACGCCTCGCGCGGGGTGGCGATGTCGTCCACCAAGTCGGCAACGGGGCATCTGCTGGGTGCCGCCGGGGCGGTGGAGGCGGTGTTCTCCATCATGGCGGTGCGCGACGGCATCGCGCCGCCGACGCTCAACCTGGACGAGCCGAGCCGCGAGAGCGTGATCGACCGCGTCGCCCACGCTGCTCAGGAGCGGCGTATCAAGGTCGCGCTGTCGAACAGCTTCGGCTTCGGCGGGACCAACGCGAGCATCCTGTTCAGCGCCGCCGCCTGATCGCATGGCGCGCCCGCTCCGCGCGCTGCGCTGGCTGATCCCGCTTGCCGCCCTGGCCGTCTCGGCGGCCGGTGCGGGACAGATGGCGTGGCAGCGGATCATGGATGGTCCCGGCCCGCTGCCCGCGGCGCGCAACGCCGTGGTGCCGCGCGGCAGCGTGCCCGAGGTGGCGGAGGCGCTGACCGCCGAGGGGCTGATCGCGCCCGATTTGGGCGACAGCGCGTGGCGCTTCCGCCTGGGCGTCTATGTCACCCGAAAGGCCGGCGAGTTGCGCGCCGGCGAGTTCGCCTTTCCCGCCCATGCCAGCCTGCGCACGGTGCTCGCGGTGCTGCGCACGGCGCAGCCGGTGCGCCACAAAGTGACGATCCCCGAGGGCCTGACCGCGCCGCAGATCGTGGCGCTGCTGGCGCGCGCCGAGGCACTGAGCGGCCCCGACCTGCCGCTGGCCGAGGGCAGCGTGCTGCCGCAGACCTACGACTATACGCTGGGCACGCCGCGCGGCGCGGTCCTGGCGCGCGCGCAGGCGGCGCTGGACCGCGCCCTGGCGCAAGCCTGGGCCGCCCGCGCGCCCGACCTGCCGCTCGCCACCCCGCGCGACGCGCTGATCCTGGCGAGCATCGTGGAGCGCGAGACCGCGCTGCCCGCCGAGCGGCCGATGGTGGCCGCCGTGTTCCTGAACCGGCTGCGGGCGGGCATGAAGCTGCAATCCGATCCGACGACGGCGTACGCGGCGAGCGGCGGCACCGGCGTGCTGGACCACGCGCTGACCCGCGCGGATCTGGACAGCGACGACCCTTTCAATACCTACCGCGCGCCGGGCCTACCGCCGGGACCGATCTGTGCGCCGGGACTGGCGAGCATCAACGCGGTGCTGCACCCGGCGGAGACGGACGCGCTCTATTTCGTCGCGGACGGATCGGGCGGGCACGCGTTTTCCCGCACGCTCGCCGAGCACAACCGCAACGTCCAGCACGCCCGCGCGCAGGCGCAGGTGCCTCCGCCGCCCACGCCCCCGCCGCGCATCACCCGATAGGGCGACCGCCGCCGCTGCCGATCAGTGCAGCTTCACCCTCGGCTCCGCCCCGCGGGAGAAGCTGCGGGAGAGGGTGTTCAGCGCCATCCGCCAGCCGCCGTGCAGCGCGTGCTCGTGCATCTTGTAGAGCGAGCGGTACATCAGCCGGGCGAAATACCCCTCGATGAACATCGACTTGCCGACGAGGAAGCCCATCAGGCTGCCGACCGTGCTGTAGTCGCCGAGCGACACCAGCGAGCCGAAATCGCGGTAGCGGAAATCGGTCAGCGGGCGGCTGTCGAGCCGGGCGCGCAACTGCTTCAGCATGTGCGACGCCTGCTGGTGCGCCGCCTGGGCGCGCGGCGGGACCGGCGCCTGGTGGCCCGGGCGCGGGCAGGCGGCGCAGTCGCCCATCGCGAAGATGTCCGGATCGCGCGTGGTTTGCAGCGTGGGCGTCACGACGAGCTGGTTGCTGCGCGTGGTTTCCAGCCCGTCGATCTCGTGCAGGAAGTCCGGCCCCTTCACGCCCGCCGCCCAGACCACGAGTTCGGAAGCGATGAAGCCGCCATCGGCAAGCCGCACGCCTTCCGCCGTCACTTCCGCGACGCGCGCGTCCGCGCGCACCTCGACCCCGAGTTTGGCGAGTAGTGCGGCGGTCGCGTCCGAGATGCGTTCGGGCAGCGCCGGTAGGATGCGCGGCGCGGCCTCGATCAGCACGATCCTGATGTCCTTCGCGGGGTCGATGCGGTCGAGCCCGAAGGCGACCACCTGGCGCGAGGTGTGGTGCAGCTCGGCCGCAAGTTCGGTCCCGGTGGCGCCCGCGCCGATGATCGCGACGTGCAGCTGGCCGGGGCGGATCGGGCCGTCCTGCGTGTGCGCGCGGATGCAGGCGTTGATCAGGCGACGGTTGAAGCGGACGGCCTGTTCAGGCGTTTCCAGCGGCACCGCGTAGTGAGCGGCGCCGGGCGTGCCGAAATCGTTGGTCACGCTGCCGATCGCGATGACGAGCGTATCGTAGGGAACCCGCGAGGGCGCCGTGATCTCGCGCCCCTCCTCGTCGGCGACGGCGGCGAGGAGCACTTCCTTGCGGGCGCGGTCGAGCCCGTTCATCTCGCCGAGCCGGTAGCGGAAGTGGTGCCAGTGCGCCTGCGCAAGCAGGTTCGTCTCGTGCTCGCCGGGGTCCATGCTGCCCGCTGCGACGGCGTGCAGCAGCGGCTTCCAGACATGGGTGCGGCTACGGTCGATAAGGGTGATCTCGGCGCGCCCGCGGCGGCCGAGCGTATCGCCGAGGCGGGTGGCGAGTTCCAGCCCGCCCGCGCCGCCGCCGACCACGACGATGCGGTGCAACCCGGTGGTGGCGGACTTCGCCACCGCCGCGCCGCTCACGCCATTGGCGCTGGCCGTCATCAACGTCTCCGCTGCCTCAGGCGCGACACTAGACGGGTGCCATTGCGAAACGCCACCGCGTCATGGACGCAGCGGCGCCGTGGAGAGGCGGCCGCCGCGAGGGGCTTAGCTCTGCGCCTCGGGCGACAGCACGATGCAGCTGGTGCGGCTGCGGCTGAGTTTCTGGCATGCCTCCACCGCCGCCTCGCGCGACAGGCCGGTGAGGCGGGCACGGTAGAGCGTGCCGCGCGGCTGGCGGACGCTCGCCACGGACGTATGCGCGGCGCCGAGCGAGGCGCGTGCTTCGTCACGCGCCGCGTTGACCGCCGCGTGGGCCTGCGCCTCGGCGGCGAAGGCGCCGACCTGGATCGCCCACTGGCCGCTGGCGGAGGCGCCGCGGCGCATCGGTATCGGTTCGGCGTTCGCCGCCGGGATCAGGCGGAAGCCGCCGTGCTGGGGCGGCGGCGGGGGCGGCGGCGGCACATAGGCCGCAAGCTGCGCGCGCGGCGGCGTGTCGTCCTCGCGCGGCGGGGTGGGAAGCTGCGCCACCTGCACCGGCCCGCGCAACGGCGCGCGCCCGCCGGGCGAGCGGCTGCTGGCGAGCTGGATGGTCCGGCCGTAACGCGGCCCCGGCGGGATGTCGGTGGGCAGCGCGTTCATCGCGTAGTTCTCCGCCGGCGACGGCACGGCGGGGCTCGCGCCCTGGATGCGCGGCCCGATCATCGCGACGTAGCGGCGGGTCTCGTCCGGCAGGGGGCGGTTGTTGCTGAGGTAATCATCGAGCCGTTTCGGCCCGGCGTTGTAGGCCGCGAGGAAGCCGGGCGAGCCGTAGATGTCGTACATCTCGCGGAGATACGCGGCGCCGGCCAGAATGTTGCTGTGCGGATCGTAGGGATCGTCGCCGAGATCGTAGCGCGCCTGGAGTTCCTGATAGGTCTCCGGCATCACCTGCATCAGGCCCATCGCGCCGACCGGCGAGGTCATCAGCGAGCCGTTGCTCATGTATTCCTTGCCGCCGGACTCGACCCGCATGACCTCGCGGATCCAGCGCTGCGGCACGTCGAAACGGTTCGACGCCTCAACGATATAGGGGCCCCAGGGATCGGAGGGCGGGCCGGGCGGGGTGTAGTTGCCGCGCGCGCGGGCGGCGTAGCGCGCGGCTTCCTGCGAGGCGTTGATGCCCGGACCCTGGCCGGCGCAGGCCGCGAGCACGCCGAGCAGGCAGAGGCCGGCGACCAGACGCGCCGATACCGCAGGATTGCCCCGGAACGAGCAATACAACGCAAGAATTGCCTGCCGGGGCCGGCGGTAAAGGCGATGCATCGGCAGGCATCCTCCGTCGTGGCGCGGCCGAAAGACACAGCCGCATTGCACGACGGCAACACGGCCGTCGCTCAGGTGGTCGGGCAAGAACAGTCTCTAACCCCTTATCTTGCACCTTCGATTCGGGCAAGCATTGCCGGCGGGTTACGGCAAAAAAATGTCGGGTGCGGCGTTGCGGACACAGCGGAGCGACGCGGGCCGCTCGCGGGGCCGAAAGAATTGGGAAAGAAACGGCCGCGGAGAAGAACAAGAAGCGAACCTGTTGTTGCGCACGACTTGCCCGGCCGCGCATTTCCTGCGGTTCCGCTGGCGGTTCCGCTGGCGGTTCTGCATCGCCCCGCGCTAGTTCTTTCAATCCTGGGATGAATCGGACGGCACGCCGGGAGGCGCCGATGCGGCACGCATGGATCTGTCCGACCGCCCTGGCGGCGCTCGCTGCCGCGTCCTGTGCGCCGACGGCGCCTTCCGCGGGTGCCCCGTTCGCCGCGGCGCGCCCGGGCGGCGCCGGCAGCGGCACGGTGCTGGTGGTCCGTCCGGTGGCGGCGGTCGCGGGCGCCGATACCGACTGGCGCGCGCGCCTGCTGAGGGAGGCGGCGGCCGCGCCGGATGCGGCGCGCGCCGATGCTCCGCTTGCCGAGATCATCGTGCGGACCGATGCGGGCGGCCTGATCTCCGTCGTGCAGCTCGCCGGCGCCGGGCTGACGCCCGGCCAGCGCGTCGCGATCGGCGGCGCCGCGGGCGCGGCCGCGCTGTCGCGGCTGTAAGGCGCGGTGCGATCCGGCCGGATGCGGCCGGCCTCCGCGCGCTACGACCAGGGATCGCCGGGCGCGCGTCGCGCCATCAGGGTGACGGAGGCGAGCCAGGCGAACTGCGGCAGCACGAGCAGCAGCGGGATGAATGGCTTCCGCTCGCCGGGCGCGTGGACGAACCACACGCAGGCGAGGCCGCCGAGCACGGCGAACAGCCAGTGGACCAGCGTGACCGCGACCGGGTCCATGCCGCTGCGGTGCGCCACCTGATACAGGTGCCCGCGATGGGCGTCCGTCAGCTTCTGCCCGGCGAGCGCGCGGCGGACCAGCGTGAACGCGACGTCGAACAGCACGCCCGACAGCAGCATGGGCACCAGTAGAAAC
>Ga0335069_10005160_pt1 | contig 19212 bp, 17 predicted proteins | sample Lox_Sample_11_FD_206714 | JGI IMG/M metagenome (GOLD analysis project Ga0335069, IMG submission 206714) | Soil microbial communities from Loxahatchee National Wildlife Refuge, Florida, United States - Lox_Sample_1.1 | ecosystem: Environmental > Terrestrial > Soil > Wetlands | place: USA... | reverse complement strand
GCGCAAACGGTTGCGCAACCGATTGCGAGCATGCTCTCGGCGGAAGCGCCCGTCAACGAGAAACCCTCGGGGCGGCGGGCCCGTGCCGAACTGCTCCCGTTCGCGGCCACTTGGGCCGAGACGGGCCCGCTCGCGGGCGGATCCTGTCCCGGGCCATCCCGGACGTCCGTCGCGGCCGGAAGCGGACCCCGCGCCTCGCCGGGCCGCCGAATCCCCTTGACCGGCGCGCCCCGCCTGTGGCTTCGTTCGCGCTCGGCGGCCGCAAACGTTTTTCTTGCCGGGTAATCGTTTTCGTGCTGGAGCCGGGCCTCGCCTCGGCGACCTCCGCACGAAGCCGGCCCCGGGCCGGGAGGCGTGCGATGACGACGATCAGGGACGTGGCGCGGCTCGCCAGCGTCTCGTGCGCGACCGTCTCCCACGTCCTGAACGGGACGCGCGCCGTTCTCCCCGGGACGCGCTCACGGGTGCTGTCCGCCGTCCGCAGCCTGGACTACGTCCCCAGCGCCGTGGCGCAGTCGCTCAAGCAGCAGAGCACGCGGACGGTCGGGCTGGTCATTCCCAACACCACCAACCCCTGGTTCGCCGAGCTGGCCCGCGGGGTGGAGGATTCCTGCTTCGCGCGCGGGCACGCCATGGTGCTCTGCAGCTCGGACGAAGAGCCCGAGCGGCAAGAGGCGTACGTCCGGCTCCTTCGCCGCAAGCGAGTGGATGGCATGGTGGTGGCCTCCCTCCGTGACGACCCGAGGTGGGTGGCGGCGCTCCACCTCGCGGGCTGCCCCGTCGTGGTCCTGGACCGGGTCATCGCGGCGCTGGCCGCCGATCTGGTCCGGACGGACTCCCGGAGGGCCGGCGCGCTCGCCGCCGAGCACCTCACCTCTCTAGGCCACCGCAACATCGCGTGCATCGCTGGCCCCGCCCACCTGGGCGTCGTTCGCGACCGGCTGGCCGGGCTGCGCCGTAGCTTGGCTGCGGCGGGGACCGGGCTGGCGGATGACGCCGTCGCGGACGGCGGTTTCACCGCAGCTGGCGGCCACGCCGCCGCCCTGGCGCTGCTCCGGGCGACGCCTCGCCCCACCGCCCTCTTCGCCCTGAACGACCTCATGGCCATGGGAGCGATCCGTGCCCTGGCCGAGCTGGGCCTTCGGGCCCCTGCCGACGTGTCGGTGCTCGGCTTCGACGGCATCGAGCTCGGCCGCTACCTGTACCCGGCCCTGACCACCGTGGCCCAGCCTACGCGCGAGTTGGGCGCGCGGGCGGTCGAGCTGGTTCTCGAGCGGGCCCGGTACCCCGGGCTGCCCCCTCGCAGCGTCATGCTGCCGCCCGCCATCGTGGTGCGGGAGAGCACCGGGACGGCGCCGGTACGGCGGAGGGCGCGAAAGGCAAGCGGAGGTGCAGCGTGAACGAGGTGGTCGTGGTCGGCAGCGTGAACATGGATCTGGTCGTCCGAGCGCCGCGCCTGCCTGCACCCGGCGAGACCATCTCCGGCGGCGAGTTCGCCACCATTCCCGGCGGGAAGGGAGCGAACCAGGCGGTGGCCTCGGCGCGGCTGGGCACCCGCACCGCCTTCCTCGGCTGCCTGGGGCAGGACGTGTTCGGGGAGCAGCTTGCAGAGGGGCTGCGGCGGAACGGGGTCGACTGCCAGGGCTTGCGGATCCGCCCGGGCCCGACGGGTGTCGCGCTCATCGTAGTGGACGGAGCAGGACGCAACGGGATCGTGCTCGCGCCCGGGGCGAACGCGCTGCTCGCGCCGGACGACGTGGACGGGAGCGAGGCGCTCCTGGCCAGCGCGCGCGTGCTGGTGGCCCAGCTCGAGGTGCCGCTTGCGACCGTCGCTCACGCGGTGCGCCGGGCGCGCGAGATGAGCAAGGTCGTGGTGTTGAACCCCGCGCCGGCTCAGCCTCTACCGCGGGAGGTACTGGAGGCGGTGGACTACCTGGTCCCGAACGAGATCGAGGCCGAGATGCTCAGCGGCGTGAGGACCGGTTCGATTGAAGACGCTATCACCGCCGGGCGGCGCTTGCGCGAGCTGGGAGCCAGGAACGTGATCGTGACGCTCGGCGAGCGTGGAGTCGTGGCGGTGACGGGCCACTCGGCCGAGCATCTCCCCGCGCCCGAGATCACCCCGGTGGACACGACGGCGGCCGGCGACACCTTCATCGGCGGGATGTGCGTGGCCCTGGTCGAGGGACGCCCGCTCCACCAGGCCATCCAGTTCGCCCAGGCCGCGGCCGCGATCAGCGTCACGCGATTCGGCGCACAACCCTCCATCCCGCACCGGAGCGACATGCCCGCGGAATGGAGTCGTCCACCGCGCGAATGAAGGACGCGGCGGGTTGTCCTGGCTACTGCGCTCGTCCCGCCGATTCCCGACGCGAGTACGGCCCCTTGGCCTGTGCGTCCCAAGAACCTCGAAGTGGAGGATATCTGGGAGGGTTTGGCGCAGGGCGAACCGCCGGGAAGAACCCGGTGCGGCCAAGCGGTAGCCTGCGCCCCCTCCATGAAGGCCGTCCTCGTTGCGCTCTTCGCCTCCCTCCGCGCCAGCCTCCGCAGGCGCGTCGCCCTCCAGCTCGAGATCCTCGCCCTGCGCCACCAGCTCGCCGTCTACCGGCGGCATCACCCCCGAACCCGCATCCAGGTCGCCGATCGGCTCCTGTGGTCATGGTTCTCCCGGGCATGGGCCGGTTGGCGAAGCGCCCTCGTCTTCGTGCAGCCGTCCACGGTGATCGCCTGGCAGCGGCGACGTGAGCGGCGACACTACGCGGTCCGCCGTACGGGTACCCTAAACCGCAGCCAGAAACTGGACGTGAGATCGCGCCCTTATAGACGGGAGCAGTAACGGCGGCGTTGATGGGCGACAGGTTGTGGGCGCGGATCGCGCCGCTCCTTCCGAGGCGGCGGCGCGGTCCGTAGGGTGCGCGGCTCCGGTCCCGGACCGAGCGGCCCCAGACTTTCCCCTTTTGCCGTCAAAGTCGGGTGTGAGCAAGAACGTAACCGCAGCCAAGACCCCGCCCGCTCTCTACGGATTGAAAAATTCGCCACCCGAGACGATGAGGTACTCGCCGGTAACGTGGCTTGCTAGGTCGGAGCATAGAAATACTGCGGCGTTCGCCTGATCCTGTGGCTGCCCGAGTCTTCCCAATACCGTCTTATTGATGATGTCATCCCTCAGGCCCTGAACCCGGCTGAACACGTCCGCCAGCATCTCCGTCTCCGTCGCGCCGGGTAGCAGCGAGTTCACCCGGATGCCATACCCCCCGACCTCTAACGCTAGAACGCGTGCGAACGCGATCATGGCTGCCTTAGAGGCTGAGTACGCGGCGTGCTTCGCGTCCGCCTTGCGCGACGACGCAGAGGCGACGTTGAGAACTACTCCCTTGATCCCCCGAGCGATCATGTGCCTCACCGCGGCCCTCGCGCAGATGAACGCGCCTGTGAGGTTCACGTCGACCACTCTTCGCCAGTCGCTGACCGGGAAATCCTTCACCTCCTGAGCCACCAAAATCGCGGCGTTGTTTACCAGGATATCGACCAAGCCAAACTCAGCGATTGCAAATTGGAAAGCCTCCTCGACACTTTCCTCGTCCGTAACATCCATGCGCCGGAAGACTGCTCGCGAGCAACCCGCAGAGTCGAGCCTCGTCGCCGCTCGAGCGCCAAGCTCTTCGTTCACGTCCGTTAGAAGGACCTTCGCCCCCTGTCGACAGAACTCCGCTGCGATCGCCCGACCGATGCCTCTTGCCGCACCCGTCACGATCGCACATTTCCCGGCTAGCAACCGCATGCCTAGTTCCGACGCGCCGCTTTCCGCCATTGTTCATCCCTTGCGATAGCCGATCCGAGCGATCAGCGACATACCGATAATGATGATGGAACCCAGGATGATCTGCTGGAACGAGAGAGTCAGATTCAGGAACGTCATTCCGTTGATGATTGTCGCGAAAAGCAGGATACCCAGCGCAGCTTTCTTCACCGAGCCCTCCCCGCCGCTCGTGCTGATTCCGCCCAAGATCACGCTTCCGATAATGGGCAGGAGCAGTGGGTCCCCAACCTTCGGGTCGGCCGTTCCCAGGCACATGATCGACATAAAGCTACCGATTCCGGCAAGCAGCCCGGCGATCGCGTAAACCGAAAAGATAACGAGCGGGACCCTGATACCCACGTAGCGTGCCGCCTCCGGATTGCTGCCCGTGAGCGTAATGTAACGGCCCCAGTTTGTCTTCTCAAGTAGCAATCCAAATACCACAAACAGGGCGACCATGATGAAGACTACCCATGGTAGCACCAGCTGGGAGGTGACCGGAAGGCCGTAGGAGATCGACATGTTGGTCAGCTCCCGAGGCGTTCCCGATATGCTGTGGCCGTTTGAGAGCACGTACGAGAGCCCCCGCGCGAGAAGCTGGGTCCCGAGGGTCACGATAAAGGGGCTCATCTTGAACATGCCCACGGCAGCACCGTTGATGATGCCAAACAATAATCCCATTCCGACTGCTACGACCGACCCAACCAGAATGGCGCCCCCGGCCGACCCGGAGACCGCACTCTCGATCATCTGAGAAGTGATCCCCGGGGTACTCGCCAGTTCGGTGAGACTCAACACCTTCCCGCCAGGGTTCAGCACCGCATTCACCGCGTCTCGCTGGTAGGAGATCATGGCGAGGGCCGACACCATCGAGCTGCAGGTCAAGTTCTGCGCGACGGAGAGATCAATCCCCCCAGTCATCAGCACGAACGTCTCGCCGAGGGCAGCCACCGCGAAAAAGGCGTTCGCCACAAGTAAGGTTATGATGTTGTTACCGGTCAGAAACATCCGGTTGAGCAGGGGAAACATCACCCAGACCGCAACCAGCATCAGCGCAACCGGATTTTCGATAAAAGCTCCAAGGATCCTCTGCGCGCCGCCCTGCCAGCGGCGCGCAGAGCTATGACGCTGAGACTCCGCCCGGTTCCGTCCTATCTCCGTGTCGTTCATCACCAGACCTGTCTCCGGAACCCGGACCTCCTGCGGCTACTAGACTACTTGTTCAAAAGGTCTCGATACCTCCAGGCGAAGATCTCCTCCTTGCGCTTTTCGACCTCGCTTCCCATGACTGGAAAGGTCTTGCAGTAATACTTGTTGGAGGAGAGCGATTCGTTGTTAGCAAGTTTCATGATCGCGTCGTAGATTTGCGCCCCCATCTCGTCAAATGGGATAACCATAAAGACGTCGGTGTAGCCGTCGAGCGCTGTCTGCATCCCCGGTGGTTCTCCACCCAGCGACACCAGGATGACATGGCCTGGCTCGCCGCGCTTCTTCAACCGACCGGCTTCCTTCAGCGCGGTCGTGATCGATCCGTCCATATGGGAGGAGGCATTGAAGATCGCCCAGACGTCCGGATACTTCTGCAGGGAGTTCTCCATACCGGCGAGCGCCTTGTCCGTCGACCAGTCGGTCTGGATTTGCACCACCTTGAGGTTCTTCTCCCCGTCAATGACCTTATGGAACCCGTCGCGACGAGCTAGCGCATTGGTGTCGGCAAGATTACCCACGAGTTCGAAGACGACGTGCGGCTTCCCGTCGTTAAACCCCTTGATGGCCTCTCCGCTCTTGAGACCGTCCTTGTACGAGTCGTAGCCACCCACAAACTTGACGGCCGGGTGATCGACGAAACGGTCATAGAGCGTCACGATGACATGCTTCTGATTGGCGTAGTCGAGCGCGGTTTTGATGGCGTTCATGTCGACCGCGCACACCACGATCGCCGTCGCACCTTGATCCACCATCGATTTAACCTGTTGGATCTGCTTCGACGAGTCGTTGTCCGCGTTCTGTTCGATCACCTTTACGTTGGGATTCGACTTCGCCTTCTCGTAGATGCCGATTACCTCAATTCCCCGTGCGGGGTAACCAGCATCCGTTGAGATCCCGATCACGACCGGCTTCGACGCCGCCTTCGCGTGTCCGACCACGAGTACTCCTGCGCCCACAACGAATAGCGCTAGCGTGGCGGTCAACATGCTCTTTGCCTTTATCATCTCTTCCTCCGATGCAGATCACGAGCGCTTGCACCACGCTCTGAATCAGTTCAACCACACCACCTGCCCCTTGCTTGCCACCTCCTTTGACGAATGCGATTCCTGCGACTCCTTTCCCCCGACTGGCTCTCAGGCTTGCGGGACGATGCGAAGTCGCCTTGCCCGTTCTGCGAGAACGGCCCGATTCTGCCTCCAAGCTGAAAGAGCCTCGATGGTCACCGCAACGAGGAGGATCAGCCCCCGCACAACATCGTAGTAGAACCCCGACACCTCCATGAGGCTCAGACCGTTCTCAATCAACGTGAGGAAGAGGCAGCCGATGACGCTGCCGATGATGGTCCCCCTGCCGCCCGAAAGCCTCGTGCCGCCCAGGACTACCGCAGTGATGACGGTGAACTCGATCCCCCAGGCCGTGTCGGTCTGCACCGTTCCGAGGCGACCGATGTAGATCGTAGAGGCCACGCCAGTGCACAGGCCGCACAGGGCGTAGGTTGAGAATTGCATCTTTTTGATAGGAATGCCCGACTCCCTCGCGGAGATGATTGAGTTACCGATCGCCAACACATACCGACCGAATCGAGTGAACTTCAGGAGGAAGTACCCTGCAACTGTCAGCACCAGCATGATCAGAATCGGAACCGGGAAAACTCCAAACAGGTCGCTCGCACCGATTACGCGCAAGCTGCGTGAGACGACCTTCATCCTCGACTCGATGAGGAGGTACGCGATCCCCCGGCAGATTGAAAGGGTAGCCAGCGTTGCTATAATGGGCGTGATCCTAAGAACGCAAATCAAGAAACCGTTGGCGACGCCAATAATCGCCCCCCCGACAACCCCGATCGGAAGCACGAGCGCCGCGGGCAAGGTCTTGTTAAGCCCGTACATCCAGGCGCACATGAGGAATACGTTCATGCCAACAGAGATGTCGATACCACCGCTAAGGATGACAAAGGTCATTCCCACGGCGATGACCGCCGTGACACTGGATTGCTGGAAGATGTTCTTGAAGTTCGTCAACGAGGAGAACGAAGGCTGGAGGATGCTCAGCACTCCGGCGAGCAGGATCACGCCGAGTAGAATCGACATCCAAGGGACCCGTAGGATCCTTCGGAGGATGTCGGCTGGGGAGGCGTGAGAGCCGTTCATCTCCTGACCTGTGCTCAGGCCGTGGTCGCAGCCACGCTGATGATCCTCTTGGGGTCGAACTCCTCCTTCGTCATCTCCGAGACGAATCTCCCCTTCCGCATCACGATGATGCGATGCGACAACTCGATCAGTTCCTTGATGTCCGATGACACGATAACGACAGCACAGCCGTTCCGAGCCAGTTGGGCAATCCCGTTGCTGATCTCCTCCTTGGCCCCGATGTCGACCCCTCGAGTCGGGTCGTCGAAGAGGCAGACCGAGGGGCTGATCGACATCCAACGCGCGAGAATGGATTTCTGTTGATTGCCGCCGCTCAGGGCAGCGATGGGGGCCTCGACGTTGGCGAAGACCACCCTGTGCTTTCGGGCGAGTTCCTCCGCCCTTTCTCTTTCTCCCCGGAACCCGATCCCCGGGAACACGCGACGGACGAAGCTGCTCAGGTTCGAGGAGGTGAGGTTCTCGCGCAATGGCCGATACGGGAAGACGCCATTCGTCCGGCGGTCCTCGGGGATGAACAGCACCCCCTCATCGCGAAGCGTTCCCGGTGTCCAGTCGGTGTACTTCTTCCCGAAGAGCTCCAGCGTCCCTCGCGTCCGACGAAGCCCGTAGATGGACTCGATGACCTCGGTCCTCCCGGCGCCCATCAGCCCGGCGATACCGAGGATTTCGCCCCGCCGTACTTGAAAGTTAATCTCAACGAAGCGATCCGAGTTGAACCCGTTTACCTTTAGCGCGACCTCCTCTTTCGGTACTCCTATGTCGAGCTTTCGCTGGTGCAAGGCGCGCCCCACTAGAAGCTCCTCCACCAGGTTTCGGGGGGTCTGCGACGTTACCCCCCCACCGACGTGGACGCCGTTGCGCAACACCACGATGGTGTCGCTCACCTCGTAGACCTCGTCGATGAAGTGGGTGATGAAGATCATGCCCACGCCACGCTTCTTGAGCGCTTGCATGACCTCAAACAGCTTCTTCCGTTCCGGCTGAGAGAGCGACGTGGTTGGTTCGTCCAGGATCAATAATTCCGGTTCTTGGTAGAGCGCCTTCCCGATCTCGACAAGCTGGCATTCTCCCGGCCCCAGGATCTGGACCGACGTTTCCAGATCCAGTTCGATATCCATCATCGCGAGGTATTTCCTTGCCCTCTCGCGACAACCATTCCAGTCGACGAAGGGCCGGCTTCCGGGCAGATCCGTGATGCAGATGTTCTCGGCGACGGAGAGGCTCGGGAAAAGGCTTAGCTCCTGGTGGACCGCGGCGATTCGGTAGTCGCCGACCCTCATCTTGCTGCGTTCGGTACCCTTGTACACGATAACGCCTTCGCTTGGTTCGACGAGCCCGACGAGGATGTTCTTTAGAGTTGATTTGCCAGCGCCGTTCTCCCCAATCAACGCGACGATTTCCCCCCGCATGACGCTCATGTTGACCTTGTCGACGACTCGCTTTCCGGAGTACTCCTTCGAGAGGTCCACCAGGCGCAGAAGCGGTTCGGGAGCGTTCATGGAGACCCTAGCCCACCGACCTGAATATCTGAGAGGAGGGCAGACATGTCCTTCATCGTCCCCTTAAGATGCTGGTACGTGGCTTTGTACAGTTCGTAGTAGCGGTCGTAGAGTACGCGCCGGTTCGCATCGGGGACGACTTGGTCTCCGAATGAGAGCCACTCCCCTGCCGCGGAGTAGTTCAGGAGGCCGGTGCCAGCGCCTGCGAGTAGGACGTCGCCCATGTTTGCTTCGACGTCTTTGTCCGGACAAACCACCGGATACCCGGTCACGTCCGCGAAGATCTGCTTCCATAGCTTGGAGCGCGTGACCCCGCCGGCTAAGATCAGCCTTTCGCCAAGATGCGTACCGGTCCGCACGTTCTCCATCGTGTGTCGGAGTGAATAGGCGACGGACTCGAGGAATGCCCGGTAGACATGGGCCTTCGTGTGATGAAGTGAAAGGCCGAGGATCGTCCCGCGGGCGTGAACGTCCCAGATCGGAGACCTCTCGCCCATGAAGTATGGCAGCACGATAAGCCCATCGCTCCCTGGCGCGACCTGCCCGGCGGCGGCCTCAAGCGCCTGATAGGCATTCGTGCCCGCCTGGGCTTCGTTGCGTTTCTCCAGCTCCGCAAAGTTGTCCCGGAACCATCTCGGCAGGGCTCCTGCCGTCGCCGCTCCGCCGAACGTAAAGAGAAGCGATTCCGGATCCTTCACGTAGGGCATGCAAATGAGGTTCTTGCTCTCGCTGCTCCCGCGATGGACGAACCCCCAGGTCATCGACGTCCCGATGACCGCCACGTGCTCACCTGGTTCGAGAACTCCCAGGCCCAGGGTAGCCACTACGCAGTCGACTCCGCCTGCGCACACCGGAGTTCCGATGGGAAGGCCGAGTTCCCCAGCGGCCTCGCGGGTGAGGCCGCCGACGATCTCGCTGGAGGGGACGATCCTGTCCGGCATCATCCCATCTGGTATTTCCATCGCGTCGAGCAACTCGGTTGACCAGTTGCGCCTCCGTAGGTCGAAGATGCCGCCCATATTGCCGGCCGACGAAAAGTCGATCGCCACCTCGGACGTCAGCTTCTGGATCACGAATGCATTGGGCGGAAGAAACTGCTTGATGCGTGCCCAATTCGCGGGTTCGTTGTCGCGGATCCAAAGAATTTTCGTGAAGCCGTAGTAAGGATCGGCCCCGTTATGGGTGACCTCGTACAGCTTCTCGAGGCCGACTCGCTCTGCCACCCACCTGCTCTGCGCATCCGCCCGCCTGTCCATCCAGATGATGCACGGTCTGACTGCGTTCCACGCATCGTCGCATGGGATGCCCGAGCCGCCGTACAGCCCACTGATACATATCCCAGCAACGTCGCCTGACGTGACGCCCGACTTGCGCACGGCCTCCCGGATGGTCCGCTTGACGGCCCGGAGCCAAACGTCTGGCCACTGCTCTGCCCACAGCGCGCGAGGTGTCAGGATGCCGTAGTCCTCCTGAGACGAGGACACCACGCGCCCCGCGGTATCCACGAGGATGGTCTTGGTCCCCGAGGTGCCGATGTCTGTCCCGACGAAGTACCTGGTCTTCATGGCCGATCAGGCGCAGCTTGAGTGGCATCCAGCACATCGCTTTGGGCATCGCCAGTCCCAAGCGGAAGCACATCGGCATCCACACCTCGCTCGGGGTGACAGCGAAAAGGCGCCAGAGCCGAGGAAACTCGCCATCGTGTCTACCCCGCTCGGCTCGCTGGCACGACCAAGGCAGGCCCCGACCACGACGCTAAGCACGGGACTTCCGTGCCTCATGAGCGCCTCCTGGATGTTTCGCACACGCTACCAGCCGGGCCTGGCCTGTCAAGAGGTAGTTTTCAGAAGAGCGTCCAAGTTCTGAAAAGGCAGTGGCTTTAGAACCCACTAACGTTAGAGCCCATGGTCCCGGATTTTCAGTTCCGGTTCACGTATCCGAAAATGAGGCCTTTACATCCTGCGCAGCCCGGACCTAGGATGGTGCCCGTTCACTTCACCAAAAGCGTGCATGAACGGTCAGGGGAACATCTGGCGCTGGGCCCTGAGGACGGCGGCGATCTCGAGCGTTGCCCCCAGTGATTCACGCCGCAGCGCAGGAACCGTTGCTGGGTGTAGTGACCCGATGCGCATGCGGACCGCACTGTTCGGGGAAGCCAACTGCCTGGCAGGGCAAGAGGTGGAACTAGCTCCCTGCGGGCCAGGCCACATGGTCGCGTACGTTCACGCGCGAGACATCTGCGGCTCTGGCATACACAACTTCTCGCACGCCGGGCTCAGACTGCTGAACGTGCCGCCTCGTGAGCCTCCACCTGGACCACCAGTTGATGGGGGCACGCCGGCCCAGACCGCTCGCGGAATGCCTGTGGCTTCCAGCGAAGGGCCTGGTGCGCGCGGTCATCCACAAGATTCCGGTGTACCTCTACCCCAACACCGCCGCGCTCTCCTAACTTCCGGCCGTGATCCGCGCCGCGCAGGAGTGGGCAAGCCTTGGCTTGGGCAAGATGGTTCGGCGGGCTACCTCTGCTTTGGTATTGCGATCCCCGCGGGATCGCGGAGGAGGTACGAGCCACAAGGCGCTATCCCTACGCCGTCATCTTGTCGGGGCTCACCCGCGGGCCTTCCCCGCGTCTCTTCCTCCTGGAACATGAATCGTGCCGACACGCCTGCGTAACGTGGACTCGATGGGTATCGTTGTAGGACTGACCCTTGCGACCGCACGCGCCCACCTATCGAATGCCCTCCTACACAGCCGCATCTTACAAGTGGCGACCAACCGCTTCGTGCTTCCCGCGACTGGTATCCGGCCGTCTTGCACGCGGGGCGCCCGCCTCACATCGGCGTCATCGTCACAACCACGGCGCACCGCAAAGCATTCAATCAGCGACTCAGGGCCCCGACATGGATGAGCTTAGCCTCAACCGGCTCCCACGCCCCTGCGCTGTGCGGCTCCAGGCTGTTTACAGCGGGCTACGCAAAGCGGAGCGGCGGGCAGCGGACTTCCTCCTCATGCACCCCAAGGAGATCCACGACCTGTCGATCGTGACCTTCGCGGATCGCGCGGGTTGCTCCGAGGCCACCATCGTCCGGCTGTCCAAGCGAATAGGGTACGGGGGGTATCCTGAACTCAAAGCCGAGTTCCGGCCCTCGAAGGATGGCGCGGACATCTTCGAGTACCGCGGGCTTCGGCCTGACGACGACCCGTCTAGCGTCTTGCGTAAGATCCTTAACGCGGCCGCTCAAGCCATATCGGACACCGCCTCAGTGATTGACACCAACGCCTACGACGGCGCCTTGAAGTCGCTATGCCGAGCCCGAGCCATTATGTTCTGCGGAGTAGGGAACGCGGCGGTCGTAGCTGAGGAGGCCTACTATCGCTGGATTCGTGTTGGCTTCCCAGCAACGTTCGCCTCCGATTTCGATCTCCAGATGGTCTTGGCCTCGCAACTCGCGGCCGGGGATGTACTGGTCGCCATCAGCTACACTGGGCAAACTCGTACCCTACTCAACGTGGCACGTGAGGCAGCGAGGGCGGGCGCGACCGTGGTCGCTGTTACAAACTTTCCGCGATCGGCGTTGGCCAAGCTTTCGCGCTTCGTCCTGCAGACGGCCGTTTATACCGCGTACATCTCCGGCGAAATCATCTCAAAGCGGGTGGCCGAGATGTGTATCATTGAGAGCCTATTCGTGAACTTTCTCATACGACGAAAGGGCGCGTACGTCGCCCAGCTGGCCAAATCAAACGAGATTTTGAAGATCAATAAACTCTTAAAGCCTGCTCAAAGAAACCGTTTCTTCGGGCGAAGATGGGGAGAGTCTTGATCGGCAACTACAGAGATGCGCTCGGCGAAGCACTCGTTCGAGTGGGCAGCGAGGTTGAGGACCTTGTCGTCGTCACGGCTGACGTTTCCAAATCCACGCAATCTATCCGCTTCCAACAGAGATACCCTGCCCGCTTCGTCTCGGTCGGAATCGCGGAGCAAAATGCCGTAGGTGTGGCAGCTGGCATAGCTTCGTTCGGGCTTCCCGTGATCTTCACTGCATATGCGATGTTCGCCACAGAAAGACCCTATGAGCAGATCCGCAACATGGTCGCCTACCCTCGATTGAACGTGAAGGTCATTGCCACTCACGGTGGTATCAACGTCGGCGAAGACGGCGTCACCCATCAGGCAGTGGAGGACATCGCGATCATGCGCGCCATTCCGGGAATGGCCGTCGCCGCTGTCGCTGATCCGGGCGAGGTGACTGCTGCAGTTCGGGCGGTCGTGAGGAATAAGGGCCCGGCGTACCTCCGCATTCCCAGAGCGGCCAGCGAGATCTTGCATCGAGAGAGCGAGGTCACTTTTGCGCTGGGGAAGGCGGAGACCCTGCGTGCCGGGCAGGACGTCACGCTAATTGGGATTGGCATGATGGTGTGGGAGTGTCTCCAGGCAGCTGAACGTCTCTCAGCAGAGGGGATCCAAGCGCGAGTTCTAAACATGAGAACGGTCAAGCCTCTCGACGCTCAGGCATTGCTCGCTGCCGCAACCGAGACCGGCGCCATAGTCACGGCGGAAGACCACAACTGCTGCGGCGGCCTCGGGGGTGCGGTGGCGGAGTACTTGGTCGCGCACTGCCCAATCCCAATGGAGCAGGTGGCGTTGAGGGATACATTCGCAAGATCAGGCGAAGCCGGTGCACTTCTGGCGGCGTTTGGCCTAACCGCCGACGAGATCCGGGCCAAGGCAAGGGTGGTCGTCGAGCGCAAGGGAAATATGCGAATTGGGTCGATATGCTGAGTGCGAATCAGCGCCAAGCTCTGGAACTGATGGCTCGGACGATTCGGCGACACGTCATCGAGATGACCTGGCGCGCCCAGAGTGGCCATCCGGGAGGGTCCCTCTCGATCGCCGAGATCTTGTCCGTGCTGTACTTCAGTGAAGTTCGCTACGATGCCCGTCAGCCTTCGGCAGTGGACCGTGACCGCGTTATCCTTTCCAAAGGTCATGCCGCCCCTGCCCTCTACGCCGCGTTGGTAGAGGCAGGTTTCTTCCCGCGCTCCGAGTTGAAGAGACTTCGCAGCATTCAGGGTCTTCTAGAGGGACACCCTTGCGTCTCCATCCCGGGAGTCGACGTCACATCCGGCTCCCTCGGCCTCGGGCTATCTGCGGGTTGCGGCATCGCGCTCGCGGCTCGCATGACGGACCACGACCAAGTGCGTGTCTACGTCATCCTGGGCGACGGAGAGCTCAACGAAGGTCCGGTCTGGGAGGCGGCCATGACCGCCGCTCATTTCCACCTCGACAGCTTGGTGGCAATCGTCGATCGGAACCGCTACCAGAACGATGGCGCGACAGCCGACATCATGGGAACTGAGCCCCTAGCTCAGAAGTGGAAAAGCTTTGGATGGAACGTCGTGGAGATCGACGGGCACGATGTGGAACAGGTCGCTAACGCTTTCGACTGCGCTCGCGGGATGAAGGGCCGCCCGACCGTTGTCATCGCCAGCACGGTAAAGGGAAGCGGAGTGTCGTACCTGCTCGACCGGCCTGATCTGCACTACAAGGCGCCGACCACCGAGCAGAAGGACCTGAGCCTCCGGGAGCTCGGATTTGAGCAAGGGCCTGACGACGAGTGAGTGATAGTCGGGGGTGCACTCGCCAGGGAAGGAGGTTTCTCATGGAGAAGAGATATGAGCACCTCGCGGATCTATATCGAAGGATGCTCACCATCCGGAGATTCGAGGAAAAGACCGCTCGCATGTACGCAGACGGCGAGATCCCGGGATTCGTGCATCTCTACGCCGGGGAGGAAGCGGTAGCAGTTGGGGTCTGTACAGCGCTGACACCGGATGACTTCATAACGAGTACTCACCGCGGGCACGGTCACCTAATCGCCAAGGGCGGAAGGCTCGACCTCATGATGGCCGAGCTGTGTGGAAAGAGGAGCGGCTACTGCAAGGGGAAGGGCGGCTCTATGCACATCGCCGATCTGGACCTCGGGATCCTGGGGGCCAACGGCATCGTGGGTGGCGGCCTGGGCGTGGCCGTTGGCGCGGCCTACTCCGCCAAGCTTCGGGGAACCCCTCAGGTTGCCGTGGCATTCTTCGGAGACGGCGCGACCAACGAGGGACTTTTCCACGAAGCTCTGAACATGAGCGCGGCCTGGAGCCTGCCCGTCGTGTTCGTTTGCGAGAACAACCAGTTCGGCGTCTCCACTCGAATCAATCGCATTACCAGGGAAACGGATTTGTCGAGACGAGCTCTGGCGTATGGGATTCCTGCTACGTCAGTGGATGGGAATAGCGTCGAAGAGGTCGAAGGGGCCGCGCATGAGGCCGTCGCGAGGGCACGGAAGGGGACCGGCCCGACGCTCATCGTGGCGAGAACTTTTCGACACCGTGGCCATTTCGAGGGCGAGGTGGTCACGTATTGGGACAAGGGCGAGTTGGACCGTTGGAAGCAGGCCGATCCAGTCCTGAGAGCATCGGGCGTTCTCCGCAACGAGGCGGGCATCTCGGAAGAGACCCTCCGGACATGGGCGAAGGAAATCGATCAGCGGATCCAGGAAGCGGTCGAGTTCGCCCGTCAGAGCCCGCTCCCAGACCCCAGCGAAGCTCTCGACGATCTGTTCTGGGAAAAGGGGGCACGTGCATGACTAGGACCATCACGTACATGGAGGCGATCCGCGAGGCGATCCGCGAGGAGATGCAACGAGATCCTCACCTCTTCATGATCGGCGAGGACGTCGGCCCTTACGGTGGAGAGATGGGCCTCTCGAAGGGGCTTTGGGAGGAGTTCGGCGACCTACGCATCCGCGACGCTCCCATTTCCGAGGCGGCAATCGTGGGTTGTGCTCTCGGGGCCGCGGCCACTGGCTGCAGAGCCATCGCCGAGATACCGTTCATGGACTTCATCGGCGTGGCGATGGACCAGATCTACAACCAAGCAGCCAAGATCCGCTACATGTTTGGCGGCAAGGCTCGGATTCCCCTGGTGATTCGGACGCCGATCGGTGGCTACCAATCGGCAGCCGCCCAGCATTCCCAGTGCCTGGAGGCTTGGTTCACGCACACACCCGGCATAAAGGTGGTGCTACCGAGCACTCCTTATGAAGCGAAGGGCCTGATGAAGACGGCACTAGCCGACAGCAACCCGGTCCTCTTCATCGAGCACAAGAAGCTTTACCAGAGAAAGGGAGAGGTCCCGATTGGCGACTACTCGATCCCTTTCGGCAAGGCGGACGTGAAGCGCCGCGGGAAGCACGTTACCGTCGTCGCGACCTCGTTCACCGTCGAAATGGCGCTTGAAGCTTCGGCCACGTTGGCCGGTGAAGGAATTGAGGTCGAAGTTGTAGACCCCCGCACGCTCGTCCCGCTTGACGAGGAGACCATTCTCGAGTCAGTGAGGCGCACGGGGCGGCTGGTGGTGGTCCATGAGGCCTGGCGGCGGGGAGGGACTGGTGCCGAGATCGCTGCCCTCGTGGCGGAAAAGGCATTCAACGCCCTCCGGGCACCCATACTGCGCGTCGCGGCAGAGAATGTTCCGATCCCTTTTAGCCCCGTGCTGGAGCGATTCGTCCTTCCCGACTCGGAGAAGATCGTGCAAGCCGTCCGGAGGGTCTCGGCATGAGGCACATCTTGATGCCTCGCCTGGGCTTGACGATGGAACAGGGCACCGTGGTGCGCTGGGCCAAGAGAGAAGGTGAAAGCTTTCGACAAGGCGAAATCGTGGCCGAGGTGATGACCGACAAGGCAACGAGCGCCTTGGAAGCGCCCTTCGATGGACGGCTCATCCGCGTGCTCGTAAGGGAAGACGAAACCGTGCCCGTCTTGACACCCATCGCGGAAACGGAGCCAGAGACGTGATCCCGTTCAAGGAGAGAGCAATGGAGACCAGTACAGTCCCAGACCTAAAGGTGAGCAACGAGCGTGGGGTGACGACGCGGAACCGCCCTACCCTGGGCTTCGTCGCGATGGCCAAGGAAAACCATCAGAAAGACGAAATTTACCAGTTCGTTGCGTACCTGCGCGAGCGATACTCGAAGGAGCAGTCGGTACACGTGTTGCTAGACGACGCAGTGCTCTTTGACGAGTATGAGATCACGAACCGCGCCCGGCAGCTACAAGACGAGGGAGCCGACCTAATCGTCTTCGTCGTCGGCACCTGGATGTACTCCTCTTACGTGGTTTCAGCCGTTAACGATCTACACACACCTTTCATTCTCTATGGTCTTTCAGATCGCATCGCTAACGGCAATCTTGGGGCCTCGCTTCAGATCCGGTACGTCCTTCAGGAAATCGGGAAGAAGTTCCCGTATCTCTGTGGACCGATGAGGGACGAGGCCAATCACCAATTTATCCTACGGTACGCGAAAGCAGCCTGGGTACGCCGCCAGCTTCGCAATCGAAAGATAGCGACCATCGGTGGCAAGTGCATGATGATGTATCAGACTCAGGTAAACGAATACAGCTGGAAGCGCACGTTCGGCGTGGACTTCCCTCAGTACGACACCGTCCAGGTGTTCAAGGAAATGGAACATATCCGCGATGAGGACGCCGAGAAGGTCGAGAAGGATTTCCTGACCAAGGTGGACGGCGTGCACTGGACAGCCGGAGAGGACCAAATGCAGCCCGACGCCATCCGCACCCAGGCTCGGATGTACCTCGGGTTCAAGCGCCTCCAGAAGCTCTATGGAATCGACGTTTTCGCAAATAAGTGTATGCCGGAGATGTCGGCAATTCCTTACGGATACGGGTATTGCGGCTGCCTTGCAACATGCATGCTCAACGACGACGGGACCATGACGGCTTGCGAGGCGGACGTTCCGGCTGCTCTATCGATGTATATTCTTCACCTTCTCACGGGAAGAGCGGTCTTCTTCGCCGATATTGCGCGGTTGAACAAGCAGACCGGCCGCCTCACGTTCTTCAACTGCGGCACCGCGCCAATGAGCCTCGCCGACCGGCGTCAAGGTGTGCACATCTGGCCGATGCCCGGGAACATAGCGGACGAAGCCATCCCAAAGGAGTACTTCGTCGGGAAGATGCGCGGTGGAACGTTGAAGTTCGAGTTAGAGAATGGTCAGACCGTCACGGTCTTGCGCATCGGCGGCAACGACGAGACCCTGCGGTTCCACGTCGGGAGAGCGACCACGTGCCCGCGCGAAGTACCCCCCGACGAGATCATAGGCAACCGCTGGCCCGGATTCGGGCTACAGTTCTCCGGCGACGTGAATCGGTTCCTGAACAACACGACTGGTCACCACTACTCTCTCGTATTTGGCGACCATTCCGAGGAACTCAAGCACCTCACGTCTATTTTAGGGGTCGGGTTCGTCTTCGACGCCTAACGAAGCGCGCGTTGACGATACTTCAGACGACCCGCGCGTTCTTCGAGGCCAAGAACGTGAGCTGAAAGTAGCTGAACCGCAGGCGCGACGTGGGTTACCTCTTGTGGCGACCGCGCCTGGCTACAGTTAGCCGAACCTTATTGAGGGCGATGTCGGCTTCGTCGACGTAGAGGACCTCGTCCTCGCCATCGGCCCTCTTCACCGAGCGATTGATCTTGCGGAGGATTCTGCGACGAGCCCGCACGGGGATGCGGAGCCCCACTCGTGGCCCACCGCGGCGCACGTCGTTTGCCAGCAGTAGGTCTCGGACATGGCTCAAGTCAGCCGCACCCTCGTGTCCTCGACGAGTTGGGCAGCGAGCATTTCCAGAGTCCAGGTGGGCGCTGCCAGCCGAAGTTCTGTATCGAGGGGTCGATGTAGGCTGACAAGCCTGGCCTCGATCTCCGCGGTCCTCACCCTCGACCACCCCGCTCGCAGCGGCCTTGCAGCTGTCGAGCGCGCCTTTGACGTCGCGGGAGGGACGGAGGGACGGCTCGTTACCAGCGAAATTCTCGTGAGCCGGGGTACGAGTCCCCCGGCCCCCGTAGGGTGCAAGTCGTCGCTGGTTCAAATCCAGGCCGCAGTCATCCCCTCACCCCACTGCAAGCCGCCGCTTCGAGCACCCAGACGGGGTTTCGGCAGCCACAACCCCAAGCCGAAGCACCCGTGTACTTCAGGGGCGACGGCCGACCCCATGCGCGGCGGCGCGCCCGTTGGGAAATAGGTGGGAAATAGACTTCAAGGTCACCGGGACTGACAGTAGATGCTCTCCGGTTTCACACCTTATAGTCAGTAATCTAGGCTCTTCACCGAATCAATGCAGCCGGCATGTGCGATGAACCTCTCGAGGTCGCGTGAGGATCGGATGGGGTGAGCGGTCGCCCACTTGAGCTTGAGGAGCAGCATCTGTTCATCGCGCATGCCCCGGGCGCGGCGGAGGATGGCCTTGATGGTGGTGTTGAGCGACTCGACGACGCCGAAGCGGACGGGTTGGTCGCAGTAGGCGGCGATGCCCTCGAAGTGGCGCACCAGGAACTCGCCAAGCTTGTTCATCTCTGGGAGGCGCTGCCACCTCAAGGCGCGCCGCCAGCCCTCGAGGAAGTGGGCGAGCCCACGGCGCGTCTTGTACGTCCACAAGAAGTCGAGCTGCTCACGCAAGACGTAGGCCTTGAACAGGCGGTGGT
>Ga0335069_10005159_pt1 | contig 19215 bp, 12 predicted proteins | sample Lox_Sample_11_FD_206714 | JGI IMG/M metagenome (GOLD analysis project Ga0335069, IMG submission 206714) | Soil microbial communities from Loxahatchee National Wildlife Refuge, Florida, United States - Lox_Sample_1.1 | ecosystem: Environmental > Terrestrial > Soil > Wetlands | place: USA... | reverse complement strand
GCCTGGACTTGCTCCTCCACAGAATCGACCAGATGATCGAAGAAGATCAGGTCAGCCGTGTGCACTTGCGTATTCCGCAATCCGAAGGCAAGCTCCTGGCCCTGCTCGAAGCGCGTGCGCGCATCTACGCACGTGACTACAAAGACGGCACCGTTGAGATGGAGGCCGAGGCACCGGAATCAGTGGTGAGAAAAGTAAGAGCGTTTGCTGTGGAGTGACTGAAACTTCCGTGAGCGGCTTTCGCAGCCGACCACCAGGCATTGCACGGTGCTAACGACTGATGACCGACGGCTAACAGCTAAAAATTAAATGGGCCGGCAACCAAGAAGCGGTGACATTCCTTGGCTATCGGCCCATTCGATCCTGAATTGGATCGGAGGTGATGTATCTATGCTAGTCCTCTTTGTACTGAAGTCAAGACCTTAAGTGCAGAAAAGTGCGACCCGCCCGATTTTCGTCGCCATTGCCTTTCTAAGTGTTTAATTCTTAGGGACTTATATCGTGCGTGGAAGCCGCTGTCCGCGCAGTTCTTCTGCAGATTATTGAGGAGCCACTCTGATCTTCCTTCATTGACATTAAACTGACGTGGACGTTAGACTTAACAGTTTTCATAGCCCTCATTTTGCTGGTTCTATAGCGCTCGTATTCACAGCTAATGGATCAAACGCTGCAACAACTAGGCGAATTACTGCTCGGATCGGTTCCGACGGTGATTCTGGTGGCGCTGCTCTACGTTCTCTACGGGGTCATCGTTCACAAGCCGTTGAAGCGCGTGCTCGACGAGCGGCGCAGTAAAACCGAGGGCGCAGTGGAGAAATCAAGAGCGGACATCGCCGCTGCAGACGCGCGCACAGCAGAATACGAGCAGAAGCTGCGCGAAGCGCGTGCTGCGGTTTTTCGTGCACAGGAGGCGAAGCGCCAGGCGGCAATGCAGGCTCGCGCCAACGCCGTTAGCGAAGCCCGCAACAAAGCGCAGGCGCAGGTGAAGGCAGCCAAGGCCGATATTGAGCGGGACCGTGCTGCGGCGGAAAAGGGATTAGCCGGGGAAGCGGCAGCGCTCGCGCAGGAAATCGTGCGGCGCGTGCTGCAACCCGCAGGAGCGGGCCGCTGATGAAACCGAACCGCATCGCCCGGATTGGGCTCTTGGTTCTGCTACTCGTGAGTTTTGCCGGGATCGTATATCTGCGCGCTCAGACTGCACCTACGGCTCCAAATCCAAACCAATCCAATTCCGACGAAGCGAGCATGACGCCCGGCCGCCAGCTTGTGCACGAAAGCCGCGAAGCTGCCGGAGAAGAAAAAGATGAGATGGAAGAGTTCAAGCACTCAGCCTCCGTGCAGGCGATTCACCGCCTCACCGGACTGAGTGTGCAACAGTCCTACTGGGCCTGCTTCGTTCTGAATTTCATCGTCATTGCCGCCGTGATCGTCTGGGCTGGACGCAAATTTCTGCCAGGCATCTTCCGCGACCGCACGGCTGCAATTCAAAAGGCCATGCAGGAAGCTCAGAAGGCTAGCGAGGAAGCACGCCGCAAACTCGCTGAAATTGAGTCACGACTACAAAAGCTGGACGTTGAGATCGGCATGATGCGCGATGCAGCCGAGAAAGAGGGCGCATCGGAAGAGGCTCGCATTAAGGCAGCGGCCGAAGAGGATGCGCGCAAGATCGTTTTATCCGCCGAGCAGGAAATCGCCGCGGCCGCGAAAGCTGCGCGTCGGCAGCTGACTGCGCACGCAGCCGATCTTGCAGTCGGGTTGGCGCAGAAACAAATTCATGTCGATGCAGCGACGGATCAGGCGCTTGTTCGAAATTTCGCCGCTGAGCTGGGAACTCCCGAGAAGCCCGGAAAGGACCGAAACTGATCGATGGCCGCCGTCGCCAGCACGTATGCCCGGGCGTTCGCAGATGTGGTCTTCGAGGCACATCTGGATGCTGCGCGTGCAATTAGCGGATTGCGTCAGATCGCGACGCTGTTCGATCAAAGCATTGAATTGCGGCGAGTCTGGGAAAATCCGGCGGTTCCAGTGGAGCAGAAGCGCAAGTTGCTCGATGTAATCGTGCAGCGTGACGGCATTGAACGTCAGGTTCGTAATCTGATTGCTGTTCTCATCGATCACCGGCGGTTGCCTTTTCTGTCGCGGATTATCGAGCAGCTGGAAAAAGAATTGGACGCGCGGCTGGGATTCGCCGAGGCGCAGATTTCAAGCGCGCGTGAGCTCGGCAGCAGTGAAAAGCAAGTTCTGGAAGCGCAAATTGCCAAAACTACCGGCAAAAAAGTCCGCGCGACGTATGGTTTGGATCCGTCGCTGCTCGGAGGTGCGGTGGTGCGCATCGGCAGCACGATCTACGACGGTTCGGTGAAAGGGCAGTTGGAGAGAATTAAAGAAGCAATAAGCTCCTAGCGGCTACCTCCTGGCTTTTAGCCGAACAGGTTCTTGTTTAGCTAGCAGCTAGAAGCTACAAGCTGAAATCTGAAAGTTTTTTCTATGGCGCAAATCAAAGCAGACGAAATTACGAAACTGATTCGCGAGCAGATCGAGAACTACGAGTCCTCGATCTCCGTGGACGAGACGGGCACCGTTATCACCTTGGGTGACGGCATCGCGCGTGTGTACGGCCTCGACAAAGTTATGGCGGGCGAACTGCTTCAATTCCCGCACGGTGTCGCGGGCATCGCCATGAACCTGGAAGAAGACCAGGTCGGCGTGGTACTGCTCGGCGAATATACCGAGATCAAAGAAGGCGACGAGGTCAAGCGTACGGGACGCATCATGAGCGTGCCTGTCGGGGACGCCATGATCGGACGCGTGGTGAACTCTCTCGGCCAGCCGATCGACGACAAAGGCCCGATCGCAAGCGATAAGTTCATCGCCCTCGAGCGACTTGCTCCCGGCGTCATCGATCGCCAACCGGTGCGCGAGCCTATGGCCACCGGGCTCAAGGCCATTGACAGCATGATCCCGATTGGTCGTGGGCAGCGCGAACTGATTATTGGCGACCGCCAGACCGGAAAAACCGCCGTTGCGCTCGACACGATCATCAATAGCAAGGGCAACGATCTTATCTGTATCTATAACGCCATCGGACAGAAGCGCTCGTCGATTGCCCAGGTCGTGAAGATTCTCGAAGATGCTGGCGCGATGGAGTACACGATTGTTGTCGCCGCGTCCGCTTCCGAGCCCGCCCCGATGCAGTACATCTCACCCTACGCCGCATGTGCCATGGGTGAGTTCTTTCGCGACACGAAACGTCACGCATTAGTGATCTACGACGATCTCTCGAAGCATGCCGCGTCGTACCGCGAAATCTCCTTACTCCTGCGTCGTCCGCCAGGACGCGAAGCGTATCCTGGAGACGTCTTCTATCTTCACTCCCGTTTGCTGGAACGGGCTGCGAAATTGAGCGACAAAAATGGTGGTGGATCGCTAACCGCATTGCCCGTTATCGAAACCCAGGCTGGCGACGTGTCGGCGTATATTCCGACAAACGTTATTTCGATCACCGATGGTCAGATCTATCTGGAAACCGACTTGTTCAACCAGGGCGTGCGCCCTGCAGTGAACGTGGGTCTTTCAGTGAGCCGTGTCGGCGGTAGCGCACAGATCAAAGCCATGCGCCAGGTCGCCGGCACACTGAAATTAGAGTTGGCGCAGTACCGTGAATTGGCAGCATTCGCCGCCTTTGGCAGCGATCTCGACAAAGCGACGCAAGCGCAGTTGAATCGTGGGCAACGGCTCGTCGAACTGCTCAAGCAGAATCAGTTCTCTCCTCTGCCGTTCTCGAAGCAAATACTGATCATCATGGCAGGCACCGGCGGGTTCCTCGATGATATGCCGGTTAATCAGGTTCGCGAATTCGAGCAGGAGCTTTACAAATACGTCGAGTCTACGAACCCCGCGATCCTGCGTACGATCATGGAGAAGAAGGTTCTCGACGATCAATTGAAAGGCCAGTTGCAGAGCATCATCAAGGAAGCAAAGCAGCAGTTCGTTTCGCAAAAGGAAGCGGTAGCAAAGTAGTCGATAAGCCGCGAACCCGGAGTCTCGATCGAAGTCCGGATTGACGACTCAGGGCTAATAGCTAACAGATGCCTAACATTCTCGATATCCGGCGCCGTATTCGCAGCGTGATCAATACACGGCAGATCACCAAGGCCATGAAGGTCGTCTCCGCGGCGAAATTGCGGCGTGCTCAGGATCGCGCACTCGCGGCTCGTCCGTATGCGCAGATGTTGACGAATGTCCTTAAGTCCCTCGTATCTCGAGCAGAGATCTATGATCCAGAGACGGGTGAGCCGAAGCATCCGTTGCTCGCCCAGCGTCAAGAAAAGAACATCCTGCTGATTGTGCTGACGGGAGATAAGGGCCTGGCTGGAGCGTTTAGCGCGAACATTACAAAAGCGGCGGCACGGTTCCTGCAATCGAAAGAAGGCAAAAACGTTGATATCGAGGCGATCGGCCGTAAGGGACGCGATTTCCTGCGGAGACGGTTCCCAGCAGCAAAGGTTCAAACTCGGTCTCTGGCGGAATTGACCGAGTCAGTTGACACGGAACCCCCGTCTGAGGAACGCGCCGGGGCGATGCAGATTACCGGGGAGCACGTCGGCATTCTTGGAAAAGTCGAATTTGCGCAGGCTTCGGCTCTGGCCGAAAACGTAATCCGCCGCTATTGCCGGGAAGAGATTGATTCAGTTTACATTGTGTTCAACGAATTCAAGTCAGTCATCGCTCAGCGCCTGATTGTAGAGCAGATTCTGCCCATCGAGCAGATCGGGGAACAAGCTGTGCGCCTTGCCGAAGAGCCGACCGAAGAAGAAAAGAAAAAAGCAAAGGAAGCCGCGGTGCATGCAGGTGTCGGCATGCGCACCACTGAAGGAGAGGCTGGAGACGGAACGCAATTCGGAACCTCCCAGGTCGACTACATTTACGAGCAGCCGCCGGCGGAGTTGTTCCGCGCCCTGCTCCCGAAATATGTAGCAATTCAGATTTTTCGTGCTCTGCTGGAGTCCGTGGCCGCCGAGCATGCAGCTCGCATGACAGCGATGGATTCGGCCACCAATAACGCGACTGACATGATCGACTCGCTGACGCTCGCGATGAACCGCGCTCGCCAGGCGAAGATCACGAAAGAGATCATCGAGATCGTCAGCGGCGCGGCGGCAATGTAAAGAAATTCGCTCATGGCTATTCGCTCTTGGCTTTTAGCTAAGAGCTAAAGGCCAATAGCCAAAAGCTGAGGCTCTATGCCACAAAACGTAGGACACGTCATCCAAATCGCAGGACCGGCAGTCGACGTCCAGTTCGAAGAAGGACATCTGCCTCCAATTTACGAAGCAGTCGAAGTCGTCAGCGACGGCTTCAACGTCCCGACTCCGATCAAAGTTATTCTCGAGGTGCAGCAGCACCTTGGCGAGGGGCGCGTGCGCTGCATCGCCATGGAGGCGACCGACGGCATGGTGCGCGGCATGAAGGCGATCGACCAGGGCGGGCCAATTTCTGTTCCCGTCGGCCGCGGAACGTTGGGTCGCGTGATGAACGTCATCGGCGAACCTGTCGATCAACTCGGACCAGTCGACTACAAAGAGCGCATGCCGATTCACCGTCTCGCTCCCGCATTCGACGAGCAGGCCACGACGGCCGAAATGTTTGAGACCGGCGTGAAGGTCATCGATCTGATTCAGCCATTCTTGAAGGGCGGAAAGATCGGCTTGTTTGGTGGCGCCGGTGTCGGCAAGACCGTGGTCATCATGGAGCTCATCAACAACGTTGCCAAGAATCACGGTGGATTTTCCGTGTTTGCAGGCGTCGGTGAGCGGACGCGTGAAGGCAACGACCTCTGGCTGGAAATGACTGAATCCGGCGTAATCAAGCCCGGCAAGCCCGCCGAGTCGAAAGCCGCGCTGATCTATGGACAGATGACCGAGCCGCCAGGAGCACGCCTTCGGGTCGCGTTAACTGGACTTACGGTCGCCGAATATTTCCGCGATGCCGAAGGCGCCGACACGCTTCTCTTCATCGACAATATCTTCCGTTTCACGCAAGCTGGTTCTGAAGTCTCGGCTCTGCTGGGCCGCATGCCCAGCGCGGTGGGTTATCAGCCGAACCTTGCGACGGAAATGGGCGAACTGCAAGAGCGCATCACGTCGACGAAGAAGGGTTCCGTCACGTCGGTGCAGGCGATTTACGTGCCCGCTGACGACCTCACGGATCCCGCGCCGGCAACGACGTTTGCTCACCTCGACGCCACCACGGTGCTTTCGCGTGCGTTGACTGAGATCGGAATTTATCCCGCGGTCGATCCCTTGGCTTCGACTTCGCGCATTCTCGATCCTCGTATCGTCGGACAGGAACACTACGATGTCGCGCAGGCGGTCAAAAAGACCCTGCAGACTTACAAGGATCTGCAGGACATCATCGCAATTCTCGGCATTGACGAGTTGAGCGAAGACCAGAAGCTGTCCGTGGCCCGTGCTCGCAAGATCCAGCGGTTCCTGTCGCAGCCATTCCATGTCGCCGAGCAATTCACCGGCGCCCAGGGACGCTACGTCAAGATCGCCGACACGGTAAAGGGCTTCAAGGCAATCGTCGAAGGCAAGTACGACGACATCCCCGAGCAGGCCTTCTACATGAAGGGACCCATCGAGGAAGTGCTTCAGGCCGCGGAGAAGATGAAGGCGGCAGCGTAATAGGTAGTGTCGGTGAGCATTGCAAACAGAAATCGACGAACAGTTGTGCTATTTACGTTGGTTCTGTGGTTGGTCACTGTTGTTGTTTGGGCATATCTGTACGGCAGAACTGGGCTTGCTGCGGCAGCGGCAGCCCCGGAGGACAACAACTGGACTTGGGAGTTCTGGTTGCTGATGTTCGCGATATTTCGTTTGCCATGGCTAGTGCTTGGGGTGGCGGCGGTTTTGGCGGTCGAACTTCAAGTCCTTAAGAGACGCGCAGAAAGTTAGAATCAGAGAGAACTTGGCTGATACTTTCCAACTAGAAATCGTCACGCCGGAAAAGAAAGTCGTAGAGACGGCGGCCGAAGAAGTCCAGATTCCCGGCAAGAACGGGTATCTGGGTATTCTTCCCGGCCACGCTCCGCTGATCACCGAACTTTCCGTCGGAGAGATCACCTATCGCGAGAATTCCACGCAACACCACCTTGCCGTGGCGTGGGGGTTCGCTGAAGTGCTGCCGAACAAGGTGACGATTCTCGCCGAAACCGCCGAGCGTCCTTCCGAGATCGACGTAGAGCGCGCGCGCAAAGCCAAGGAGCGAGCCGAGCAGCGCTTGACCAGCGGTGATACTTCAGTGGATGTGGATCGCGCTCTCGACGCTCTCCATCGCGCTGAGGCTCGAATCGAAGTCGCCAGCGAAAAGTAGTGCTCTGACTTAAATCCGAAATAGGCAGACTCTGGTTGTCATTCCGAAGCGCCGCTTCCCGCGCGAGGAATCTGCTTTGCGCTCTTCTCCCGAACCGTTCTCGTACCTTTACAATGCTGGAGTTCAGAATTGAGGTGACTCCCGTGAAGCTTCGCTCCGCCCTGATCGTTGTCCTTGCCGCTGGGGGATTTGCCGTTGCCCAGGAAGCAAAGCCTGCGCAAACCCCGCCCCAACCGCCTCCCGCTCTGATTACGCCTGAGGTTCACTCTGACGACAGCGTGACCTTTCGTTTTCGCGCCTCCAACGCCAAGGAAGTTTCGGTGAGGCGCGAGGGAATGACTGATGTGTTCCCGATGCAGAAGGATGATCAAGGAGTGTGGACCGTCAATACGCCGCTAATGCCTCCCGACTATTACGGCTATTCGGTCATCGTCGATGGTCAACGAAGCATTGACCCTTACAACTCGTTGCTGAAGCCGAATCTGCTGTCTACCGAGAACATGGTCCACGTGGCGGGGCCGCCCTCTTTACCATGGGAGTTGAACGACGTGCCGCATGGCGAGGTACATCATCATTTTTATCGCTCCACCGTCGCGAATGATGATCGCGATTTCTATGTCTACACGCCTCCCGGCTACGATGCCGTGGCGAAGAAGGCCTATCCCGTTCTTTATCTGCTCCACGGCTACAGCGATGATGCGAGCGGATGGACCGCCGTCGGCCGCGCTAACGTAATCCTCGACAATCTGATCGCGCAAGGAAAAGCGAAGCCGATGATCGTCGTCATGCCTCTCGGCTACGGCACCATGGAGATTGTTCGCGCGGGATGGGGCGGCATCGCCAATCGTCCTCAAGTACGCCAGGAGAACCTGACGAAATTCCGCGAAGCCCTATTGACCGAGGTCATGCCGAAAGTTGAGGCTGAATACCACATAGACAAGGATCGCAAATCGCGGGCGATTGCTGGCCTTTCCATGGGTGGCTCGGAGTCTTTGATGACCGGCCTGAACAATATCGACAAGTTTGCGTGGGTCGGTGCATTCAGTGCAGGCGGCCTACCCGAGCCCTTTGACAACGATTTCCCGGGTCTCGACAGCAAGGCCAATCAGCAATTGACGCTCTTATGGATCGCCTGCGGCACAGAGGATCGACTGATCACCGCGAATCGCAATCTACGCGAATGGTTGAAGCAAAAAGGAATCAACCATACGGATATCGAAACGCCCGGCATGCATACCTGGATGGTCTGGAGAAGAAATCTGGCAGAGTTCGCGCCGCTGCTCTTCGGTAGCAACTAGCACTCGTTGGCTCGGTGATGAGTGTAGCTGGGATTTATCAACAGTCCACTATCTTGACTGCGAGATCTTGATTATCGTTTCACGCATTGGATCGGCACACTTATCTATGTACTTTGTTCGAGGCCTTCCGGGAATCGCTCGGATGAAAATGAAAAAAGCTAACAAGCTGAGGCGATTCGGGTGTATAGTGTTCGCTGTCCTAGGGCCGAAAATGGAAGTCGCAGCTTAGTTCCCCGCGCCCACTCTCAACACAACCAACATCGAGTTAATCAACTCCGTGCTCATGCTTCATTCAGCACGCACCTTGCGAGAGGAGAGACACTATGCCCGTTGATACAAAGGCAATCCAGGACGCTATACGCGAAAAGAAAGCCAAGTGGGTAGCCAAGCCGCACCCTGTCTTTTCGCAGCTTAACGATGAGCAGCTCAAACATCGGCTGGGTGTTATCCCAGACGAGGCAAGACTCAAAGCGCTGCACGCCCACCCGGCACCCGAAATTGCGAAGGTCATCGCACATTTCGAGTCGGCTCCCGGCAAGCACTTCGAAAAGGAGAACGTAAGCAAAGAGGCAGTAAGTGCTGTGGCCGACCGGCTTCGTCTCGGTCTGCAAGCTGTCGAGACCTTGAAAAAGCCCGGGATTATCGTCTCGCCGACAGTTCAGTTCCTTCTTCAGGTGGACTGGCGCAACCGAAAGGGTAGGGACAATGTCACACCCATAGAAGACCAGGGTGACTGCGGCTCGTGCGTAGCGTTCGGATGCACGGCGATGCTGGAATCGATGGTTCTGGTGGAGCACGTCTTGCCCCTCGACCTTTCGGAAGCCGAGCTCCTCTTCTGCGGCGGCGGCAGTTGCGGCGGCTGGTGGCCAGATTCGGCAGTAAGCTACATCAAAAGTAAGGGCGTGTCGCTGGCGAGTTGCTTCCCGTATCAGGACCACAACATGCCGTGCAACACCTGCTCCGAGCGGGATGGAGAGGCTATTCAGGCTGTCAACAACGTGGTGTATTTCGACGTTGGGGACCGACGCAGCTATCTCTGCTCTATCGGGCCCATGGCCGCCGTTTTCGAGGTTTATCAGGATTTCTATTCCTATGCCAGCGGAGTGTACTCCCACGTATGGGGCTCTTTCGTGGGACTTCACTGCGTGGAGGTGATCGGCTTCGACGACTACGAAAACACCTGGATATGCAAGAATAGCTGGGGCACCGGATTTGGCGAAGGTGGTTTTTTCTGCATTGGTTACGGGCAGTGCAACATCGACGCGGCGTACCCATTCTGGGGCGTCTATGGGACGCGTTGGTATGGCACATAGCTATGGCTTTTGCCGTTGCGGGCGGTCACAGCGAGGTGGCAATGGGGGCGAGGTCCGCCGGGTGGACCTCGCCGCCCGGACAATACCAATATGTTCACGGCATCGGGAGTGCATGGTGTACCGCGGGCAACCCGGGGGAAAAGCACGCAGTGGCTGAAACAGTTTTGGCAAAACCCGGCCAGGAATTTGAGATTGTTCTCGAAGGGAGCCCGACAACCGGATTCATCTGGCAGTTGGCCCATCCTTTGGAAAAGTCGGGATTGGTCGAAGTTCTTGGCGAGAACATCGAGCCCTCGACTTCTCTTGCAGGCGCACCTGCCAGACAGCACTTCCGCTTTCGCGCGGTGACGGCAGGGGAAATGAACCTGCACTTTGCTTGCCGACGCCCATGGGAGAAGAAGGCGCCCCGAGAGCAACGACAGTTCGTAGTCAAGATCAGCCCTTGAGCTGAGCCGTCTTCGGCTGGTTGCGCTTCCCCGCTAAAGGTTACGTTCCGTACCGCATATCGTTATCCCATCGGAATTGTACTCGTCACACCTTAACTGTTGTAATCAAGGCGATAGCACTCCAAACCGCCGGCAGCTACGGTACGTGGACTTTCTCTCGATCTTCGGTCGCCGGCATGTAATTCACGGCCGCCGTTCGCTCCAGTTTGTCCCACGCAAACTTGCGGCCTTCGATCGCGCGTTTCAGCGTCTTGAACAGCACGATTGAGAAGAGTTGGCGGTAAGCGAAGCGCTGCAGCCACACCTGGCTGAGCAGCCATGGATCTTCTTTGTCGTCTGGACGTCTGCGCTCCAGCGCGAATGCAATTGCCGAAGCGAAGAAATCGATGACGAGGAACGCGAAGAAGAACAGCACCAGCTTGTGGAAACTGGCCGGGTCGGTCGAGTCCGGATGGAAATGCTTCTGGATAAAGTACCAGATCGTTCCGACGGCGAACATGATGTCGATTAGCGGTGATACCAGTGGTAAGAGAATCTGGAAGATCACAATGTTCGGTAGTGCGATCCACCCCAAGACTCCCTTGCGCGCCACCACGCTGCGGTGTTTGTACACCGCTTGCAGAATGCCAAATGACCAGCGGAAGCGCTGGCGCATCAAGCCATTTGCGTTCGTTGGCGCTTCCGTATAGGCCAGGGCCATGTCTTCATATTCCACGCGATAACCCATGCGTAGCAGGGCCATTGTGAGGTCGGCATCCTCTGCAACTGTGTCCGTGTGATACCCGCCAGCTTCGCGAACAGCTGAGACACGCCAAGCCCCAATTGCGCCAGGCACCACACTGACCGCTCCCAGAACATCCAGAGCACGCCGCTCGAAGTTCTGGCTGGTGATGTATTCCAGCGCCTGCCAGCGCGTCCAAAGATTTACACGGTTGCCGACCTTCGCATTACCGGCAATCGCGCCCATCTTCGAATTGATGAAGTGTGGAACAAGCCGGGCAATCGCGTCGGGAGCAATGATGGTATCCGCGTCGATTCCAACGAAGAGTTCTGCGTCCCCGATGTGCTGAATCCCATAATTCAATGCCTCAGCTTTGCCGGAGTTTTTCTTCCCCAAGATGAGGACCTTGCCGGCTGCGGACTCTGCTGCAAAAGCATTGCGCGCGACTTCGAGGGTACGGTCCTTGGAGCCATCATCGATCACGATCACACGTAAGTTCGGATACGTGGAGTTGAGCGCTGCACGAATTGTTCGCTCAATGACTTTTTCTTCGTTATACGCTGGAATAAGCACCGCAACTTTCGGTTTGTAGGATGCGACGTCAGCGGGTTTGCCGAAGATCTTCTCGTGCACGCGATCGTAAACGGCAGCGGCACCGATGAAAATGAGGCGCCCAGTCATCAGCAAGTCGCCAACCAGGAAGATCCAGGTGATCGCAAAGATCCCGGCATCGAATACGAAGAATCCAAAACGATCCAGCCAAGCGGCCCAGCGCTCGCTTCGAGGCAGCGGCGCCATTACATCAGCCTTCTGCATCCCCAGCAATTCATAAACCGGCACGATCTCGCGCCCGTTCGCGCGAATGCCGTCGATAATCATTGGCAGAGCGCGCACAGTTTCGGAGCGGTCCCCGCCTCCATCATGGAGCAGCACGATATTTCCGCAACGCTGATCGGTGCTGCGGCACGGCGGCAGATGGTCCAAAACGTACTGCGTGATCTGTTCTGCCGTGCGCCTGCCTCCGGGCGACGTCGGATCATTAAGGTTCCAGTCATTCGGATCGATCCGGTTTCCGACCGTGATATATCCGATATCCTGCGGAATCTCGAGCGGCCGGACTTGGTCAGCGGTATCGGGCTCTTCATCGATGGCATACGGTGGACGCATCAACGTCGTCCGGATACCCATGAGGCTGGCAAACAAGCGCTCAGTCAGGTTGAGTTCTACCTTCATATATCCCGTGGAAATGTTGCTCACATCGGGGTGGGTGAAGGTGTGATTCCCGATCAGGTTGCCTTCCCGATAGATCCGCTTGGCGATACCGGAGAACTTGTCAGTCTGGATTCCAATGAGGAAGAAAGTTGCATTTGCGTGCTTATCCTTAAGCACGTCAAGAATCTTCGGAGTCCACTCAGGATCCGGGCCGTCATCGAATGTGATCGCGACCTTGTTCGGACTATAACCGTAGCGTCCCACCCGGTACGGTTCAGGCAAAGTCTGAAAGACCTCGTCGTCGATCATTTTGCTGTTGGCATCGACGCTGATATCGCGCGTACCATGAGCGGGCCTGTCCTCAATGCGCAGGATCTCACCCTGACCTTCCATGTCAACTTCGGCGCCGGGAGGTACGTCTCGTAATTTTTCCGGAGCGCCCGGGTCTCCAGGAACGTCCCACACTCGCCAAAGAGAGCGATCTTCACTGCCCAATCTCCATAGCGCGAAGGTCTGGATGCCCAATTCCTGTGCCAGGCGCATGTGATTCAACGCAGTAACCGCATCTACGTACCAGATGTCATGGCGAAAATTCCGCTCGTCCAGATAGCTGAAGTGCGGATTCATCGCATCGTCATCGAAATTAATGTCTTCGTCGGAATCGCGCGCCGCCAGCCACGCATCCTGCACGCTTACCGAGCTGTCGTGTTCCTCAGGCGGCAGCTTCCCCTTTTTCGGTTTCTGCACCCAGTCATATCCATAGTTGGCGATAGCGCAGATGATCTTCTCCTTGGGAAGGACGCTGGTTGCGAATTTAAGGTTCTGGTCGAACCAGTCCTGCGACGCCACCGGGCCTGACGGCCCTCCGGGATAGTGCTCGTCGTAGTTCATCAGCACGACGCCGTCTACAGCGCGCGCAATCGCCGGGTAGTCGTATTCGTCGTTGTGGGGCGGCACGGAGGCGTACAACTTCATCCCGCGTGCGTGCAGATCGCCAGAGAGTTCCCGGAGCAGCGCCACATAACCGGGCTGTCCTTTTGCGGGGAATGCCTCGATATCCAGCATTAGACCATGGAATCGCCCTGTAGACAGGAATTGCCCAACCTGCTGCCGAAACAGCAATCGCGAACTGGCATTGTTCAGGAAATCGGAGACGTCTACCCAATTGGTCCCGTCCGAATTATTGACCATCGGAAAAACTTCCATTCCTGGGTCTTCATTCTTCAGAAAGGGCATTACCCTGTCATCTACCGAGCGCACGGTAGCGCCCTCAATTACGTCGAAATACTTGTTGGTTTGGTCGTCCACGGCCTGGATATGGCCGTCAGGGGTGAGGACGTGCAGCCAGTCTGGATAAAGAAGGTCGATCTGTCGAGCGAAGGAGCGTAGAGACGAAAAGCTGGCAGCATCCCATGGCACATAAAAGGCCGCGCGGATGCCTTCCTGCTGGTTAAGAGTGACCTGCGAGGCAGCAAGCTTCGATTTCCGGTGCGAATGTGCGGCCGCTTTCTTCGAACGGTCGCGCGCTTTCTGCTTTTCGCTTTCCTTGAGCGCTTTGAAAGCCCGTTTTTGCGGAAAAAACAACAGTTCGGGCAGAGGTTCATCGCGAAGGGCCGTGTAAACGAAGAAAATGATCAGCGCCGAGACCAATACGGCCGTGACGTCGAAAAGGCGCCGCAAGCGCTTCCAGCGCGCTCGCCTCGGATCGTAAAAAACTGGCTCAGCCATTCAGGATGATGTTCAATCGTAAGCTGCGAAGGGCACGGGGTCAATTGCTCGGAAGTCAGGGGAAGCGGCGGCGCTCACTACTTTAAGATGCACTTCTCGACCGCGGGGATTGCTGACGCGGTATCATTCGCAGCGGACGAAAAAAATAGTGCGCGAACTGATTCGGACTAGACCGCGTTATTTCTTATCAGTGAGTCTCGCCGCGTTCGCCCTGCGCCTCTTTTTCGTGTTCCGCTATCCCGCCATAGTCGACGACTCGCGCCTCTATGCCGATATCGCCAAAAACTGGCTTCAGCACGGCATCTATGGGATCACGAATTCTGGCGTCATCATGCCGACGCTATCCCGCTTGCCGGGTTACCCGGCATTCCTCGCGGCAATATTCGCCATCTTTGGCACTGACAATTTCCGGGCTGTCCTGCTCATCCAGGTTGTGTTCGACGTTGCGACCTGCTTTCTTATTGCAGATATGGCCCGCCGATTGTTCTCACACCGCGCCGCGCAGGCCGCATTCTTATTGGCCACTGTTTGTCCTTTTCTTGCGAACTATGCTGCAGCAGCTCTTACTGAGACATTGGAGATTTTCTTTACAGCGTTGGCGTTCGATTTAGCGCTAGCCGGACTTGGAATCGGCAGTGCACCTCGCGGTGTGGCGCGCTGGCTCGGATGCGGTCTCGCCATCGGCGGGGCTATCCTCCTTCGGCCTGACGGCGGACTGGTCCTTGCTGTCATCGGCGGTTACCTCCTCTGGAAATGGCTCTTAAGCTTGCGGCGGAAGGAAGAGGGCATTTTGCCATCGAGAGCGCTCTTTCTCGCGGGCGTTTTGCTTGCGATTGGCGCTTTCGCTCCTCTCATTCCATGGACGATCCGCAATCTGCATACGCTACATCGATTTCAACCACTGGCGCCACGCTACGCAAACGATTCGGACGAGCCGCCCATGCCCGGCTTCAATCGCTGGGTGAAGACCTGGATCGTCGAATATGTTTCTGTCGAAGAGATCTATTGGAATGTTCCCGGCGAACAAATCGATCTCGGGAGGCTACCGCGCCGCGCCTTCGATTCTCCCGAACAAAAGCAACAAACGGCTGAGATTTTTGCCGACTACAACCGCGATCACGACATCAGCCCGGAACTCGATTCTCGATTCGCCGCTCTTGCGGCAGAACGGATTCATAACGCGCCACTCCGCTATTACCTGTGGCTACCCACATTGCGCATCGCTGATATGTGGCTGCGCCCGCGAACCGAACTGACGGCTGCCGATCCGCGCTGGTGGGAGTTTAACGATGACCGCCGCTTTCTGGCTCTTAGCCTGGGCTTCGGCCTGATCAACGTTGTATATGTTTTGTTATGTATTGCCGGGGTGGTGCGCTCGCACGAATTTTTTGGGATTGGTTTATTCATTTTGTTTCTAGTCGTGCGATCGCTTTTCTTGGGAACACTCGAAAATCCGGAGCCTCGCTACACTCTGGAGTGCTATCCCGCGGTCATATTGCTGGCAGCCGGTTGTTTCCACAGCCGTGAATGACTATTCAAACGTTTCACATCGCATATTCGACTTGAATGTTTCCCTGTCTCGGGAGCACAATAGCGGCCCATCAGGGGTTCCCAGGGTCTCGCTCATCAAAAACCTGGGTAAAACGTAAAAAAGGATTCACGCCCCATTGCGGCGAAGGGAGTTTCCTATGCGTTCTCGCTCACTGCATTTTCTTTTCGCGCTTTTGACGGTTGTGACCATCACGACTCTAGCCCTTGGTCAGTCGGCGACAACTTCTTTACGCGGGACAATTTCCGATGCACGGGGCGCCGTTCTCACCGGCGCCAGCGTCACAATAAACAACGCCGCGACAGGATTTTCACGAACCGTTAAAAGCGATGATCAGGGCATATATCAATTCCTCGAGGTGCCGCCAGCCACCTACACGGTAACTGTGAATGCCTCCGGCTTTGCGGTCGTCAAGCACGAAAATGTTGTGCTACAGGTCAGCAGTCCGGCAACACTCAATTTGACGTTACAAGTGCAAGGAGGATCTGAAATTGTCGACGTCAGTGGCGAAGCTCCCATGGTGAACACGCAGGATGCGACGCTTGGCAACAACTTCGATGCCCGCCAGTTGACAGACCTGCCCTCCGAAGGCCGCGATCCCGTTTCGATTCTTAGTCTGCAACCCGGCGTTGTCTACATCGGCAACAAGGTCGATCAGGGAGACGACAGCCGTGGTGGTTCCGTGAACGGTGCTCGCAGTGACCAGACGAATGTCACCCTTGATGGCCTTGACGATAACGATCAACTGAACGGATTTGCTTTCACCGGCGCCATGCGCGCCACGCTCGATTCTTTGCAGGAGTTCAGAGTAACCACCAGCAACTACGACGCTGCTTCCGGCCGGTCCTCAGGAGCCCAAGTAAACCTGGTGACGAAGAGTGGAACCAACAGCTTTCACGGTTCAGTCTATGAATACCATCGTCCCACGATCGGTGTGGCGAACGACTGGTTCAACAAGCAAGCGGAGCTTCGAAATGGACTTCCCAACGTACCGCAACACATTTTGCGCAATACTTTCGGCGGAACTATTGGAGGGCCGATCAAGAAAGACCGGCTTTTCTTCTTCGGCGCCTATGAAGGCCAGCGCACGGCGGATCAGGTCCAGGTCAGCCGGGTCGTGCCAAGTGCCAGCATGCGGGCCGGGCAGTTGAAATATCTTTGCAATTCTAGTGATCCAAACTGCGTCGATGGGCACAGCAATGCCAATTTGTCGGTTTCCAGCAGTGCAACGTATGCACCGTTCCTGGTAGCCACGCTTACCCCGACCGGAGTTACGAACTTGGACCAGGGTTGCTCCGATGCCGGAACCTGTTCATGGGGGCCTGGGCCAAACCCTAACATCCTTTCCATGTGGTCTACCCCCACTTTGCCGCTTCCGAACGGTACAAGCGGCGGTGGAGACGGCCTCAACTCAGGATCTTTCACGTTCCCCGGTAATGATCCAGTGAAGCACGACACTTATATCCTTAAGCTGGATTACAAGATCACTCCCAACGGAAATCACTCCCTGTTTGTTCGCGGCAACCTGCAGAACGACCACGAGTCTTTGCCCCCGCAATATCCGGGCTTGCCCTCGAATCAATTCAACACGGATAATAGCAAGGGAATCGCGGGCGGCTATACCGCGCTTCTCAAGCCAACTCTCATCAATAACTTCCGTTACGCGTACATCCGGCAAGGAATCGGCCAATCCGGACTCAACGATCAGCCATTCAATCGCCTACGTGGATTGAGCGATACCCAAGGTTTGACTCCGACGGTCCTCGTGAATGTCCCCGTAAACAACTTTATCGATGACGTTTCCTGGACTAAAGGACATCACACCATCCAGTTCGGCACCAATTGGCGGCTGATTCACAACAACCGACAGTCGAACGCCCAGAATTTGTCGGAAGGCTATTCCAACCTTTACTGGATGAGTCCTTCTTTCATTGCCAACGAGGGCACCAGCCTTGACCCCTCCATCGATCCGACCTACCCGTTGGTCGATGGGTCCTTCGGCACGTCCTACTCGTTTGCCGCGATGCAACTCATGGGCATCATGAGCCAGACGTACACCACGGTCAATCAGGACAAGAATGCGAATGTGGTCCCAAGTGGTGCTCTCGTGCAACGGCATTTTCGCAATTACGAAGGCGAAATGTACGTGCAGGATAAGTGGAATGTAACTCCAAATCTCACCGTCACGGCAGGCTTGCGCTACTCGCTCCTGCAACCGCCGTATGAGGCCGATGGCAACCAAGTTTCTCCCACGGTGAACATGCATCAATGGTTCACCGATCGCTGGAAGGGCATGTTGGGCGGGAGCGTGGTCCAACCTGATCTGACCTTTGATCTCTCCGGACAAGGGAATGGGAAGAAGCCGTATTGGGCATGGAACTACAAAAACTTCGCACCGCGCTTTGCCATCGCATATTCTCCGCACTCAGCGAGCGGATTCTTGCATACCCTTTTCGGCGATGCCGGAAAGAGTTCCATTCGTGCCGGATATGGGTTGTATTTCGATCATTTCGGAGAAGGCGTTGTAAATACGTTTGACCGGCAAGGGTCGTGGGGCCTGACGACTACGATCAGCAATCCGGCCGGCGTGAACACCGTCGACTCTTCGCCTCGGTTTACCGGTCTGCTTGGTGCCGCGAATCTTCCGCCCAGCCCGGGTGTTCCGGCTCCCCATGGATTCCCCTACACCCCTTCGATCGATCCCAATACTTACGGATTGGCAATTGCTTGGGGTATCGATGACAACCTGAAAACTCCATATTCCCACGTCGTGGACTTCTCATTCACCCGCGATTTGGGCCACAACTATGTTGTCGAAGCTACTTACACGGGTCGGTTTGCTCGTCACCTCTTGCAGGAAATCGATCTGTCTGAGCCCCTTGATCTGGTCGACCCCGCCAGCAAGACAGACTATTTTGCAGCCGCTCAGATGCTCGATAAGTTGACTTATGATGGGACACCTCTTAATGCAGTCAAGCCTATCCCCTATTGGGAAAACCTCTTTCCTCAGGCTGCTGGAGTCGGTTTGTTATCGGGTGGCTCAGGCGCGCTGTCGGGACTTGTACCTTGCTCAGGAGGCAGTTGGGTTCCGGGCACGTCTGCCTCAGCCACGCAGAACATCTACGACATGTTTAACTGCAACGTTGGGAACGAGACCCTATCGTTGGAGTACCTCGACGCTTTCTGTTTCCCCGCCTGTGCCGGAACCGGTTCCAACAACCTCGGCGGTTATGTCGGAAGCGCTGGAACCCCGTTCCAGTACTACCAGGCCCAGTTTTCTTCACTCTACGGCTGGCAAACTCGAGGCAACAGCAGCTATAACGGTCTGCAGTTGAGTCTGCGCCATGCTATGTCGTCGGGAGTGCAATTTGACTTCAACTATACGTATTCCAAATCAATCGACGTTGGTTCGAACGCGGAACGTGTAAACGGCTTCGAGTCCGGTGGCATTGCATACAACAGTCAGGTAATCAACGCCTTTGCGCCGAATCTCTGGCGCGCCATATCCGACTTTGATACCACGCACCAGCTCAACGCGAATTTCATGGTGGACCTGCCCTATGGCCACGGTCGT